>ERZ838225.1548-NODE-1548-length-17239-cov-3.158112_pt1 | contig 17239 bp, 12 predicted proteins | sample MGYA00519684_ERZ838225 | MGnify/ENA primary metagenome ERZ838225 (study PRJEB31850, sample SAMEA3708829) | human gut metagenome | biome: human gut; feature: human-associated habitat; material: faeces | place: China | collected 2014 ...
CACATGATGATGTTGTGAATGCCCGCGTACATGCGGTACGGAATCTTGGAAAGAACGATCATCGCCGCAAGACCGATCACGGCGAAAATGCCCTGACGCATGATAAAGTATGTCGCGCTGCCCTTGTAGAACATCGCGTTGGTATAGCTTGCCGAGAACAGCGCAATCAGACCGGTGATCAGCAGCAGCAGCACCGAGAAGAATACACCGGTATCCCAGATGTGCGCCTTCATGCTGCGCATGCGTCTGCGCTTCGGCTTTGCGGTGCCGGTATGGTAACGCTCCTTCGGCACCGGCTCCCGCGAAGGACGCGCCGGTTTGCCGCTCGGCGCATTCCGCGGCATGGGACGGCGCGATGCCGGCCGGTACTGCGGATTCGTCTTTCCAGTTGTCGAAGCCATAGGGTTACCTCCGAATTACGAATTAAAACAGCGATGCGAGCGCCACATGGTAGGCCAGCAGGCACAGCACAACCGTGATGCCGGTGAATACCAGCACGATTTTCTTCTCGCACCAGCCGCACATTTCAAAGTGGTGGTGGATCGGCGCCATCTTGAACAGGCGCTTGCCGTGGGTCGCCTTGAAGTAGGTGACCTGCAGGATAACGGACAGCGTTTCGATGATGTAGATCAGGCCGACCAGCAGCAGGATGAGCGGCATTTCACACGCAAATGCCAGACCGGCAACCGCACCGCCGAGGAACAGCGAGCCGGTATCGCCCATGAACACCTTGGCCGGGTTGAAGTTATAGCGCAGGAAGCCCAGCAGCGCACCCGCGAGTGCCGCCGAGAAGATCACAACGCCCATGTCTCCGCGGCGGAAGCCGACGAACACGAAGAAGATGGCAACCGGAAGCGTAACGCTTGCCGCCAGACCGTCGATGCCGTCGGTCAGATTGACGGCGTTGTCCGCGCCGACGATAACGAAGGCCGCGAACACGATGTACAGCGGCCACGGCCAGCTGAACGAAATGCCTGTGAACGGAATCCACAGCTGCGGCAGACCGCTCGACCCCAGGAACAGTACGAGGATGAACACGCCGGCAACCAGAATCTGGAGCACCAGCTTCTGCTTCGGGGTCAGACCCGCGTTTTCCTTTTTCTTGATCTTGGCGTAGTCATCGACCAGACCGACCGCACCGTAGGCCACGGCAAGGCCGAGCACCGCCAGCGACGAGACCGAAATCTCACCCCTCACGATATTGCCGATAATGACTGCCGCCGCGATACCGATAATGAACATAAAGCCGCCCATTGTCGGGATATTCTGTTTGTTCATGTGCCATTTCGGTCCGATTTCGAGAATCTTCTGACCGAATTTCATTTTTCGCAGATAGTTGATGACCGCCGGACCGATAGCCAGCGTAATCACCAGTGCGATCGCGAAAACAAGCACAGCCTGTTTCATGCTTCAACTTCCTCCTCTAAAAACATTGCAAGTGCGCGTTCCATGCGCATGCCGCGGCTGCCCTTGAACAGCAGCGCGTCTCCTTTTTTCGCGTCCTCGCGCAGTGCCGCGACAAGCGCGGTCTGGTCGTCGAACGCATACGCATGCTCCATGCCCTTCTCCCTGGCACCGGCTACCATGGCCGCTGCATCCGGACCGTAGGCGTACAGAGCGTCCGCGTACTGCGCCGCCGCACGACCGGCACGGCGATGACCTTCCTCGGCGTAATCGCCAAGCTCGAGCATCGAGCCGAGAACCGCAAACCGGCGTCCTTCCCCGGCCATGCCGCCGAGCACGGACAGCGTAGCCTCCATCGCATCCGGACTTGCGTTGTAGCAGTCCGCATAGATGTGATAGCCATCCTGCTCATAGATGTTCTGGCGCATGCCGCTTGCCTGATAGCTGACAAGTCCCTGCGCGATCAGCGCGGGCGTTTCGCCGAGCAGCAGACCGACGGCTGCCGCCGCCAGTGCATTGAGCACGTTATGCTTGCCCGGAATACTCAGCTTCGCGGTGAATTTCTCTCCGACCGGCAGGTGCGCCGCAGCAAGACCGTTATTTACTATATCAAATGTACCGTCGCTGTGCAAGTCCGCAGTAAGGTCACAGGCGGAATTTTCGATGCCATATGTTACCACCTTGCAGCCGAGGCTGCCGCGTTTGTCCCACAGAAGCGGCTCATCGCCGCAGAGAACAGCCGTGCCGCCCTCCTGCAGACCCTCGAGAATCTCCAGCTTGGCCTTGCAGATGCCCTCACGCGAGCCGAGGAACTCGATATGCGAGGTGCCGATATTGGTGATAACCGCCAGATTCGGTCTGGCAGCCGCCGTCATGCGGGAAAGCTCACCGAAATGGTTCATGCCCATCTCGGCTACCAGCACTTCAGTATCCCTGGTCATACGCATGAGCGTCAGCGGCAGACCGATCTCATTGTTCAGGTTGCCTTCTGTCTTCTGTGCGCGGAAACCCTGCGAGAGAACAGCATACAGCAGCTCCTTGGTGGTGGTCTTGCCGACCGAGCCGGTCACGCCGACGACTTTGCCGCCGCACATCGTGCGGTAGCCGCCCGCGAGGTCAAGCAGCGCCTGCGAGGTGTTCTCAACGTACAGCGCCGGCACCGGATACTCCTCATTCTCGCGGTGGCTCATCACGGCTGCCGCGCCGTTCTCGATGGCCTTGCCGATGAAATCGTGCGCGTCAAACCGCTCGCCCTTAATCGGCAGGAACAGCGCCTCCGGCGGAATCTGCCGCGAATCGGTCGTGACCGCCGTCAGAGCCGCCTCACCCTTCGCTTCGCCGTGTGTCCATGCCGCCGCCTGCGCTAATGTAAATCGTTCCATGCCGTTTCCCCCAGTTGGTTTTACTTTTGCTTTATTGAGCGTAGGGGCGCACACTGTGCGCCCGTCTGCCGCTCTTACTTATTGAAAAAATCCGCTACGATCTCGCGTTCATCCATGTGGTGCTTCACATGGTTTACTTCCTGATAGGTCTCATGTCCCTTGCCCATCAGCACGATGATATCGTCCTTCTGCGCATGTGCAAGTGCCCAGTGGATCGCCTCCGGACGGTCCACGATGACCTGCATCGGCGTATCCGAATCCTTCATGCCCTCGAGAATATCATCGATGATGGCCTTCGGCTCCTCGGTGCGCGGATTATCGCTCGTTACAACGCAGAAGTCCGCGAGATCCGCCGCAATTTTACCCATCTTCGGGCGCTTGGTGCGGTCACGGTCGCCGCCGCAGCCGAACAGAGCAACAACACGGCCCTTTGCAAAGCCGCGAACGGCCTTGAGCACGTTCTCCACGCCGTCCGGCGAATGTGCGTAGTCGATGAGCACGGTGTAATCCGTATCGGTCGGCACGACCTCAACACGGCCCTTAACGCCGGTTGCGGTTGCCATGGACTTCGCCGCAGCCGCAAGCGGCATGCCGAGCTGCAGCACGATGCCGAGTGCGGTCAGTGCATTCTCGACCGAGAAATGACCCGGAATCGGCAGCTTGACATCTGCCTTTTCACCCTGATACTGCGCGGTGAACTCCACACCGTCTGCGTGCAGCTGCAGGTCGGTCGCTTCGAGATCGGCCTCCGGCTTGCCGCAGGAGAAGGTCATGCACGGGCACTTTGCGTCCGCGAGCATCTTCTCCGCCGCAGCGTCATCCAGATTGATAACACCCTTCTTACTGATGGAGAACAGCAGCGCCTTTGCCTTGCGATACTCCTCCATGGTCTTATGGAAATCGAGGTGATCCTGCGTCAGATTGGTGAACGCGCCTACCGCAAACGGAATGCCGTGTACGCGGTCAAGCACCAGGGAGTGCGAGGAAACCTCCATGATCACATGCGTGCAGCCTGCGTCTCTCATGCGGGCAAACAGCGCGTGCAGCTCGTAGGATTCCGGCGTGGTGCGCTCGGTTTCGATCACTTCATCACCGATGAGGTTCTGGTTGGTGCCGATCAGACCCACCTTGTGGCCTGCGTCCTCAAGCATGTGCTTGACGAGGTAGGTCGTGGTGGTCTTGCCGTTGGTGCCGGTCACGCCGAGCATGACCATGCTCTCTGCCGGATGACTGAAGCGGTTTGCCGCAATCTCAGCCAGCGCAATACGGGAATTCTCCACAACGACTGCGGGAACGCCCTCCGGCGCCTCCTCGCAGACAACGGCTGCCGCGCCCTGCTCCATCGCCTTGGCGATGTACTTGTGGCCGTCGGTCGCGTAGCCGCGGATGGCTACAAACAGGTCGCCCGGCTGTACCGCACGGGAGTCGTAACGCACTTCCTTGATGTCAATATCCTGCGCGGCAGTGTTGCTTTCCACTGCTACATTCTTCAAAAGTTCCTGTAATTTCATAAGTTCCTCCTATCGGTCGTTGACCGTCGTTGTATCGGAAAATTCTACCGTGACAACCGCACCGAGGCTTACCTTGGTACCGGCCTCCGGACTCTGCTTGGTCGCGGTGGTATCGCCTGTGATCTGCGCGGACGAAACACCCTTCTGCTTGAGGTACAGACCGTACTCCTCCAGCGTATCGCGGCACTCATCCGGCGACATGCCGGACAGATTGGGCACTTCAACGGCCTCAGTCGGCTTTTCCTCGCCCATGTAAACGATAACCTTGCCGCTGGCCGCAATGCGCATGCCTGCGCTCGGCACCTGATCGGTGACGGTATCGCCGTCGCCCTTGATGATGCAGTCAAAGCCTGCGTCGGACAGCGTGGAAATCGCATCGTCGCGCGTCTTGCCGGATACACTCGGCACGGTCAGCTCACGGCGGTCACTCTCGCTGTCGTCGTAGACCGGCGTAATGCCGATATACGGCAGCACATCCTCCATGATGCGGCCGACAACCGGAGCGGCGATCGTACCGCCGGTATGCGTTGCGGACTCCGGCAGGTCGTTGATGGAGACCAGAACCGCGATCTGCGGGTCGTCCATCGGCGCTACGCCGATGAAGGAGGCCGTGTAGCGGTCCTCGGTGTCGAGCACCTTGCCATCACTGTCGTATTCGGGCTGAATCTCGGAAGTCGCAGTCTTGCCGCCGACGCGGTAGCCGGGCACATACGCGTTCTTGCCGGTGCCGTTTGCGACAACCTGTTCCATCGCCCCGCGCATGTAAGCGGAGGTATCCTCGGAAATGACCTGACGGACCACCTCGGTCTCATTCGTGGACTTGACCGAGCCGTCTCCGCTCAGCACTTCCTTGACGACGTACGGCTTTTTCAGCTTGCCGTCGTCCACGATCGCGCAGACCATGTTCAGCATCTGAATCGGCGTTACCGTGAAGCGCTGACCGAACGATGCGGTCGCCAGTGCGACTTCGTTCCAGTCACTGGCAACATCCAGCTTATGGAACTGACCCTTGCCCTCACCCGGCAGGTCAATGCCGGTCGGCTCGGTCAGGCCGAACGCCTTGTAAAAGTTGTAAAACCGATCCATGCCGACGCTCTGGGCAATCTGCATCATCGCTACGTTGCAGGAATTCATCAAGGCTTCGGTCAGCGTCTGCATGCCGTGGCCGCTTGTGTTTGCACACTTGATCTCCCAGTTCTCCACCTGCAGGGAGCCGCCGCAGTAGTAGGTGTCCTCGGCATGGGTAGCACCCAGATCATACGCGGTGGAGACCGTCATCAGCTTGAAGGTGGAGCCCGGCTCGTAGTTATCCGCGATAACCGGATTGCGCCACGTTTTCATCAGGATATTGACGCGGGCGCTGCCCAGCTCATCCACCAGATCAGAATTGTCATGAATCGCCTCCGGCAGATTGTCCAGACCGCCCTTCTCATACCAGGCATCCGGAATTTCGACCTTTACGTTCTCTTCCTTGAGGATTTTCGCAACATTTTCCTTGAGTTCGTTGATATACTTGTCGTTGGTCAGCTCATATGCACTGTTCGGGTCAAAGTCCGGCAGGTTCGCCATGGCGAGCACCTCACCGGTCTTGACGTCCATGACGATGCCGGAAACGCCGTCTCGCGCCTCCGGATTGTCGGCAAGTGCGGTCTCGAGGTGCTTTTCCAGATAGTTCTGGATATCGCTGTCGATGGTCAGCACCAGCGAGTTGCCGTCCGTCGCCGGAATGTACTGCTGGGTTTCCGGCATAATGTCCTTGTTCTGCTGGTTCTGCACGCGCACCAGACGGCCCGCCGTGCCGGAAAGCTCGTCGTTATACTCGGATTCCAGGCCGTACGCGCCGTTGTTGTCGCTGCCGACGTATCCCAGAACCGCAGACAGGAAGGCGCCGTGCTGATAGTACCGCTTGGTATCCGGCTCGGAGTAGACGCCGGTGCAGTCTGCCGCTTCGAGTTTCTCATCCAGTTCCTTGGATACGTCCTTATCGACCTTCTGCGCGATAATTTCGTACTGCGAGTTCGTCTTCCGGAGCTTCTCCATCACGGTATCGTAATCGACATCCAGCGTTTCGGACAGGATGGTCGCAAGCGTCTGCTGCTGACTTTCCGCCGTGATGCCCTTCTTGACCTTGCTCTCGTCCACAACGGCCTTCGGATCGACCGTAATGCGCTCTACTGCGGCGGATTCAGCCAGAACCTGCATGTTCGCGTCGTAGATCTTGCCGCGGTTGGGCGTGATGAACGTGTCGCGCGTCTGCAGCGCTGTCGCCTGCTGCACATAGAAATCGTGATTGAATACCTGCATATACAGCAGCCGCACGCCTACCAGCCCGAAACCGATCAGTGCAAACAGCACGGTCAGTCCGCGGATACGCGTGCGCATTTGATGGTTGGGTCCCTTAACTGCCATTTAGTCAGCCTCCATATTGTTCCTGAAAAAGCGTAAGGAGTCAGAAGTTATCCACCTCTCACTCCCCTGTACGCATTGTATTCAACTGCTTATCGGATATATTCCACAAGTGCGGAAAAGCGCGCTGCCAGTGCGCTCCACAGACCGTGCAGCGTCATGCTGTCGTCTGCAACGGTGACAAGATCCGGATTGGTCAGCTCCACATATTCGATCTGCGAATTGTCCATCTTGACCATTCCGAGCGTGTCCGTGGCGTACTGCTCTACCTCATCCATGTTCATGCTGTTCATCTGCTTGGTCGTCAGAGAAACATTCTCCGACTGCAGCTCGCTGAGCAGGTCGCTCTGCTCACTCGCTTCCGCGGTAAGCTGGGTCAGCTGCATCTGGCAGAACAGGATAAACGCCGCCGTGATCGCCACCAGAAAAATGCACGGATACACGCCCTGCATCACAGCAGGCTTGCGGCGGTGCTTTTTTTTCTTGACCGGCGCTGCCGCTACCTGCAGATAGCGTTTCGGCTGTACCTCACGCTGCGCAGGAACCTGATCTTCATATTTTCTTGCCGCGTTGTTCCTGCCAGAAGCCATCTTGCGCTTTCCTTTCTTTTGAATTTGCTTTTTCGGTTTAGATTTTTTCACAAACCCGGAGCTTCGCGCTTCGGGCGCGCGGATTCTCCTCAATTTCCCTTTCATCCGGCAGAATCGGCTTGCGCGGCGTCAGCCGAACCTTCGGCTTTTTGCCGCAGATGCATACCGGAAAGTCCTTCGGACAGGTGCAGCCCTGGGCCGCCTGCTGAAAAGCCGCCTTGACGATGCGGTCCTCCAGGCTGTGGAAGGTGATGACCGCCAGTCTGCCGCCCGGATTGAGACAGTCGATGGCTTTTTCCATCGCTTCCCGCACGGCACCCAGCTCATCGTTTACCGCAATGCGGATCGCCTGAAAGCTGCGCTTCGCCGGATGCTGCTTTTCGCGCAGTGCCTTCGCGGGCATGGCGCCCTTGATCACACGGACAAGCTCCAGCGTGGTCTCAATCGGCTTGTCTGCGCGTTCGCGCTCGATCGCCGCTGCGATCAGCGGTGCGTAGCGCTCCTCGCCGTACTCAAACAGAATGCGGCGGATCTCCTCGCGGCTCCAGCCGTTTACCACATCATACGCGGTCAGCTTCTGCTGCCGATCCATGCGCATATCGAGCGGCGCATCCTGCATGTAGGAAAAACCGCGCTCGGCATGATCCAGCTGCGGAGAGGAAACGCCGAGGTCGAACAGAATGCCGTCCGCACCTGCCAGTCCCTGTCCCTCGAGCACCTTGTCGATATCGCGGAAGTCGCTCTTGACCGGTGTGACACGCTGCCATACATCCTTGAGGCGGTCCTTCGCGTTTTCGAGTGCTTCGTCATCTCTGTCAATGCAGATCAAACGGCCGGTATCATGCAAACGCTCCGCAATGCGGAGCGAGTGACCGGCGCCGCCGGTCGTGGCGTCCACATAAACGCCGTCCGGCTTGATCTGCAGAGCCTCAAGGCAAGGCTCAAGCAAAATGGATACATGATGAAATTCCATAGTTCCCTGCCCTTTTGTTAAAAATCAATATCTTCTACGTCCGCGGCAACAACTTCCGCGTCGATCTCGTCATTGTAAGCGTGCCACTTGTCGCTGTTCCAGATTTCCGCGTGGTCGAGCTGACCGATCACGGTAACATCCTTCTGCAGCTCCGCAAAGGTACGCAGGTTTGCGGGAATGAGGATGCGGCCCTGTGCATCGAGCTGTGCATCGAACGCATTAGCGAAGTAGTAGCGCTTGACGCGTCTTGCCTTTTCGCCGTTGCCGAGCGTGCGGATCTTGTCCTCCAGACGCTTCCATTCCGCTTCCGGATAGACGGACAGACAGCCATCGAGGCCCTTGGTGACCGTGAAGTGCTCGCCGAGCTCCTCGCGCAGCTTGGCCGGCATTGCCAGACGACCCTTAGCGTCTATGGAATGCTTGTATTCGCCCTTCACTCATTCACACCTGCCCTTCCGCTTTGGTGGAATTTGTGACACTTTACCCCACAACTCTCCACCTTGATTTTATTATAGCGGTACGGAGAATAGATTGCAAGATATTTTTTGCATTATTGCACGAAAAATTCGGGCGTTTTTCTTGCAAATTTTATAGTTTTCGCAATTTTTACGAACAGTTGTTCGATTGCGTTCGTATGCGGTGTTTTCCTGCATTTTACTGTGAAGTGGAGAGTTATCCCAAAGCTTATCCACAGAGTGTGTATTTTTGTGCAATTTCAGCCGGACATTTTTCAGCCCGGTGGCGCAAAGTGGGTGTGAGGTTCTCTTTTTCGGTGCCGGTGGTGAGGAGTGGGTGATGGCGTGGTGCAGACAAGGTGACGGCTGTTATCAAATAAAATTCGCAGGTGCCGTCCGCAACAACGCGTAAGCGAATTGTGCGGCACTGTCATGCCGCACCCAGCGTAGAGTTGCCGATATGTGTAGCAGTACGGTATCTGACACTGTAAACAGGTCTCGACATGGGAGCACACTGTGCTCCCCTACGGAAGAAAAAATCCTCTGCCGTTCCCTATTTCGCAGCGGTCACATGTCGGCAATCTGCGCCAGACTCTCCAAGGGAAAGGGGAGATTCACAAGAGGGTGGAAACCGCAGGTGTCTACCCTCTTGTGCGCCCGCCGGGTAGGCGCACCCCCGCTGAGGTTCAGCGAAAAACTCTCCGCCCGGATAGGGTGAACCGCCTGCGCGGTTCAAGTGCCCCCGCTCAGCCGGTGCTGAAAAGGCTGCCGCCCTGTCAGGGGCGAACACGCCTGCGGCAGTTCGTGTCCCCCAGCTGGTCGGTGCAGAAAATATATACAAAAAAGAGCCGCTGCACCCATGCAGCAGCTCTTTTCCATGCAAAAACTTAATCGAACAGAGTAGATACGGACGTCTCCTCATAGATACGCGCGATCGCCTCGGTGAACACCGGTGCAACCGGCAGGACGTTGATCTTATCCAGCTTCTTGTCGTTGGTCAGCGGGATGGTATCGAGGATGGTCAGCTCCTTGATCGGGCTGTTCTGGATGCGCTCGATCGCCGGACCGGACAGTACGCCGTGGCTTGCACAGGCGTAAACCTCGGTTGCGCCGCCGCGCTCTACCAGAGCGTCCGCTGCGTGTACGAGCGTGCCTGCGGTGTCGATCAGGTCGTCAACCAGAATGCACTTCTTGCCCTCTACGTTGCCGATGATGTTCATAACCTCGGATACGTTGGCCTTCGGACGGCGCTTGTCGATGATGGCAAGCGGCATATCCAGCTTCTGGGTGAACTTGCGGGCACGGGTAACCGAACCCAGATCGGGAGAAACGATAACGGTATCATCGGTGCCAACGCCGAACTTGCCCGCAATGTACGGGATCAGAACGGAAGAACCGAGCATGTTATCCACCGGAATGTCAAAGAAGCCCTGGATCTGTGCAGCGTGCAGGTCCATAGTCAGCACGCGGTCAGCGCCTGCAGCGGTAATAAGGTTTGCGACCAGCTTTGCGGAGATCGGGTCACGCGCCTTGCTCTTGCGGTCCTGACGAGCGTAGCCGAAATACGGGATTACAGCCGTGATACGGCCTGCCGATGCACGCTTGCAGGAGTCGATCATGATGAGCAGCTCCATCAGGTTGTTGTTTACCGGACCGCAGGTGGACTGTACGAGGAACACGTCCGAGCCGCGAACGGATTCCGACATGGAAACCGAGATTTCGCCGTCAGCGAAGGTAGAGATGGCAGCCTTGCCGATCGGCAGTCCGAGCGCAGAAGCGATCTGCATCGCCAGTGCGGGATGGGAGTTGCCGGAGAAAATTTTGATGTTTTTTCCGTGAGAAATCATTGATTTGCCTCCGTCATATAAATATATTTTTTGTTCCGTGTGGATTTATATACGTTTTATGGATTTACTTCTTGTCCTTCTCGTGTGCGGCACGGCGGCGGTCGTTCCAGCCCTCGAGGTTGGTCTGACGGGCGCGCGCAACGCTCAGCGCACCGGCGGGTACATCCTTGGTGACGGTCGTACCGGCAGCCGTAAAGGCGCGGTCGCCCAGCTTGACGGGCGAAACGAGGTTGGTGTTGCAGCCGATGAAGCAGTCGTCACCGATCTCAGTGCGGTACTTGTGATAGCCGTCGTAGTTGACAACGACCGTGCCGCAGCCGAAGTTGACGCGCTCACCGACGGTCGCGTCGCCGATATAGGTCAGGTGCGAAACCTTGGTGCCGTTGCCGATGGTGGACTTCTTCAGCTCTACAAAGTCGCCGATGCGGCAGCCGTCACCGACCACGCTCTGCGGGCGGATATAGGCAAACGGACCGACCGTGGTATTGCTGCCGACGGTGGATTCATAAACCTGCGAATTGTTTACCGTGGTGCCTGCGCCGATCTCGGCTTTTTCGAGGATGGTGTTCGGGCCGATGACCGCGCCCGCGCCGACCTTGCAGCCGGGACGGATGTGACAGCCGGGCAGAATGGTCGCGCCCGGTGCAATATCAGCGTCCGGCGCAATGTAGGTGCTGGTCAGATCGAAGATCTGCACACCCTTTTTAATCAGGCTATAGTTGACACGCTGCATCATCTCGACCTGCGCCATAAAGGCGGCAGTGCCGTCACAGATGACGTAAATCTTGTTGGTGATAGCAATGCCCTTCTGCGCACCGGCTGCAACAGCCGCAGCAACCAGGCCGTCGAGCGTATCAGCGCCGCTCGCAAGTGCCTTTTTCAGCATATCCCAAGTGAACATGGCGGCATAGCAGCGGCTGTCTCTCGGCAGCGGCTGACCTTCCGCGTCAAAGCCCTGCTGCTCGGCAGACAGTACGCTGACGCCGTAACCGGTGTTCAGGTGCGTCTCAGCCAGATGGAACAGCGCGTCCTCCTCTGCCAGTGCAAACGGAGCCGCCAGCACCAGAACGTGCTCGCTCTCCGGCAGCGCAGCCAGCGAGGCAAAACGATTTGCGGCATCAAGCGCGATGTCCTGTGCGCCGGCAACGGCAGGCTCTCTGTCGTCGTGCGCAAAGAAGCACGCCTCTACCGCATCAGGCAGCGCATCCCGCATTGCATCGCCCGCAGTGCCGAACAGCACCGGACGCGCAAACGCAGAAATGCCGCTTTCGTCAAACAGGCCGCCAACCATGACGGCATTTACTTTATTCATCGCAGAAATCCTTTCGTTTCTCAAGGGTCATACGACCAGATTTTCCGATATAGCTTTATTATACAACAGTATGCCGCAAATTGCATTATCATTTTTCGATAAATTTCTTCTCACCGCATAATATTTTTCGCCGTTTGCATACAAAGGCCGCAAAGCAAGCGTTTTGGTGGGAATTCGAGTAACGGAAAATTAAGACATCCACCGCAGCAGACGTCCAGCGAGCAACCGCCGCAGGCGGCTCTTAGCGAGTCGGAATGGAGGATGGCGAATTCGTGTGGAGAGTGAAGATCTCGCCAACTGCGAGCCACGTTCGCGGCATACAATACGCGGTTTGCTTGTATAACCGCACCCACAAGGCCGGCGGCGCGTGCCGCCGAGCCTTCCGCGGGCGACCGCGTTTCCGCCCCCCCATAAAATCCCGCAGGGATTTCTGCACCCAGAGAATCCATCACGCCGCGGAGCGCATAAAATGGAGCGTGCGCGCGACAAAAATGGCAGGACATGCGCCTGCCATTTTTAACAAACAGTAAAACACCCCGAAAACCAGAAAGTTTTCGGGGTGTTTTGCTGCAACAGGTGTTCCCGCCCTGTCCGCGAAACGGACACGCGCGGCGACACCGTCCCTCGATTCAAAGGACAAGTCCTTTGAATCGAAAAAACCGCAGGCTTTTAGCCCTGTACTGCAACTACTTCTACTTCTACCTTAGCGCCGAGCGGCAGAGCAGCTACTTCAACGCAGGAACGAGCCGGAGCACCTTCCGGGAAGTACTTCGCGTACACGCCGTTGAATGCTGCAAAGTCGTTGATGTCGGACAGGAAGCAGGTGGTCTTGACAACACGGTCAAAGCCTACGCCGCCCTGTGCCAGAACGCACTGCAGGTTCTTCATAACCTGCTCGGTCTGCTCCTCAATGGTGGTTGCTACGATCTTGCCCTCCTTCGGGTCGATCGGAACCTGACCAGAGGTAAATACGAAACCGTTTGCAGCGATTGCCTGAGAGTACGGGCCTACGGCTGCCGGTGCGAGATCAGTGTGCAGAACTTCCTTGATAGCCATGGTGGGAATTCTCCTTTATATATCTTTATTTTTGAAAACGATGTGAAATTACTTCTTACCGCCCTTGGTCTTTTTCAGACGCTCGGTGTTGGACAGAACGCGCTTGCGCATACGGATGCTCTCCGGGGTAATCTCAAGCAGCTCATCGTCGGAGATGAACTCGAGTGCCGCCTCGATGGACATCTGGCGCGGCGGGATCAGGCGCAGCGCATCATCCGAGCCGGATGCACGCATGTTGGTCAGCTGCTTCTTCTTGCAGACGTTTACAGCCATGTCCTCGCCACGCGGATTCTCGCCGACGATCATGCCTTCGTATACCATCGTGCCGGGGCCGATGAACAGCGGGCCGCGATCCTGTGCGTTGAACAGGCCATAGCCGACAGCCTCGCCGGCCTCAAACGCGATCAGAGAACCGGTGGTGCGCTTCTGGATATCGCCCTTATACGGCTGATAGCTGTTGAATACGGAGGACATAACGCCCTCGCCCTTGGTATCGGTCAGGAACTCGGTGCGGTAGCCAAACAGGCCGCGTGCCGGAATAATGAACTCCAGGCGCATACGGTCGGTGCCCTTCGGGTTCATGGAAACCAGCTCGCCCTTACGAGCGCCCATCTTCTCCATGATCGCGCCGACTGCATCGGTCGGAACGTCCGCGATCATGCGCTCCATCGGCTCACAGGTCTTGCCGTCGATCTCCTTGAGCAGTGCCTTCGGTGCGCCGACCTGGAACTCGTAGCCCTCACGGCGCAGGTTCTCGATCAGGATGGACAGGTGCATCTCACCGCGGCCGCAAACGCGGAATGCATCGGTGGTATCGGTCTCGTTAACGCGCAGGGATACGTCCTTGAGCAGCTCACGGAACAGACGCTCACGCAGGTGACGGGAGGTAACAAACTTGCCTTCCTTGCCGGCAAACGGAGAGTCGTTGACCATAAAGGTCATCTCGACGGTCGGCTCGGAAATCTTAACGAACGGCAGAGCCTCAACGTGCTCGGGGTCGCACAGGGTCTCACCGATGGTTACGCCCTCGATACCGGAGAAGCAAACGATCTCGCCTGCCTGTGCCTCCTCGATCGGCTGACGACCCAGCTCCTCGATGGAGTACAGGGTAACCAGCTTCGCGTTATACGGCTTGGTGTTGCCGTGGTAGTCGCAGACGGTAACCTGCTGACCTACCTTCATCGAGCCGCGCTCGATACGACCGATGCCGATACGGCCGACGTACTCGTTGTAGTCAATAGAAGAAACGAGCATCTGGGTCGGGCCTTCGGTATCAACATGCGGCGCCGGAATGTGCTCGAGGATCTGCTCGAACAGCGGGGTCAGGTCCTTGCCCTCCACGTTCGGGGACATGGAAGCGGTGCCTGCACGGCCGGAGCAGTAAACGATCGGGCTGTCCAGCTGCTCGTCGGTCGCATCAAGGTTGAGCAGCAGCTCGAGAACCTCGTCGCCGATCTCGTTGAGTCGAGCGTCCGGACGGTCGATCTTGTTGATTGCAATGATGATCTTGTGACCGAACTCCAGTGCCTTCTGCAGCACGAAGCGGGTCTGCGGCATCGGGCCTTCTGCTGCGTCAACCAGCAGAACAACGCCGTCTACCACCTTGAGGATACGCTCTACCTCGCCGGAGAAGTCGGCGTGGCCCGGGGTATCTACGATGTTGATCTTGACGCCCTTGTAATGTACAGAGGTGTTCTTTGCCAGAATGGTAATGCCGCGCTCACGCTCGATGTCGCCCGAGTCCATGACACGCTCCTCTACCACCTGATTTTCGCGGAAAGCGCCAGCCTGCTTGAGCATCTGATCGACCAGAGTAGTCTTGCCATGGTCAACGTGCGCAATGATGGCGATGTTGCGTAAATCGTTACGGATCATATATTCTATTCCTCCATCAACGGGATTATTTTCGTACGGAATATATTATACCCGTTTTTTTGTTGCTTTTCCACCTATTTTATCGTCAAAATTACGGCGATATATCCGCTCTAAATTGTAAAATATTTTGCTAACTGAGAAAAATTCCGCTCAGGATACAGTTGACGCAGACAGGCTCCTGCCGTACAATAAAGAAAAGACACAAGCGTCTGATAAAAGGAAGGAGAATCTCTATGAACAAAATCGGAAAGGCAATGCTCTGCACCGTACTGACCGGCGCGATGGCAGTCGGCGCCGCAGGCGCGGCTGACCTCGGTTCCCTGTCTCCGCAGGGTGCTAAGGCGTATCTGAATCAGATCACCACCCTGCAGAATAAGTATGGCAAGGCTGCCGCCCGCACGGACGATGGCTTCAAGGGACTGCTGACCGGCCTCTCGATGGCAAAGCTGGTGGATATGGACGGCGACGGCACGCCCGAGCTGTACTGCGGCGCAGGTCTGGACGGGCAGCATATGTATTCGTATGCGGATGGGAAAATCTACGCGCTGGATATTCCGGAGGGCGTGAGCAACTTCGGCACGGATGTTTCGCCGTGCGCGGATTTCTATGTGGACGACACGAAAGCCTATCTGGTGGACGGCCATGAGATCATGAACGGCTTCCCCGTCAAATATCTGACCAAGCAGGGCCGCAAGATCGTCACCGCGCTGACCTATACCGATGCCATCGACGACGATACTGGTAACCATATCTGTACGCTCAACGGCGAAAGCGTGACCTATCACGAGCTAAGTGCCGCACAGGTTGCCTTCACCAAGGGTATGACCTGGGAGCACTACTCCTTCTGGGAGAGCCCGTACAATGTGCCGGAGGTGCGCTCCGCCCGCGCATCGCTGACCGACACCATCACTTCCCTTCGCACGCTCACCAATCCGACTGCATATGTTTCCAAGCACAAGGTCGAGCTCAACGGTGCAAAGGCCAATCTTGCAGCCTATACCATCAACGGCAGCAACTATTTCAAGCTGCGCGACCTCGCCGCTGCCCTCAAGGGTCTGGACAGCGAGTTTGCGGTAACATGGAACGCCGTCCAGCAGCGCATCGACCTGACGAGCAAGACCGCATACACGCCGGTCGGCGGCGAACAGGCTGCCCTGCCCGCCGGCAATAAGGCCGCCTCGCTCACGAGCGCCGCTGTCTACCTCGACGGCAATCCGCTTTCCCTCACCGCCTACTCCATCGGCGGCAACAACTACTTCAAGCTGCGCGACCTTGGCGACGCCCTCGGCTTCGGCGTGGATTGGAACGCGGACACCATGACTATGATTTTGACTGTGAAATAAAAACAAAGGGGATTGAACAATGAAAAAAATCAGTAAAGTATTGCTCTGCGCGGCACTGACCGGCGCAATGGCTGTCGGCGCGGCAGGCGCGGCAGACCTCGGCACGCTTTCTCCGCAGGGCGCAAAGGCGTATCTGGATCAGATCGTAAAGCTGCAGAATCAGTATGGTAAAGCCTATTCCTATAACCAATTGAATCCGCATATCTGGAAAGGTCTTTGCTTGGCTACTCTGATCGACATGGATAAGGACGGCATTCCCGAATTGTACTGCAGCGCTTCTACTGACGGTCAAAGCCTGTACACTTATGCAAACGGTCAGTTAAAGCAGCTTAACATTCCTAAGCAGGTTAGCAATTTCGGCACCGATTATTGCCCCTCTACCGAGTTTCAATTCGGCAAATCAAACATCTATCTTGTAGATGGGCAGGAAATCATGAACGGCGGTCCGGTCAGCTATTTGACCAAGCGCGGTGATGAAATCGTCAGTGACTTCACCTACATCAATTACCAGTTCACTAATAATCCGGTCTACAAGGTAAATGGACAGAGTGTTTCCCGGACGACCTTGGAAGCTTCCATTAAAAACTTTGAAAAAGATTTGACCGAAAAAAAATATATCTACTTTTCTGAATGGACAATAAACTCGCCTAGCGGTACTGTTGCAAACACCATCACTTCCCTGCGCAAGCTCACCAACCCGACCGCAAAGGTTTCTACCCACAAGGTAACGCTCAACGGCGCAAAGGCTGATCTGGCTGCGTACACCATCAACGGCAGCAACTACTTCAAGCTGCGCGATCTTGCGAAAGCACTCGACGGTCTGAACACCAATTTTGAGGTCAAGTGGAACGCCGCACAGCAGCGCATTGACCTGACCAGCAAGACCGCCTACATCGCGGTCGGCGGCGAGCAGGCCGCCCTGCCCGCCGGCAATAAGGCCGCATCTCTCACGAACGCCTCCGTTTATCTGGACGGCAAGCCGCTTTCCCTTACCGCCTACTCCATCGGCGGCAACAACTACTTCAAGCTACGCGACCTTGGCGACGCCCTCGGCTTCGGCGTGGATTGGAACGCGGACACCATGA
>ERZ838225.1557-NODE-1557-length-17159-cov-4.300164_pt1 | contig 17159 bp, 10 predicted proteins | sample MGYA00519684_ERZ838225 | MGnify/ENA primary metagenome ERZ838225 (study PRJEB31850, sample SAMEA3708829) | human gut metagenome | biome: human gut; feature: human-associated habitat; material: faeces | place: China | collected 2014 ...
ATAAATCTTTTTGTTCAACCATCTATAAAATAATCGCACATCTAACGAAACTTAAAGATTTTTGAACAAAGAGATTCCTTTTAAGGACAAGTCATAGATTATCACGAACTTCAATCCTTCGCTTGGTGTACGGTAAGTTGCGGGAATGGGAAACCGATACCTACCTCATTGAAGGTCGCGTAGATATTCTTGTTAATATCGAAATACACGCCCCAATAGTCGGAACTGTTTACCCAAACACGTACTACCACGTTTACGCTGCTGTCCGCCAAGGCTGTCAAGGCGATAAACGGAGCGGCCGGCTCGGACAAGATGCGGGAATCCTTCGCCAATACAGACTCTATCACTTGCTTTACTTTCTCATAATCGCTGCCGTATTCCACGCCAAAAGTCCAGTCTACACGGCGAGTCGTCTGGTTACTGAAATTAGTCACAACGCCACTGCTCAAAGAGCCGTTCGGTATATAAATGACCTTATTATCAACCGTACCTAATACGGTATGGAACATCTGGACCTCTTTCACGGTACCGCCAACGCCCTGCGCCTCAATATAATCACCCACCTTATAAGGCTTGAAAAGAAGGATGATCAATCCACCGGCAAAGTTTGACAGGTTACCGCTCAATGCCATACCGACAGCGACACCGGCGGAAGCCAACAAGGCGGCAAACGACGTAGTTTGAACGCCTAACGCCCCTACGACTGAAATAATCAATAAAATGGTTAAACTGACATTCACCAAACTGCCAACAAAAGTCTTGACAGAAGGATCGATATCCCGTTTGCTCAATATCTTCCGAACCAGTTTATTAAGTAAGTTTATAACCAATCGTCCCACCAAGAAGACAATAAGAGCTTTAATAATCGTAAAACCCAATTGGGAGCCATGCTCAACCAAGGATCTGATAGCTTCCTCTAATTTAGAACTCGCTTCTACAGCTGCTAATAATACCATATCTCTTCTATTTTAATTAATCTATTAATTATATAACAATCTGATCTTCCAAAATATTATGAAATGTAGCAAAGGTATAAAGTTTTTTTAATCTGGTAAAACCATGAAATAATTACGTAGCTTTGCGATCAATCAAATAACACGTTAAATTCGACAGCATGAAAATCCTTGCGATACTCGCCGCCCTTTTCCTTTCAATAGGCTATGGCCACGCTCAGACATACGAGAAGTTTGTCGAGAAAAGTTTTGACTTCTTGGACAAGAACGACTTAGTCTCCGCCGAAGAGAGCCTACGAGCCGCCATGCGCCTTGAACCGGGCAACCCCAATAACTATGCCTTGCTCATGAATCTCGGGACGATACAGCGTAGACAAGGGAAACTGGAAGATGCCCTTCTCTCCTATACCGCCGCCCTAAGCCGCCATCCGAATAATGAGGCCATACTGGAAAATCGTGCCGGCTTATATACGGAAATGGGTGAGATCGAAAAAGCGACGAACGATTACAATGCCCTGTTAATCTTGAACCCCCATCATCAAGAGGCGTTATATTGCAGGGCGATGCTTCATTTGCAACATAAGAACTATCTGTTGGCCGAGCAGGATTTCGATAAGATACTGGAAGTAAACGAGAAATCCGTGAAAGGACGTCTGGGACACGCGATTCTCGAGAAGCTACGGGGGAATTACGATGAGAGCGAACGCATCTTTAATTACTTGATCAACGAGATGCCCCGCGAATGGATCTTATACGAGGGCCGTGCCGATCTATACTTCATGATGGGCAAGAACGCCCGGGCTATGGCCGATATCAATCGCATTTTCGTGGAAAGTACCCCGACAGCCGCTTTATATGTATTGCGAGGCAAAGTAAAACTCGCCCAATATGAGAAGGCATCGGCCGCCTTAGACTTCAAGAAAGCTGAGGATATGGGATATGATAAAACGACTATCGACGAGTTGATGAAGATGGCTCGTTAAGGCTGTTTTTATACGTATAGTGGCATCGGCTCACGCGAGTAGTGGTATTGGCCTACGCCACTACTCGCGTGAGCCGATGCCACTATACGTGTGAGCCTGCGCCACTACTGGTGCGAAATCGGCCCATTTATACTACTTTTCCGTGATATAATTGACAACCCAACTACCCACTTCTTTCGTTCCATATTTCGCTCCACCTTCCACTTGGATTTCCGGCGTACGGACATTCGCATCGAGGGAAGCGTCTACGGCTTCACGGATCAAGGCTCCCTCTTCTTTGAGGTCGAAATACTCGAATAACATCGCTACTGAAAGAATTTGCGCCAAGGGGTTCGCAATATTCAGCCCTTTCGCCTGCGGCCAAGAGCCATGAATCGGCTCGAAAACCGGCGTGCTCTCTCCGGTAGAAGCGGAAGGCAGCAAGCCCATAGAGCCGCTGATGCAAGAACCCTCATCCGTCAAGATATCACCAAACGTATTCTCGGTTACCATCACGTCGAAGAATTTCGGCTCTTGGATCATACGCATAGCGGCGTTGTCCACATACATATAGTCTGTCGTTACTTCCGGATAGCTAGGAGCCATCTCTTGAGCGATCTGGCGCCATAGACGGGAAGAGGCAAGTACGTTCGCCTTGTCAACAACCGTCAGGTGCTTATTCCGTTTCATCGCATACTCGAAGCCCACTTTCAAGATACGCTCGATTTCCGGGCGGGTATACATATTCGTATCGTATGCCTTATCGTTGTCTTGATATTTCTCACCGAAATACATACCTCCGGTCAACTCACGGATACATAAGAAATCCGCGCCATCCACCAATTCGGCACGCAACGGCGATTTATGCAATAGGCATTTGAAGGTCTGCACCGGACGGATATTAGCGAACAGGCCCAACTTCTTACGCATCGCCAAAAGACCTTGCTCCGGACGTACTTTCGCTGTCGGATCATTATCAAACTTAGGATCGCCCACGGCCGAGAAAAGAACAGCGTCGGCATCCTTACAAATCCGATAGGTCTCCTCCGGGAAAGGATCGCCTACCTTATCGATCGCGTCAGCGCCACAAAGGGCATACTCATAGTGAACCTCATGTCCGAATTTCTCACAAACGGCACTCATTACTTCCACGCCTTGCACGGAAATCTCTGGTCCGATCCCGTCTCCGGGAAGTACTGCTATATTCAGTTTCATCGTAAATGTTTGTTATTATTCTCTGTTAAAATGTACATACTTAGGCTCCGTGGGGAAATACGTGTCATCATCCCACAGGGTACTTGTAATCATCAAGTCGGCGCTATAACGGTTACAAGCGATAGGTACGTTATGAACACGGCACTGGCGAAGCAACATCTGGATGTCGGCCTCGTGCGGTTGCGGATTCAAGTCGTCTATCAAAAAGACCGCCAAATCGATCTCCTTACGGACAACCATAGCGGCAATCTCAGCATCGCCTCCCATCGGACCGGAATGCATGCAAGCAATATCCGCGTTCACCCCTTTTTCCTCGAGAGCTTTACGAACCAAATTTCCGGTCGTACCCGTACAAACAATATGGTGGTGAGACAAGAACTCAGCGTTATGTACCGCCCATTCTACCATTTCCGCCTTACGATTGTCGTGCGCTACAAGCGCGATAGTCAACTTTTTCATACCCTTTACCTTTTTAATTATTAATCCTCTATCTTGTTCAGCATCTTCAATGTCGCCTTGATCGCCGCCTCAGTCTGATCAGCGTCCAGACCACGAGTCTTGAAATCGACCCCGGCATAATTCCAGCTGATGACCGTCTGCACGAACGCATCCGTACGTCCTCCCGGCGGGATGGATACCGAATATTTCGTCAACATCGGGAACGGGCGGTTCAAACGGGAATAAATCCGGCGTAGGGCACGAACGAAAGCGTCGTATTGGCCATCACCGGAAGCCGATTCCTCGTAAGCCTCGCCATTGATCTCGATCTTCAAGGTAGCCACCGGTTTCAGCCCTTGGGCCAAGGATAAGGAATAGTTCAAGATCCGTATTTTCTGATCCTCCAGCGCATTATCATGATGAAGCACATCGCTGATAATATAAGGAAGATCCTCCGGGGTAACCATTTCTTTCTTATCCCCTAACTCAATGATCCGTTCCGTAACCTTACGCATCGAGCCCTCATCCATGTCGATACCGAGCGCTTCCAGATTCTTGCGGATATTCGCTTTTCCGGAGGTCTTGCCCAAGGCGTACTCGCGAACCCGTCCGAAACGCTCAGGAAGCAGGTCGTTGCAATACAGGTTGTTCTTGCTATCACCGTCCGCATGGACACCGGCGCATTGCGTAAACACATGCTCTCCGATAATCGGCTTATTGGGCGGGATATGCACCCCCGAATAGGTCTCGACCAAACGACTGGCCTTGTTTATCTTTTCCTCCCTCAAGTTCGTCTCCTCTCCCAACTGATCCTTGATGACGGCAAGGACGCTGCTCAATGGAGCATTACCCGCACGCTCTCCCAAACCGTTCACGGTCGTATGGATTCCCTTGATACCCGCACGGATGGCGGAATATACATTCGCTACGGCAAGATCATAGTCGTTATGCGCATGGAAGTCAAACCGTAAATCAGGGTAACGGTCCACCATCATCTTGCAATACTCGTAGGTATTTCCGGGATTCAAGACTCCCAAGGTATCCGGGAGCATGAAACGGCAGATCGGAAGTCCTTTCAACGCATCGATTACCAAGAATACGTAATCCGGGGAATGCTTGATACCGTTCGACCAGTCCTCCAAATAGATATTCACGTCGATCTTCCGTTTCGCCGCTTCCAATACGACCGTACGAATATCGTCAACGTGTTGCTCGGGAGTCTTTCGAAGCTGTTCGGTGACATGCTTATAAGAGCCCTTGCAAAGCAAGTTCACGACACGGCAACCTGCGGATTCAATCCAGTCGAGAGAGACCGTACCATCCACGAAACCCAAGACCTCCAATTTGTCTAGGTTTCCGGAACGGGCGGCCCAAGCGGCTACACGCTTCACGGCCTCAAACTCTCCGTCCGACACACGGGCGGAGGCGATCTCCACCCGGTTCACGCCTAAGTCGTTCAGCAGCACTTGCGCTATGCTAAGCTTCTCGTGAGCGGCGAAGGAGACGCCCGAAGTTTGCTCCCCATCTCTGAGGGTTGTATCCATTATTTCTATCATAATCAGCGTGCTGCCTCGAAGGCTTCTATCTTTGATTTATTTGCCAGTAAATAGTCGATATCGTCCAATCCGTTGATCAGGCAATCCTTTTTATAGGCGTTGATCTCGAAATGCTCGCTTTTGCCCGTAGCCTTGTTCGTGATCGTTTGCTCCGGTAGATTTACCTCGACCTCAGTTTTCGGGTCCTTGTAAATCGAATCGAACAATTCAGCGAGGAACTCTTCAGTCACAACAACCGGCAGCACGAAGTTGTTCAACTCGTTGTTTTTATGGATATCGGCGAAGAAACTGGAGACCACGACACGGAAACCGTAATCGGCGATCGCCCAAGCCGCATGCTCACGGCTGGAACCGGAACCGAAGTTCTTTCCCGCTACCAATATCTTTCCGCTATACGTAGGATCGTTCAAGACGAATGATTCGATCTTATTACCTTCCTTATCATATCGCCAATCCCGGAATAAGTTCTCGCCGAACCCTTCTTTGGTAGTCGCTTTCAGAAAGCGGGCTGGGATAATCTGGTCGGTATCCACGTTCTCTAAAGGAAGAGGTACGCAAGTGCTTGTGATTATATTGAATTTTGTTTTCATCTTATGCTACTTTATTAGATTAGTCTTTACATCAGTTCTCTCGGGTCCGTGATCTTACCTGTCACAGCGGCGGCGGCGGCCACAAGCGGCCCCGCTAAGATGGTGCGCGCACCCGGTCCTTGGCGGCCCTCGAAATTACGGTTGGAAGTGGAGACCGCATATTTACCCGCCGGAACCTTATCCTCATTCATCGCCAGACAAGCGGAACATCCCGGTTGACGAAGGACGAAGCCGGCCTCGGCCAAAACCTTGTCGATCCCCTCGGCACGAATCTCCCGCTCTACCTGCCAACTGCCGGGAACCAGCCAAACCGTTACATCATCCGCTTTCTTCTTTCCTTTCACCAAAGAGGCGAAAGCACGGAAATCCTCGATACGGCCATTCGTACAGCTACCTAAAAAGACATAATCCACTTTCTTACCCAACATAGACTCGCCTGCCTTGAAGCCCATATAATCCAAAGACTTCTTATAAGAAATACGGCCTGCCTCGGGCACGCTTTCTAAGGAGGGGATATCTTTGCTGATACTCATACCCATGCCCGGGTTCGTACCGTACGTAACCATCGGGTCGATATCCTCGGCGTGAAAAACGATCTCCTTATCGAACTTAGCGTCCGGATCACTATATAGCTGACGCCACTCGCTCACCTTCCGCTCCCATTCCTCGCCTCTTGGGGCAAACTCACGGTCTTTCAAATAATCGAAAGTAACATCATCCGGAGCGATCATACCGCCACGGGCACCCATCTCGATAGAAAGGTTACAGATCGTCAGACGTTCCTCCATGGTCGTATTACGAATCGCCTCGCCAGCGTACTCTACGAAATAGCCCGTAGCACCGCTGGTACTCATCTTACTAATAATGTATAAAGCAAAGTCCTTCGCCGTAACGCCCGGTTTGCGTACACCATCGATCGTGATACGCATCGTTTTCGGCTTACGCTGCATGATACATTGGGTAGCCAAGGTCATCTCCACCTCGCTCGTACCGATACCGAAGGCGATAGCGCCCATGGCACCGTGCGTAGAAGTATGGGAGTCGCCACAAACGATCGTCATACCCGGCTGCGTCAAGCCTGTCTCCGGACCTACCACATGGATGATACCATTCTTCGGATGTTGAAGACCGTAATACGTCAAGCCGAAATACTTCGCGTTCTCTTCCAAGGTATCCACTTGATTCTTGGATATAGGGTCCTCGATAGGCTTATCTTGGTTCAATGTCGGGATATTGTGGTCCGGCATACAAGTGATTTGCGCGGGACGGAAGGGCTTCAATCCACGTACACGTAATCCGGCGAAAGCCTGCGGGCTAGTCACCTCATGACAATACAGACGGTCGATATACAATTGTATGGTTCCGTCGGGCAACGTGTCCACCACGTGTTTGTCCCAGATTTTCTCAAATAATGTCTTGCTCATTGTCTTGTCTATTTTTAGTCTACTATAAACTTATTGATGGCGTCCACGAAAGCCTCCACGGAAGCAGCGATAATATCGGTATTCGCAGAGAACCCATAATAGGTAGCCCCGTTATACTCTACCTGCATATGCACCTTGCCCGTATCATCGCTACCTTTATTAATGGCTTGGATCAAGAATTCCTGAATCGTCATGTCACTATTACTAATGGCTTTTTTCACCGCCTTGATACCCGCGTCAACCGGACCGTTACCAGCTGCGGCCTCATATCTTCTTACTCCCGACAAATTTAAACAAATACTTGCGACTGATTGTACTCCAACACCACTAGTTACCTGTAAATATTCCAATTTAATACGGTGGGTGGCCGTACGATCCTTCCCGACCAACATCAAAACATCATCATCATTAATATCTTTCTTACGATCGGCCAGTTTCAAGAACTCATCGTACACCTTGTCCAATTTCTCCTGCTCCAGATCCACACCTAAAACATGCAGGCGATGCTTCAACGCCGCACGACCGCTACGAGCAGTCAATACGATCGCATTATCATCAATACCCACATCCTTCGGATCGATGATCTCGTAGGTTTGCGCATTCTTCAAAACGCCATCTTGATGGATACCGGAGGAGTGAGCGAACGCATTACGTCCGACAATAGCCTTATTCGGTTGTACCGGCATATTCATCAAGCTAGAAACCATACGGCTCGTACTATAGATCTTATTCGTCGTGATATTGGTGATGATATCACGTTCTTTATGGCTCTTGAAAACCATGGCAACTTCTTCCAATGACGTGTTACCCGCACGCTCACCGATGCCGTTTATGGTTACCTCCACCTGACGGGCTCCGTTCAACACGCCTTGTACGGTATTCGCGGTAGCCATGCCCAAGTCATTATGGCAATGGGTGGACAAGATCGCGTTATGTACGCCATCCACATGTTCCATCAGATACTTAATCTTCGCCCCGTACTCATCCGGCAAGCAATATCCTGTCGTATCCGGGATATTCACTACGGTAGCCCCGGCCTTGATCACGGCCTCCACGACACGGGCTAGATATTCATTATCCGTACGCCCGGCATCCTCACAGTAGAATTCTACGTCCTCCACGTACTTTTTAGCGTATTTCGTGGCGGCGATCGCACGCTCTATAATCTCCTCTCTCGTGGAGTTAAACTTGTATTTGATATGAGAATCAGAAGTACCGATACCCGTATGAATACGTCCTCGCTTAGCGAATTTCAACGCCTCAGCTGCCACGTCGATATCTTTCTCCACCGCACGGGTCAAGGCACAGATGGTCGGCCAAGTCACGGCCTTTGAGATCTCAACCACACTCTTAAAATCCCCAGGACTGGAGACAGGGAAACCAGCCTCGATCACATCAACACCTAGCTGTTCCAACGCCTTAGCTACTTGAATCTTTTCCACTGTATTCAACTGGCATCCCGGAACCTGTTCACCATCACGTAAGGTGGTGTCGAAAATAAATAATCTGTCTGACATAATCTTATATTCTTAATTTACTAATATCCTATACTAACTAAAAAAGCCTCTCTCACAAGGAAGTGAGAAAGGCTCTTTCATATATCGTAATGCTCGCAAAGCATACAGTCTCACTTCCTATCCCGTTCCCAGAGTAGAATAATGTTTAGAGAAATAATGAGACTATTTTGCAAGTTGCGTGTCATTGTTCTTGTCTTTATTGTTTTTGTTTGAACGTTGCAAAGATACGGCCTTTTTTGATACCACCAAATATAATTCGAAGTTTTTTACTTATTATTTATTATAAACCGTAAGCCAAACGATCGTATACCTTACGAAATAACACTACCCATCGTAAGGTTGTTACGATGGGCAGTATAAGGTGTTTACAATGCCCATCATAAGCACCTTACGATGGGCATTGGCAGAATCAGCGAACCACGACTTTCCGTACGAACGAATCGCCGAAGGCCTCGCAGCGGACGAAGTAGACTCCGGCATGCCCTACCGGGATCTCAGCCTTGCCAAGAATCGAACCTTCGTAAAGAACGATGCCGGACACATCGACTACCTTCAAGGCTACCTGCTGAGGCATATTCACGAAGATAGATTGATTGGCCGTATACAGGCTCATGCCTTCCTCGATGGACTCGATGCCGGTTGGCGTATCCGGCTGGCCCGGGTTCTCCGGATCTACGGGATCTACAGGGGTGACCGGAGTTTCCGGATCCGTGGAAGAAGAAGTAGCGGAAACGGCATTTACATCAACAGTGACGGTAACCGGCTTATAGTTCGGATCGGTCGGCGTGAAGGTGACCTCTTGCCCTTGCTTGCCCTCTTTCTCTATCACTTTATCTGGATTGCTCCAAGCGAATGTTCCGGCTACGATACCCGCGTGACCGCCTTGTAAAACAGACTCGGATAGTCTTTGGCCGGACAAGATATCGGAAGCCGCAGGCCCTGTAACCGTAGGCTCTGCTTGCTCGATCGTATAAGGGAGAACTTTAGTATATTCATTATACTCCGCATCAGCCGGACGGTAAACACGTACATAATAATCACCCGCATTCTTCAAGACAGCCGGTTGCGTGCAGGCCTCGTCAAAGAAGAAGGTAATCTGGCAAGCCTCGCTGCCCGTGCCTGTCACGGATACGGTTTGCGCCGCACCATTATATACGGAAGAGGATTGAGCCAACTTGAACTCTAGATTTGTCTTGCCGACAAATACAGGAGTAACCCCCGTAGAGCCTTCCGCTACCACATATTCCCGAGGGTTCTTCTTTGCGTCAACAGGGTTAGACTCAATATCAGACCAATGAGAGAACTTAGCGCCTTCCACAGGCACTGCCTCCAGCGTCACCGTTATACCTGCCGGGATAGAGACTACCTTATCACCAGTATATGACACACCGCCATTGGTGACACGAACATGACCTCCCTCTTCTCCCAACCCCTCCGAACGCCAGATGGACGTGCCAAAGGATAATTCTACCGGGTCATTTGTAGAATAATAGTAAACGGTTTCCTTTTCATAATTCTTAATAGCAGCATCACTCTTAGGCTTGATCACGTATTTTTTCACGCCGGGAACCTTATAAGTATCATCGACATCAATGCTCACCTCAGTTCCCTCCGCAGGATGGGTTTTCGGTTTTCCTTTCCCATCACTTGGTTGTTCCGTTACCGCGATCTTAGACTTCTTAATTGTCAAGCCTACTTTTCCTTCATTCGGATGCTCTGGATCCGGATACTCCTCATGAAACGCCTCATATAAATCATCCGAATCACGCCTCAACACGACCGTATAATCGCCAGCATCAATAGCTTTCTTAACTTCTTTTTTATCTTTATCATCCGAGGCTATATACGATACATTAAATGAGAAGCCCGCATAGGTCTGCGAAGCAAATGGTATGAAGGGGCGGGATACGCCACTATAGTAGTATTCTTGATACGGACAAAAGATGTATTCCCTCTTGATCGGCACCAGATGGTCGTACACGGCAGTCACGGTCAAGTTGCCGGTTACGGTGAAGATCGCATTTGGGATATCTTGGGATACTTCCTTGCCTCCTGCCAAGATGGTAAGCAATCTCGCTCCATCTTTTAGCCCTTTGATATCTTCTACACGTACTCTCGTTCCATACGCCAATTTCTCATTTTCAGCCAGTGCAACCCAATTACCGTTTTCTTCTTTGTTCAAGATAATCGTTGCTCCGGTAATAGCGGCTCCATCGGTGCTTGCGACAGAGGTCTTCACGTAATAGGTCACCGCAGTGAAGGTGGCATTCGCCGTAACATCGCCTGTCACGGTATACAAACCATCCGTAGGCCCCGTCACGTTAGATAAGGAGACACTGCCACCCAATTGATATCCGGCATCCGGAAGCGCGACCACACGCACCTGATCACTAATTTGAACTGTTGAGCCGGAAGCAATCAAGCTACCGTCTTCTTCCTTATATAATAAGATAGAGCCGTTCGCCACATCTTTGATGGTGACAAGTGCCCCCGCTTTTTTTCCAAATTCGGCTTTGACCGTCAAATCCCCTGTTAGCGTCACCTTATTACCCTTTAGCGAGTCTCCATTTATCGTCAACTCTTTCAACTGGGAGTTCACGTCCGGGGTAGCCACGATTTGCAAGATCGTACCTTGTCGCAAGGAAGCTCCAGACGCAATCTCCGCATCTTCCGCCTTAACCGAGAGACTACCGTTGCCTGCCGTCTCGATCAATACCGTATGCATGATCGGGGAGAAATTCGCCGTATAGGTCTTATTATTATCCGCCTTAACGGGGATGGAATCATTCGCCGGCAAGGTCTCGCTCGCACCCGTTACCGACCAACTATCGAACTTATAATTGGGCAGAGGCAGGGCTACCAAGGAGATCTCTTGACCCTTCACGTACACGTCATCCTCGGTCTTGCCCAGCACGTTTACTGAACCACCGGTCATGGCTACAGCGGTAACTAGATACGTAGGAGTTACCTCAACCTCCACGAATACCTCCGCCGTATTGTAATAAGAGGAGTTATCCGGATAGAAAATGACGGAACAGCTTTGCTTCCCGGCCGGCATCACCGCATTCCCGTTCGTCCAAACGAAGGTACCGGCAATCGTATATCCATCCTTATCCGTCACGCTACCACCGGACAGTAAAGAGGTTGAAAGCAATTGACCAGCCTTGATCTTTGCCGCTAGCGGCTTCGTGATTTTACTTGCGTCAATAGCGATCTTGCTCGTCAGGCTCATGACATAGATCTCCTCGAACTTAGCGTAGTCAGTGTCGCCCGCATAGGATAGCTTGACATACAGGATACCCTCTTTCTTGCGATCCGCATCGGTAGCGGGTTTCGTACAATCCTCATCCGTAAAGTAACCTATCGTAAGCGTCTTACCCTCCGGGATGGTCGTATAGCTCAATCCAGCGGCTATAGCCGGGTTAGCCACTTGCTCCAAGCCCGACACGTTCACCACCAGATGTTTCAGTTCCTTATGCACCGTAAGGGTCGCCCCACTCAAGTCCGTCACCGACTGCCCATTGGAGGCCTTGTTAGACAAGAGTCCGTTCTTCGCCGTGAATGTCCCTCCCTCAAAAGAGGCCGCCAGCACTACCGGGATACGGAGCACGGTGCCTTCCGGGGCCTTCATCACGGTGTTCTTCGGGCTGTATACCACGCAACGGAAGCTGCCGTCATCTTGCGTGCTCCACGTAAGCGCATGATCAACAGCCAACTCGCCGAGGATCGGAGTCCCATCTAGCAAGATACCCTCGGACAAGGTGAAATCCACCTGGAAGGAGGAAAAACTAAAGGAATTGCCGGATACCTCCAGCGTGAGCGTATCCTTACTGCCAGCGGCGTTCAGGTTCGTCTTCGCCAATTTCCACTGGGCGGCAGTAGCCGTTCCCGCCGATAACAGCAGGAAGAGGGCTACGAATAATTGTTTTATATGATTCACTTTCATAATTTACTTACAGATAAAGATGTTAGTATTACTTGCCTTCACACCATGGCCTGTCTTTGCCGTCAAGCGGTAGTAGTAAACGCCCGCCGGTAAGGTTAGCGTCGCCGAATATTGGTTATCGCCCACCTCGCCGGGCAGACCGTTCAATACCGCGGCCAAAGCGCCATTCGCAGAGAATACGTGGATCGTCACGGATTCGGCCGCCTCCGTCAACTGATAACGGAAGGTCGTGCTGCCACGGAACGGGTTCGGATAGTTGGACACGGCTGCCAATTGGCTGATCGCCTCGATCGGGGCGTTGGAAGTCACGATCGCATCGCCACCAGACCTCAAGCTGTTGGCCTTCGCGTCGGAGAAGGAGGCTCCTACCAAGGTAACGCCCGCCGGCATACGCAGGATACGGCTCTTGCCCGAAGGAATCGTGCGGCCATCCAAGCTATAACCGATCACACGCAAGGTATCACCGTTTAAGCTGGAAGCCTGCAGGAACTTAGCGGCATCGCCCAGCAACGGGATCTCGTCGATGGCTCCCACCAACTCCAGATAGATACCGGCTACCGGCACTTGGCTATTCATGGTCAAGAAATTGTCAGCGTCGAGCTCCATTTGTACGGGAGCCTCGGCCTCAGAACGCAGTGCACTGGCCTTGGTAACCGGCTTGCCGTGGATGAGGTTGACGATACCGATTACGTCGGCGATCTCTACATTATTATTATAGTTCACATCCGCCTCGGCATAGCCGAAGTTGGGGATCATGTTATCCTTGTCCTGCAAGATGTAGCTTACGGTAGCGGTCACGTCTTGTACGTTTACCAGCATGTCGAGGTTCGCATCGCCATCGCAGGTGTAAACCCACGCATCGTACTGAACCGTCCAGCCGGGGAATAATGGATTGGTTACAAGACCAGCAATTTGATAATTCGGGGTCAAGTCTTCGGTAATCGTATAGCGGCTGTCCGTATGGTCGATCGTATCGCCGTCGAATACCCAAGTAAAGCGAGAGGCGGATGTACCTACCATCTTTTGTGAGGAAAGATCGATTGTCTCCCCATAAGCCACGAAACCTCCCGGACGAACCTCACCTACCGGCAACCTAACAACACCGAAGGCAGCCTCCAATTGCCGCGGGTTCTCCACGTTAGCGAACTCCAAGCACGAACCATCGGCATTGAAAGACATCAAGGCCGGGAAGTCCGCCAAATCGATCCGGGTAGTGGGTATAGGCAAGCCATATGCGGTTAATTGAGCGGCAAGGCCCAAAGCCGAAGCGCTGTTCTCTACCCCGTCAAGCATCGTCCAATTCAAGAACAACTCCTTCAAGTTTTTGTTCTTAGACAAGTCGAGAGCCGTCAAGTCCGTACTAGACACATCCAGATACTCCAGCGATGGATACTCGGATACGATCAAAGATTTCAAAGAATAGTTTCCACCCAGCATCAAAGAACGCAATACCGTATTGTTCTTCGGCAAGGTCAGTTCCTCCACCCTATTGCCTGTCAACGACAAGATCTCCAGCTTATCCAAGGCAGCGAGATCTACCTTCTTCGTAAAGCTTTCGCCCATCTCATACATATATAAATGTATCAAGCGGCGCGGGTTCTCGTCGTTCCAAACGGCTTGCGCATACAGTGAGCCCTCGTTTGTCTTCCATGCGTCGCTGCTCCACCACTCGCTCAATGCCTTGTTGTTGGAAGCGTCTACGATACGTGCCAAGGTAGCCACGTCGCTCTCGGCGAATACTTGGGGGACGGTGGTCTCCACATGGATACGTGAGGTCTCGATCTGCCAACCGGAACGTACATTGATCTCCGTGATTTCACAGAACTTCGGGTTCATCAGCTTACAATAGTAGTCTCCATACTTTTCCTCCTTGCTGTTCAGCACAAATACGCCCGGACGGTTTGGCACCGGCTTCAATGCCTCTTTCTCCTCTGTCCTATATTTGGCGTTTACCCATAGGAATACGGTCTCTATGCCATCGATCACGGCCTCCGAGGAGAGATCGATCGTATCGCCGTTCTCGAACCAGTATGGATCTCCCGGATGAGAGGGGGAAGTAAGCGTTATGCGTCCCCAACCCTCATAATTTATCTGCCGGTAGTTCTTCACCGTAGAATATCTCAAAAGAGATCCATCCGCATTCAAGTTACTCAAGTTCGGGTACTGAGCCAGATCGAGACTCTCCACGTATCCCGGCAATCCCAACGACTCCAAATTCTTCCCTACTTGTGAGGAAGGAAGCTCATACTCCGTATCTTGCAGATATAGCTGACGGATAGATGCCGGCAGGTTCTTTACCAGATCCGCGAACTGTTCTGTATGCGGCAAGGCCAAATAGGTCAAGCTCGTAACCTTGTCGAAACCTTGCAACTTCAAGTTCGGGCAGTACTCAATCTCCAGACGGCTCAATAGCTTGAAGGATGAGATATCCAGCGAAGCCAAAGGCGAATGCTCAAGGTAAAGCTCCGTCAGCTTCGAACAACCGGTAAGGTTCAGTGCCGCCAGCTTCGTATCTTGGTACCGTCCCTCCAACGTGCGATTCGTACCGAATCTAAAATATCGCAGTTCCGGACATTTGGATAGGTCAATAGAAGACAGATTCTTACTATATATATGCAAGTGCTCCAGCTTCGTGTTCTTCGATACATCCAGTTTCGAGATATTCATGTGATTCTCGCACTCGAAATGCCTCAACTCGGTGAAAGCGCTTAGGTCTAATTGAGAGATCGTATCCGTAGAGTTCCACTCGAACCAGATATATAAATGTGTCAACCGGCCTACCTCACCCGTGCTCCAGTCCGTGCGGATATTGTCTTGATAAGAGTTCCAATTCTCGCGCTCCCAGCCCTTGCTATCCACGAACTCCTTCAATTGGGTGATATTCGGGTTATCGGCAGCCAACTTCTTCAATCCGGCGATGTCCGCAGGGGAGTAGTCTGCAGAGCCACGAGCAACCTTGATCCTTGGTGTCTCCATACACCAATCTCTGTAATTATTGTTTGTGATCTCGCACTTATAATATTCGCCCGGCTTTCCTTCAAATATGAAAGCACCGTCCTTGCCAGATACCGCCTGCATAGTCGCTTTCGTCCGTTTACCAGTAGCCCGATCAATAAGGTACCATTGATATACCGATTTCACGCCACCCACCGTAGCGTAAGCGGATAGATCGATCTCCGTGCCTGCTGCGGCGTAAGCGTTATTGCCATCTACCGGAGTACCGGCCATGATCGTAGTATAACCATTCATCCAGAAATTCTCCGGTAACGAGTTCGGGAGCTTCACCGTAAACCAAGTAAGCGAATCATTACCATACAAACTCAAGCTCCGAAGTTTTGTCAAAGTGGACAAATCCAAGGATTTCAACCGGGTATTCTGCAAGTCCAACTGCTCTAACCCGGACAACGCCGATACATCCATGGTAGTGACCGTCTGTGTCCTACCATCATCGATGAAGAAGCTTTTCACCCGGCTCGTGGACTCGGTGTTCCATGTCACGCCCACGTTGTAGCCATCGTTCGATCCCCTGTCTTTCAAGTAATCCTTGTTGGAGATGAAGTTCTGCAAGTCCGAGTTCAGCGGATTGGCCTCGGCGATCGCTTTCAAAGCGGCTATATCGTCCTGTGAGTTATTGGCCGGAAAAACGAACGGTGCTTGGCCGCCATATACTATCCTATTGTCGTCCGCATCACAAATATCCACTTGAACCGTTCCGTTCCATTCCTCCGTGGCGTGAGCCATCAACGTGAATTGCGTAGCGGAGAACGAAGGAATATCTAATACGTATATAGGCTCATTATATAGACCAGTCTCTTTACTTAGGTTCTGCCCGGAAAGGGTCAAGCCTTCAGAAGGGCCATTCAGATAAATCTTCATCTTAGCGTGTTGCCCCTGCAGGAAACCAGCCTTCGTCACGTTGATCGCAAAAGGGATATCCTCGTTCAGATCGCCGGATGTACGCGACAACTCTCCCATAGCGGGAGCCTTATCACCGAGCATAAATCGTATCGTTTGCCCGGTAGAGGCTAGGGCAGCCGTGCCCATGTCTCGCGAGCTGTACACTTTTACGGTATAGTCCGCCGAACACTCCTTCGAGCTATTCATTTGCAGACGAAGCCCAACGCTATATCCATAGTCCGTCAACTTCTCGTCCGGTATCCAAAAGCCGCCATTGTCTAACGTTTGCGCCGGCTCAGAATCCTCAAAGCGGAACTCTACCCCGTCCGGATTCGCCGTGTTCGCCAGCTGTACACGTACAGCCATGCCCTTCGTGAAGTTCTCGATATTGAAATTCAAGCTCCAAGTAGCCATCGGATCCCACTTGTAGATAAAGCTATAAGCTACAGGATCCAGAGTATTGGAAAACCGTACCTCCCCTTTCGCCTGGCTCTGTGGAGCCCCGGGTGTCATTCCCGCCGGGCTCGCCGACCCGGTCATACCCCAAGCCAGCCCATGCCCCGGCCATGCGGCGCATAAACATAAGACCATCGCGATGAGCGACAACCTCATACTAATTCCTCGTAAAATTGTTTTCATAAGCAATAAATTTATAAATAGG
>ERZ838225.1575-NODE-1575-length-16883-cov-4.829629_pt1 | contig 16883 bp, 14 predicted proteins | sample MGYA00519684_ERZ838225 | MGnify/ENA primary metagenome ERZ838225 (study PRJEB31850, sample SAMEA3708829) | human gut metagenome | biome: human gut; feature: human-associated habitat; material: faeces | place: China | collected 2014 ...
ATTATGAGTTTAAAAGCGTAGACAGTAAAGCTACCCAAGATTTAAGCGCTTACGAGGTATTTCTCAACCTTCTTTCTTGGATTTCCCTATATTTGAATTATACAGGAAGCTCCTTACGGTTTCTTAAGGAGGCAGACCCCGGCATTTACTGCAACTATTGTCAACCATCTGCCATATTTTCATACGCCCACCATCCGCCGCGTGAAGGCTGTTGATCAGGATGGCAACTGCCCATTGGGCAGCAATATTTAAAACTGTGCGTAGATAAACGCAGAATCACCAACATACATAAATGCGATGATTAGGAATATCCAAGTAAACAGGATAAATTGCCCTTTGAATGTATCCAGATCCAATTTCATTTCAAAAGCATGGCCGTTGTTTTTAATCGCACCAAGAATATGTACAACTGCGATAATCACAAAATAAATCACAACATATACATTTATATAAGTGATACCCGTCATGCGGAACAATCCAGACAGCACTTCCATTACCTGTCCCATATCGGTCGCACGGAATACCACCCATAACAACGCTACGAAAATACAGTTCCCCACAATACAGATAAAGCTTACAGCTGGATTTGTTCTCTTATCCGCCTTACCTTTTATATCTCGAAATATCTTATGGACTGCAGATCCGACACCATGTAGCACTCCCCAAACAATAAAGGTCCAATTTGCACCGTGCCAGATACCACTGAGCAGCATGGTCACAAACAAATTACGGTATGTCTTTCCCTTACCTGCTCTGCCTCCGCCAAGAGGAATATAAACATAATCCCTAAACCAGCTGGACAGACTAATATGCCATCTGCGCCAAAAATCCGACGGATTCTTGGCAAGATACGGAAGATCAAAATTCTTTCCCAAATCAAAATCCAGAACTTTAGCAATGCCGATCGCCATGTCGGAATATCCAGAAAAATCACAGTAAATTTGAAGTGAGTATCCAATAATAGCCCAAAAGATACTGATGTTATTATAGGCTAAAGGAGCACTGTACACCGCATTAACAGCAACACCAATACGATCTGCAAAAACAACTTTCTTGGTCAAACCAAGCACAAACAGTTGGATGCCCTCGTATACGTTTGACTTCTTGATTCGGTGTACTCGATCAAGCTGAGGCAGGAAATCATGAGCCTTTACAATCGGCCCAGATGTGATCTGCGGGAAAAAGGAAATATATGTAGCCAACTTAATGAAATCTTTTTCGGCAGAAATCATTCCCTTCTTTACATCAAACATATAGCTCATTGCTTGGAACAGGTAAAACGAAATGCCTAGTGGTAGAATGATTTGCAGTGTATGTATACCACTGATATTAAAAGCCTTGCAGAATGAATCAATAAAGAAATTCAGATATTTACAAATTCCCAGTACACCTAAACAAGTCACCACAGGAATCGTTATAAATACCCTATTCTGATTAGTTTCATACAGATTCGCGCCATAATAGCAAATCAGAATAACGGCTGTCAACAAGAGTAGGAAACGCACATCCCAATAACCGTAAAAAACAATATTGGCTAACAAAAAGACAATATGCTGCTTTTTACAGTCCTTCACTAAGTGCGTCAACATAATTAGGGCAACAAAAAACAAAGCAAATGTCAACGAATAGAATATCATTTGCAATCCACCTCCTCTAAATAGTCTATAATAACATCAGCCATAATTTTATGACCAACTTCATTTAAATGACCATTTCCTGGGGTAGTATTTACAAAACCATACGGAAGCTCATGATATTTGTTATAGTGTTCTAAGAATGCATCACCGGTATCGATAAAATCAATACCCACATGTTCACACTCTTCTTTGAAAATTTCAAGAGTTTGACTTCTGATAAGCTTAAGTGTCCCGTCAGTCTGTATCTTTGTTGTTGGATGATATATAAAAACAATCGGCCCATCGAAACACGAACGCATCAATGATAAACCATCTGTTATTACAGTACGATATTCTTCCTCATTAATACTATTATTTTTCCCCCCCCCACTAGAATTTAGCTTTTGTGATGTTTCTATATGATTTTTAATCATCGCAATTAACGGGAGATACTCTTTAAGCATGTTCTTCGCTCTTTTGACACTACTCTGCGAGGCAAAGATTTCTATCGCAGTTGTTGTGTCAATTTCATCTGCCAAAATCAAAGATTTTCTTAAATCCTCTATTGAATAATCCGTACTCATTATTTCAATCGTCACACACTTTGCTTTAGGATAGTTTTCAATAGCCGATTGAAAATGGTTTATGATAGACGGTAAAAAATGACCATCGCAGGCAATATTAAATGCTCTCAACTCTTCTTTATCATCAACAAGCATATTATTCACAATAGTTGAATATCTATTTGAAATTGTTATCTCTTTGCCTTGAGAATGTGATGCCCCCATCATCAAAATATATTCATCCGCTAGTGCATAATTTTGATTTGTAAAACCATAGGAATCTATTTTAGATATACTATATCCCTCTGTTCCATGAATTAACATAGCATTTGGATTCCTTACCGCACGACTTGCTCCATTCGGTGTATCAATCCATGCAACTGGTCTCTCATAGGCAAACATTATACCATTCACTACGAAAAACGCTAATATGAATGCTACACACGCCGATATTATTTTTTTCATCCATTTACCCCTTTCTTTGATTTTTATTTACTGCCATAATTACAAAGTGGTTGTATGTATAATCCGGATAGTACTGGGCTGCATTATTTTCTGTGTAAGTGCTCAATAAAATAATGGCTATGTTTCCACAAGATATTCAGCTATAACAGAAGGCAGAAGCCATCCTTTTCAAAGTGCAGTGCTTTAATCCGGTCACAGCGTCTTCCACAGAAAAAAAAGAGAATTGCTGTATGGATCCATTTCGTAAGTATCCCGGATAATTGCCATCAATCCATCTATGCTCTTTCTCACGTCCGTGTGGCCTGTGACCAGATAAAATTTTGTCACACCGGACAGGTTGCCTAACAAAGCTGCTGCAGGGCAAGAAGAGTATTGCGGATCACATCCGTCCCGGCCTGTTCGTAGATCTCAATACGGATTCCCTGCATTTCCAGACAGATCGAGGGCTTATCCAAAGCAACGGCATCTGAAGTATGCTGTTCCATTTCCCATAGTGGGATCTGGACAACTTCCTGTTTCTGTGCATCAGCATCCACTGCTTCCGGAATCTCGCGGGCTTTTTTGCGCAAGGTTCAGACGTGATAGTAAAATGTACTGGCAGAAATCCCGTGTTCTATGCACCATTGGCGGTCGGTAAAGCCACTAGCTCTGCACTGGGTGATCAGTTTTAACCAATGTTCATCATTTGAAGTTGTACTCATTTGATTCATCTCCTCCAATGTAAGATTTTGGAGTAACCAGGTACACCAAAAGCGACTGAAGATGTGAAGTTAAAGCGAGGCTTTTGTAACTCCGAGAACCAGATAGGAAGTGAATTACTCCAAGTATCTGAAGTATCTCACAAAAGTTGGGGATCTGCTATCCAGGCGATTATAAAGCGCTTACGATCCAACACCCTCATATCCTCTTTTGCCAACTCATTCATGACATCATGGCCAAGTTGTCCATTTACACCTGTTACAAAAAATTTCATTTTCTATTACCTCGAAGGATTATAATTCGGCTTTTGCTTTATACATATCCTCATAATATTTCTGATAATTTCCACTTGTTACATTATTCATCCACTCTTCATTCTCAAGGTACCAATCAATTGTCAATACAATACCCTTTTCAAACGGTGTTTCTGGATACCAGCCAAGAGCATTTTTAATCTTAGTAGGATCAATTCCATATCTTCTATCATGTCCAAGGCGATCTTCAACATGCTTAATCAAATCTTCTGTAATTCCTTCATCCTGCAACCTGTCATGAAGCTGCTCAATAATCGTTTTTACGATAAAAATGTTCGGACGTTCATTGTGTCCCCCAACATTGTACACTTCACCAATCTTTCCATCATTGCATACCATATCAATTGCTTTACAATGATCCTCAACATATAACCAATCTCGAATCTGCATACCATCTCCATATACAGGAAGCTGTTTGTGCTGTTTTACATTATTGATCATCAGCGGAATCAGTTTCTCAGGAAACTGATACGGACCATAGTTATTGGAACATCTTGTAATATTAATCGGCATACCATATGTATCATGAAAAGCCTGTACAAAATGATCTGCGGATGTCTTTGAAGAACTGTATGGACTATGAGGATTCAAAGGTGTTGTTTCTGTAAAATATCCTTCTGCACCAAGAGCTCCATATACTTCATCTGTACTTACCTGAAGATATTTCTTTCCTTTTTTCCATGTTTTTGATGCTGCATCATACCATGCTTCTTTTGCTCTCTGAAGAAGATTTACCGTACCCATAACATTAGTCTGAACAAAAATCTCTGGATTTGCAATAGAACGATCTACATGAGACTCAGCGGCAAAGTTGATCACATAATCAAAATCATACTTTTCAAAAAGATTTGTAACAAGTTTCTGATCACAAATATCCCCCTGAACAAATACATGACGTGGATCTCCCTCCACTCCTTTTAAGTTTTCCAGATTTCCTGCATATGTTAATTTATCTAAATTTACAAGTAAAATATCATCATATTTTTTAAGCATATAATAAACAAAATTAGAACCAATAAATCCAGCACATCCTGTAATTAAATATTTTTTCATCTCATATTTCTCCCTTATTATTAGCAGTTTTCATTATACACAAACTGATTATCTGAAGTATTCAGCGTAGGGCCAACTGTATCTTTTTCAGATAATACAGGTTCAATACCATTTAATAAAGTTCCCCAGTCAACATTTACCTCTGGTGAATCATATTTCATTCCACCCTCGGAAGCTTTATTATATACATTGTCACACTTATAGCGGAATTCCACATCATCTGTCAAAGTTAAAAATCCATGTGCAAATCCTCTCGGTATAAAAAACTGTCTATGGTTTTCTGCACTTAATTCCACAGACACCCACTGTCCAAATGTTGGTGAACCTTTACGAATATCTACAGCTACATCAATTACAGTTCCCTTTGTGCAGGATACAAGTTTTGCCTGCGCATAAGGCGGATTCTGCCAATGAAGACCTCGTAAAGTGCCTTTCTGCGCTGAAAAGCTCATATTATCCTGAACAAATTCAGTTGTTATTCCCAATGCTTCATACTTAGGTTTATTATATGTTTCTGTAAAAAAACCACGATGATCGCCAAATACATCCGTATCAATAATCAATACACCTGGAATCTTTGTTTCTATAACCTTCATTTTAATTCAAACCTACTTTCATTTTAATATCTTTATATATTTTAACAAAAATTTTATCATTAAGCTTTTTTATCCAAAATTCCTTTAATTTCCCCTACTATATAAAGATAATTTTCGTTATGCATAATATGTGAAATTGCAAGATAAGCTATTGCTCCCACTACAATTTGCAATATCAATAGCATTAATGGCGATACAGCAATTATAAATGGAATGAAATAAACAATCCCCCCCATAAGCATCGCAATAAACACATTTCCTATAAAATCACTGAATATTTCTTTTATTGAATATTTTACCACCTTATTACATGCGTAGCTATATAACAGTAATCCAAAAATTGCAACTAATATCTCAGAGATTGCAACATAAATCACTCCTAATTTCATTGTTATTAAAACGACAGATACTCCAAAAATTCTTACGGGAATATCAATTTTTAAAACATAATCACTTTTACCAACAGCTTTCATTGCCTGCAAAGTAGCTGTTTGTGCTGCTCTAAAAAGTAATCCAACGCAAATTATCCTAACATAAGGAACAATTGGTAGCCATTTTTCTGTCAAACAGAGCATTACAAAAGTATCAGCGCATACAGCAAATCCAATCAGTAATGGACTCATTATATAAGAACATAATTTTGTTGCTCTGCGTGCAATACTTTTTACTCTTTCTTTACTCATTTGTTCTTTTGCCATTGCAGGAAATAGAGCAGCACTCATTGCTGAATCAACATTTACAACAATAAGATTAGGATAGTAACTTCCCTTTGTATAAAAAGCCAAATCTTCAGTTGTATAAAATTTACCAATAAGCAAACTTCTTAGATTTCCATAAAGTGTAACAATCAAACTTTGAACTAATAATTTCCATCCATACGAAAACAGAGTAGTTAAGCGTTTAATGGAAAAAACAAGTTCTGGTCTCCATCTAACTGTAAACCACAAAACCAATGTATCTATGATAGTATTTGTTAAATATTGTGCTACTAATGCCCATACACCAAATCCTTTGTACGCTAAAGCAATACCAACCACAGCTGAAATAATTGTACCTATTAATGTAGAATAAAAAAATCGCTTAAACAACATATTTCGAGATACATATGCTTGTTGAACAGAATTCATTGCTGCAATAGGTACTTTTATCGCTAACACCCTTAAAACTGGAGTCAAAATAGGTAATTCATAAAAATCTGCCACAACTGGTGCTATAATAAATATTAACCCGTATACTATAACAGAAAATACAATACTAAAATAAAATACTGTGGAAAAATCCACTTGATCTGCATCTTTTTTTTGAATTAATGCTGATCCAAAACCATCTGATACAAACACATTAGATATTGTTATAAATATTGTTACTAATGATACAGCTCCATAATCCGAAGGCAATAATAATCTTGCCAATACTATAGTAACTATTAATGACACTAATTGAGCTGCCATACGTTCCGAAAATTTCCAAAACATTCCGCTAATAATTGATTTTTTTGTTTTATCCATATCATCATTCCTCAATTAGATTACGCAATACTTCTAAAGATTCTTTACGCATTTTTTCGATATATTTATTAATTTCTGTATAATTCCAATTTCGTTCCAACATATCCATAACGGTATTATCATCATTAGTATATAAATCATATAATCCCAATTCTTTCAAAAATGTACCCGCTTTTGCCAAAATAAAATCCGACTTGCAAAATGCTAATTTTTTATTAAAAATTAATGAAAATGTTAATCCATGAAAAGTACTCGTTGCAACTGCTTCCGCACCTTTAAAGATTCCAAACCACTGATAAGGTGATAACTTATCTTGTTTTAATAAAACATCACACCAAGAATAGTTATCATCGTTACAATCTAAACAAACAATTTTAAGTTTTTTCTTTTTACTATATTCAATTATTTCATTTATAAATTTATTGGTAAAATCTTGACCATATACTACTATATAATTTTTATATTCTGAAGTCTTAACTAATGGATCTGTATTAAAATCCCAAATCCATGTTGGGTCTAATACAATCTTTGGTTTTATCCCTGTTATTTCCTCAACTATGGTTGCAGAATTTTCTTCACGCACTGTAATATTTGCAAATTTACGAATTCCTTCTACTACATATGCAGGATAATCTCCCCCCTTTTTTATAGTGCCAAAACTTGCTGCATATGAAACTATTTTTTTTGCATCGAAATCCAAACCAAATAAAAAACGATCATGATTAAAACAATCAAATGAATAGTCCCACACTATATCGCTTCCAATAACAATCGTATTAAATTTGGCCCTCATTAAAGAATCTTTTGTAAAATTTTCCGTATGTGGAATACTATTATAATTTTCCAAGAACAGGTTGCATTTTTCCTTTGCTGCAATCGTATTACGTCTTAATAATTCTTTAATAAATCGTTTTTTCCAAATCTTGCATCTTGGAATTCTAGAATAATAAAATTTATAATGTATGTCATCCAAATACGAAATCTGGCGCACATCTCGATTAGGATACATTTTTTGTATTGCCTTTTGTAATGCATATGCTTGTGCAAATGTACCATAATTAGGCACATTCCAAAATGTATATATGCCTATATCATATTGTCTATCTTTTATCATATATTAACCCTCTTCTAATTTTTGTTTCTCATAAGATACAATTAACTTGTCTGCATTTACTGCCAAAATCAAAACCAAGTACATTGTAATTATATTATCGAATGCTTCTGAAATCTGAATAACCAAAAAGGATAATAAACATCCTGAAATAATTTTTGCCATAGGATGCCTCCAATAATAAGACAATTTCTTTATAGCAGTTCTATATAACAAAAAGTAAATTGCCCCAGCCACTATACCTCCAGTAAATAAAATCTGTAAATAATTATCATGGCAATGAGTAGCTCCTTCCCATAAATACTCAACATTTGGTATTATTCCTAATATATTTACTGTATCTTTACTATACATAATTCCATATCCGAATATAGGATTCCTTAAAAAGGCATTAAAAGCATTACTCCAAATAAGAAGTCGTCCTGTAAATGTCATATCTTTACCTAAGAATCCCACTATAAAAGGTTCTAAAAAATCAAATTGTTGTTGAATAACCACCAAAACAAAACTTATTGCTACAAGTATACATCCCAACTTCGGTGTAATAATTTTCTTTATTAATGAAATATTTTGAAATAATAGTATAACCAAAATACCAACAATCGTTGTAGCAGATCCATCAATTATATGTGAAACTAAAGCTATTATGCTCATATACCAGCCATATTTATTATTTCTCATTATTGTTGAGTAAAACCATGCAACCACAACTGCCGGATAATGCCAAGATATTGAAACATTTCCAACTCCAAATAGCCACTCAACAGTACTTGTACCATACGCTGATGAGTACACTGCATATATACCATTAGGAAATATAATCATTAAAATTAAATTTATTATTGAAAAAAACATAAAATATTGATATAGAATTTTTAATAAATATTGTATGTCATCACTAAACAGATCTATAATAAATGCCATGCAAAGTACACCTCGAGCCACTCGCATAACTTCTGAAATATTTCCATGATTTAAGTAGGTTTGTACATAAATCCAACCTTCTAACAGCAAAAACAATAAAACAAACGATGAAGGTATTTTCCTACGATTCAAATATAAAATAATACAATAACCCAAAGAAAATAAAAGTGTAAATTGATACATAGCATTCACAATCGGAAAATGTGAAAAATAATTCATTTTAAGAATTGGAAATATTAACAAAAAATACAGTAGTGTCTTCTTTCTAACCACTAATTTCAATTATCTATTCCTCCTTATTTTCTTTTATCACCCTTGCTGGCACACCTCCAGCAATGCTAAAGGCTGGAATGTCATGTGTAACTACTGAATTAGCGCCTATGACTGCCCCTTCCCCGATTGTTACTCCTGGCATTATACAAACATTTCGACCAATCCAAACATTTTTTTCAATAACAACAGTACCTTTTATGTGTACACTTCTTTTTAATGGAGGGATTTGCATCTCTTCATAAGTATTTCCACCATGAAAATTATCAGTTATAAATGTATTTGGTCCTAACAATACACCTGATTTTATTATTATTTGTCTAGCTGCTGACAAATAGCATCCTTCTGTAATACATACATCATTACCTATTTCTATTTTACTGTCTGTATTATTTTTTTCAGATAAATTCCAAGCATAAAGGCGTATCCTTTCCCCTCCAATAAAATTATCACCAATAGAAATAAACTCTTCCCCTTCAACATCAAATCCTCGCTGAATACGACAATTTTTCCCGACTTTATTAAATCTTTTTTTTAAAAACCATGTTGCTATCTTGTTTTGCAATATCTGTGGAAAATATATTATATATTTAAAATTCATTACATTCCTTGCATGATATTAAAAAAGATAAATATCATACTGTTCCTTTCCTTTTAATATCGTAATTCAATACATTCAGATACTGTAATGTTTTAGATTTTTCTCTATAGATTTCATCTACTTTGTCAAACCATATTACCACTACTTTCATCTGAAACGAGCATTATCATGACTATGTTATCTGGCGCTGTAAATTAAAGTATCTTTCTGTATAGGATAATCAACTCAAGAGTTTTTCCAATATATACTACTTTGAACACACTCTTATACTATGGATATTTTATGCAATCTTCTTAAATAAACTATCAGTATTTTATGCTATACCCAAATAAGAATTCTGTTTCTCATTATTATAAATTTAAAAATGGAACCTATCTGAAATTTCTATTGAAGTTACATTTTACTATAATACAAATTTTTGATTTATCACTAATTCAAGGTTGACTTCTCATAGTTGTTCTTTGCAAACAAGATATTATATACGCTATCGTTCTTTTTAACATCCTGAACTCCAAACCAACTTAACTTCTGAGGAATTGCTTTTATCTGTTCTAACAACCTTTCATCATATGTGCAGGATAAAATTTGAGACAATAAAAACATACTATTTTTATTATGTTGAACTTTATCTAATACACCATCATCCACTTTGTATTTTTTACAAATCATAAATGCTGCATCGATGAAAAAATAGATTGAATATGTTTTATATTCCAAATAATATTTTCTAAAAATATCATTCATTATAGAAACAAATACTCCATTTTTTCTTGATGAAATATAATATCCTGACCAAGAACATTTTAATCCTTGATATTGTAAAAAACTCTCACTAGATGAAAAAATAACAGATTCAAAACTTTTCATTTCCAAATTTGATAACATATCATACTTAGATGCAAAATAAATTGTGGCATCAATCCAAATTCCACCATTATTTTTTAATAGATTAAATCTCAATATATCTGAAAATGTTTGAACTGATATTTTTCCTTTTTTAAAATCTTGTATAATAATAGAATCAATATCTGTATATTTAAAATATGTATCATTTGTAACTTCAATAACATTATAATCATGATGATGTTGTTTTATAGACGCCAAGCAACATTTAACTATCCAAGGGGCATTTTCAAATCCATCCCACCAAAAAACAAAAATATTTTTTTCAATTGGGCATTCTTCTAACATTGTCTCTTCACTTAATCTGTTTTTAATGTATGGATAAATTCTCTTTTCTAGCTCTGGTAACTGTTCATTTAATTCTTCAAACGCATGCCTTCTATCATTTCGAAATTTTGCAAGATAATATGCTTTCGTGAATCCCATATTAAATAAATCTGTTACATACTTTTTCGGTTCTTGCATAATTAATTTTAACAATGGCTTAACCTTTTTTAATGTGCCTACAATTTCAAAATACAATTCAGGATATTTGCTTCTCTTTACACTTAAAAGCAGTAAATCTTTTTTATTCAAAAAATTAGCTTGCACAATATTTGTCGACAAACAATATAATTTATCTTTTTTAAGTAATGCGCAAAAATCTTTATAATTCTGTGGACATACATTAAGAACACGGTTGAATAAAGATTCTATGAGAAAATAATATAGTGCACATGCTGTATCCTCTGGATAATCATCTTCACATAAATATTTTTTCATTGCAGTATATGCATTTTTACTTTTATACATATGATTTTGAATCAAATCATTTTTCATCATAGATGATTGATTCCCTATATTATAAAAATACTCATTTGGAAATTCTAATGCTTTTACCTTCTTGGCATACCGAAGAACTAAATATGTAAAAAGAGTATCCTCACCAAGGGATATCTCTGAATTTTCTGCAAAAACATCTATCATCTGATGAAGTACAGATGCCTTATAGCATTTATTCCATCTAGAAATAAAAATTTGATTTGATATTCCCCTCTTACCTTTTTCTATCAAAAAAGTTCTTCTCAACTCTTCTAAATCACTTCCCAAAAACGTATTATTTCTCAAAATAATTGGTTCATGGTAACCATTATTATCTTGATAAAATCCAGCCGCGACAACATCCGTATCTTCATCCATTTCTATCATAAAATTTTTAATAAAATTTTTTCCATAATAATCATCTGGATCTAAAAAACATATATATTTTCCTTCGCTATTTCTTACCCCTGTAACGGATGCAGATACTAATCCTCCATTTTTTTTAGTGATAACTTTTATACGCCGATCTATTTTTTCATATTTTTTTATTATATTAGCACTTTCATCTGTCGAACCGTCATTAACTATTACAACTTCAATATTACTGTATGTTTGATTCAAAATAGATGGAATAGATACATTCAAATAGTCTTCTTGATTATATACAGGAACAATCACAGAAACCATAACATTTTCATGCATCTTTATCTCCCTCCTTATTTACCATGGAAATTCATTATTTTTAATAAGTGCATTACGAATTGCTTCTAAATTTCTGTATTCTGAACGAGTATCTGGCTCAAGATATCCTCCTTCAGCCCATTCATTCCAAGCATACATAAAAATCATATCTTTCTTATATACATGCTTCGCTCTATTTACTTGCTTTGTCATATATTCTTCAAATTTTTCAGGAGTATCTCCCACAAAAATTTCACCACGTTCTCCTTTTCTTGGACTATTATCCCAACCGACAAAGGCTCCTGGAACATTTTTTTCTGTTTCTGGTTTTCTATTAAGAATTTTATTCCATGCCTCATCATAACTTATTTGATTACTTTTATTAAAGAATCCAACTCCATATCGCATTAAATCTATGCCAAAATTTTTCTCGACAAAAGCAGCTACTTTTCTTCTTAATGCCTTAATGTACTTATGATTATTTTTGAACATATCATGTCTTGCATATAAGGGCTGAAATTCTATATTATATTTAAAACGAGAATCATCTTTATCTGATTTTAGATCAAAATCAATATTTTGATATGCAAATGTTAATCCTTTAAATCCAGCTTGAATTGCTAATTCATTCCAATAATCTAACATTTCGTTTAAGCACTCAATTACCTCTGGTCTGTAAATTACAACCAATGGCTTGTCATCATCAAAAATATATCTAGAATCCTTGAAAAATGGAAGTAAATAGTCAAAATGTTCTTTCCACTCTTTTCTTTCACCATACATCTGCGGAATTAAAACCTTTGTTTCTCCCACCCATGCTCGTGTCCATGGTTCATTAGCCCAACACACACAAAATGGAATATCAATATCTTTATTATTTAACATATTCTCCATCGGTTTTTCTAATAACAGCTTGCCATTAAACCAATAATGATAATAACAAAATCCGTAAACTCCATATTCTTTAGCTATTTTAGCTTGCCAAACTTGAACATCTTCATCTAACAAATTATAGTAATTATTATTTAATGGTACTCTTGGCTGTTCATGACCATCATACAACGGTTTCGCCTTTTTTACATTGACCCATTCTGTAAATCCTTCGCCCCACCATTCATTATTTTCTGGAATCTCATGAAACTGTGGAAGATAAAATGCAATAACTTTCATTTCTATAGCCTCTCTTTTACTTAATCATATTTTTAATTAATGTTTTATAATAATTCTCCAAAAACAAAGCAGATTTTGAAATATTAAATTCACTATTTTCAAATCCATCTATTTTTCTATCCTTACAATTTTCTGCAGCATATAAAATTTTATCAGCCCATACATCTTTATCCTCATTCAAAGGAATAAATTGAACATTATACGTAAATCCAATTTCTGTAGTGACTTCATTAGAAAAAACACATGGCAATCCAGCAAACTGAGCTTCAACTCCAACAAGTGGTATTCCTTCAAACAAAGAAGGCATTACAAAAACATCCATTGCTTGATATAATTCGTTAACATCTCGCCTATTTCCTAAAAACTTTACTTTATCTGCTATTTCTAAAGAATTTACATATTTTTTTATTTCATCGAATTTTTCCCCAACACCAACCAAAATAAGAAGTGAATTACTTCTCTTTTCTAAAATTTTCAAAAATACGTCAATTAAAAATTCATGATTTTTAGGATACGACATCCTCCCTACATGCCCCAAAACCAACTCATCTTTAATTTCCATTTCATTACGTTTTTGTTGTCTAATTTCACTGTTAAACAAAAATTTATTTATTTCAATGGCATTAGGAATATAAGTATAGTTTTTTTTAGGCATCAAAAATTCACCTGCTTTTTTTCCACAAGCACAATATGTATTTGCCACTTTTGGCAGTTGTGATTTAAAAAATAATTTTAAAAAATATTTAAAATCACGATCAATTGAAGCACTATGACTATGTGCAATCCGAATTGGTACATTTGCTCTCTTTGCAGCTAGTAATGGAAAAAAACTCATTGCATCAATGTGTGAATGAACTATTTGATATTCTGGATGTTCCTTAAAAAATTGTTTCATCCACTTAAAATAATGAAAATAATTTTGAGGATATAAGCGTGGTGCATAATATACTTTTCCTCCTAAGCTAATAATTTCATCATCATAGTCACTTTTATACGGTCTATGTGTCAAAAAATCAAATTGAATTTCATTTCTATCAATATTTCGATAATAATTCATCAGCATTGTTTCTAAACCTGCTCTATGCATATCATTTACACATTGTAGTACTCGTATCACCAAAGTTCCTCCTAATGTCTAGTTTAAATCTTTCATTTAGAACATTTTTTCAATTTACTTAACTACACCACAATACAATAAAATCAATATATTAATGCTCATAAAAATTGTCATCACTATTTATGTTTAATACAAATGTTCTCGATACTTTCCATCTAACACATCTTTCAGATACTGTCCGTATTGGTTCTTTTTTAATACTTCATAGACTTCTAAAACTTCTCTTTTAGAAATCCAACCATTTAGATAAGCTATTTCTTCAAGACATGCTATCTTTCTGTGCTGATGGGTTTCAATCGTTTTTACAAAATTTGTTGCATCTACTAAAGATTCATGTGTACCTGTATCTAACCATGTAAATCCTTGTCCTAACAACTCTACATTTAAATTTCCTTGTTGTAAATAAATACGATTCAGATCAGTTATTTCTAATTCCCCTCTCTTAGATGGTTTAAGATTTTTTGCATAATCAACAACGCAATTATCATAAAAATACAAACCTGTAACACAATAATTACTCTTGGGAACAGCCGGTTTTTCTTCTATTGAAATAACCTTTCCTCTCTGATCAAATTCTACAATTCCAAATCGTTCAGGATCATCTACATAATAACCAAAAACCGTTGCTCCTTTTCCAGTTTCTGCGTTTTTCACTGCAGTTTCTAGTCTTTTTTTCAAACCATGTCCCGCAAAAATATTATCCCCCAAAACCATAGCAACTGTATCATTACCTATAAATTCAGAACCAATAATAAATGCCTGTGCTAATCCATCAGGAGATGGTTGTATTTCATATGAAAGTGCAACACCAAACTGATGTCCATCTCCTAAAAGGTCTTGAAACCTAGGTGTATCTTGTGGTGTCGAAATAATCAAAATATCTCTAATTCCAGCATTCATTAAAACTGACATTGGATAGTAAATCATAGGTTTATCATATATAGGTAATAACTGCTTTGAAGTTACTCTAGTTAATGGATAAAGACGAGTACCTGATCCCCCTGCAAGAATTATTCCTTTCATAATTTAACCCTCCATTTTACTCATTTATTTTTATTAGTATTAAAGTTTTTAGTATCTTACCTAGACAAAAAAAATCCTATATTTTAATTTAATTACGAATATATAATATGTCAAAATAGCATAAAAAATATGCATATTCTTTTAGCATGTCAACTCGCTAATTTCTGCTCCTTATCTGTTTATCCCCTATATAATTCTAATGTTCTCTCCACAACCTCATCCCAGTTATACTTGCTGCAGATAAAGTCTGTTGCCTGCTTCTTCAGTGTTTCCACCATACTGGTTTCATTACAGGCTCTTTGCAGTTTTTCCTTTAAATCCCCCACATTCGATTTTTCAAAAATCAAAGCTTTATCTTCCACTACTTCTGCACACTCTGCAATATCAGACACCAGACAGCAGTTTCCATAGCTCATCGCTTCCAAAAGACTCAAAGGCATGCCTTCCAAATCACTGGGAAGCGTATACACATACGCGTTGCTGTACAATTCTTCTAAGGCTTGTCCCTGGACAAAGCCCGTAAAAAGGATTCTCTCATCCCCCTTTGTCAATTCTTTCAGCTCTTTTGCAAATTCATCTGTATCAGAACTTCCACCTGCTATCACAAGTTTTTTATCTGTCTTTACCTGTTTAAAGGCCTCGATTAAATATCGGATTCCCTTTTCCGGTACCAGTCTCCCTAAGAATAAAATGTACGAATCCTTTGTTAATCCATATTTTTCATAAATCAATTCTGTAGATTTGATTTCAGGACGATTGACACCATTAGGAATAAATCTTGTTTTTCTTCCGTAGGTGTCCATAAAATACTTCTGAACCCCTTTGCTTAATACAATAATTTCATCTGCGTACTTTACGGCATTTTTTTCACCCTGTCGGATAAATTTAGAACCAAATCCTGATTTCCATTTTTCTCTCTGCCAGTCAATTCCATGAACCGTAACAATAACCCTTTTGCCAAACATCTTAGGCAGAAATGAAAAAAAAGCTGGTCCTTCTGCATGAATATGAACAACATGATAGTTTCCAAAAGCACTGCATAAGCCTGCAAAAAAAGACGCACTCACCGCAGCCAATCCCTTTTTCTCAATTGTAGGCACATATTTCTGTCTGATTCCTGCATATTCCTGCTTTTCTGCAGCATCAAATTCATTACCGCTCACATGATGTCCGGAACGGTTATAGCAGGTAACCTGATTTCCCATCTGGGCCATCCTTGTCGAAAGCTCTTTTACGACAATTTCAATTCCGCCTTCTCTGCTCAGTCTTTTCTGCCCAAACATAGCAATCTTTAATCCCTTGTTCATACCCTATATCTCCATTTTCACACCATAAAAAATTTCTTTTCTACGATTTGTATCCCTTTTATTTAAAAAAGAAGCTCGTTCACGAGCTTCTCCGCCTGCGGCGGGGCGTCTCATCAGCCCAATTCTCTTCCAACCCATGGCGATCCCCGCGGAGCGTTTTT
>ERZ838225.1576-NODE-1576-length-16881-cov-11.704505_pt1 | contig 16881 bp, 15 predicted proteins | sample MGYA00519684_ERZ838225 | MGnify/ENA primary metagenome ERZ838225 (study PRJEB31850, sample SAMEA3708829) | human gut metagenome | biome: human gut; feature: human-associated habitat; material: faeces | place: China | collected 2014 ...
TTCAGGGTTGGTTATACTGTTCAATTATCAAGGTTCTTTGTGATTTTTCTTTGCCATCTCAGTGACAGCTCATCTAATATATCACAGTCGCTTGCGTTTGTCAAGCACTTTTTCAACTTTTTTCAATTCATTGTTTTTAATGGTTTTGAATTGTTTTTGTTATTGCTACAATTCTCATTATTGTTTCTGAATTGTTTTTGTTGTGTCTGTCTTGTTTTCGGCGACGTTGACTATAATACCACCCTTTAAAGGGTTTGTCAACTATTTTTTTATGTTTTTTTGCATTTTTTTACACTATCACTTCTGCTTACAAATACACAATGTAGTAGAGCCGAGGCGAATGTGACGCCGACAAACACTTCGCCGACGTCCCTTTATTAACCTACCGAGGTGAAACACCTCACACCACCGTCTTTCCCGCCAATACTTCACGGTAATCCTTTAAATTTTTCTTTAACAGATTCGGCGTATCAAGACCATATGGGCACTTTGCCTTGCACTTATTGCAGCCAATACAGCCATCAATCTTATTCATGCGTGCCTGTCCTGCTTCATCAAGCCATGCTGCTGATGGTGCTCGGCGAATCATAAGTGACATACGTGCGCAATTGTTAATCTCAATTCCTGCTGGACATGGCATACAATATCCACAGCCTCTGCAGAAATCACCTGACAGCTGCTTTTTCTCTTTTTCGATAAATGCTTCAATTTCTTTTGTATAAACAGGCGGATTCTCTACATAAGAAAGAAACTCGTCCATTTCTGTTTCTCTCTGAACACCCCAAATTGGCAAAACATTAGGATATTGTGCCAGATACGCATATGCTGCTCTTGAATCAGTAATTAATCCTCCAGACAATGCCTTCATTGCAATAAATCCCATACCTGCCTTTGAACAGGCCTCCTCAACTTCAATATCCTTCTTTGTCGCCAAATAACAAAATGGGAACTGCAGAGTCTCATACAATCCACTCTCAATTGCCTCCATAGCAACAGTCAAGCGATGATTGGTAATTCCAATATGACGAATTTTCCCCTGTGCCTTTGCCTCTAGCATAGCCTCATACAAACCACTTCCATCGCCCGGCTTTGGGCAAAAAGCCGGATTATGAAACTGATAAATATCAATGTAATCTGTTTTAAGTATTGCAAGAGATGTCTCCAGATCTTTCCAAAATCCCTCAACTGTTAATGCTGCTGTCTTCGTTGCGATATAGACCTTTTCTCTCATCCCATCAAAAGCCGCCCCAAGCTTTTCCTCACTATCGCTGTAGGCTCTTGCCGTATCAAAGAATCTCACACCACCATCATATGCCTTATGTACAAGACGGATCGCTTCCTCCTTTGAAACACGCTGTACCGGCAGTGCGCCAAATCCATTTTTATTAACGGTAATACCCGTTCTTCCAAGTGTTACCATATCCTTCATTATTTTTTCCTCCACACAAAATCTTTAGCAATAAAGAAATCGTATTTCTTCTATATATAATAGCAGTATAATAGCAATTACTTTTTTTAAAGCTTGTAACTATTCAGAATAGCCAAAAAACTTTTTCAAAAACTCATCCCTCGAGCAAGGCTTCGAGTAATAATATCCCTGAATCAAATCTGGTCCTAGTGCCTTAATCTTTTCGAGGTCTTCCTTAGTCTCAACACCTTCCACGCAGACATACTGATTTAGCTTATGAACCATCTCAATCACATACTGCATCAATTGATATTCATATGAGCGTGACAGTGCCTTTAATGTAAAGCCTCTGTCAAGCTTTACAATATCTGGCTCAAGATTACTGATATTCATTAAATTAGAATAACCTGTTCCAAAATCATCAAGTGCAATCTGAATACGCAGCTGTTTCATATCATTCCATACACTGCGCACTGCCGGTGTTCCTTCAAGATAACCACTCTCTGTGAGTTCCACAATGATTCCACTGCAGCTAATACCAGAATGCTCGATCATTTGCTTTAATTCCATCATAAGGGGACTCTTTAATATCTGCACATAAGACAGATTGATTGACACGCGAAATTCCGGATAATATTTACGGCACTCTGTACACATAGAAAATGCATTTTGAATAATCCACTTTCCAACAGGAATAATCAATCCGCTTTCCTCTAAAATAGGAATAGCTTCTGCCGGTGAAATAAAATTCCCATTCTTATCATGAATGCGAAGCAATGCCTCTGCCGCATATAAGCTTTCATCCTTTGCTCTCACAATTGGCTGAAAATATAGTTCAAATCCCTGATATCCAAGTGAAACTGCCTCTCTCAAGGAACGAAGAATTTCCCTTCTGTGTAAAAATTTCTCATAATCTTCCATTTGAAATTGATACGCTCTGTTTTTTCCGCGTTTTTTTGCCTCACTAAGCGCAAACTGTGAATATTTCATCAATTCCTTATAGCCTCTTACTGATGTATTCTCACTGCTAATAATTCCTGCCGAAATTGTATACACTGCCTCATAACCACTTTTACAAATACTTTCATCTACAGCTTTTCGAATCCTGTGAAACAATTCATCTGCATCATTTTCGTCCGGTCCAATACCAAACACATTAGACTCGACAAGATCCTCAATAAGAAATTCATCTCCTGTCATGCGATATGCCTTCTGGTTCCCAGTCAACTGAGAGCTAATATCATCTGCTACAGTCTTTAGAATACGATCTCCATACTCAACTCCAAACCGCTCATTAATATCGCTAAAATCATCAATGCCAATCCTTAGCACAAATCCATCGACTGACTTTGTTCCAAACGCTTTCATCCGGCTCTTAAAAGAAGCTTCGCCCAAAAGCCCGCTGATATTATCTGCTTTCTGCTGCTGACCAATCTCATTAATGCTGCCAATTAAAAAATGTGGTCTGCCATCTGATTCCCTAAGCACCTTTCCACGACAGTTAATCCAAACTGGAACACATTCTTTGTTTAGCCAGCGATATTGCATGTTATGCCTGTCACGTTCTCCCCGAGCAACTTCTTCAAGCTCAACCTTTAACGCATCATAATCCTCTGAATATACAAATTTGCGGTGTTCTTCCACTGCATTTGTAAAACAATTAGATGAAAGTGCAAATCTTTTCTTTGCCCTTTCCGATATAAAGTATAAATCCTGAATGATATCATACACATACAGATAATTATCCATACAAGGATCAAAGCATTCAATTATGTCGCGCAGCTTTTCAAATGTATAATTCATGCTGTTTCCCTCCCTCATATTGATGGTTATTTTGCTACGGCTGTCAATCTTTAACATTTAACTACTCTTAGCGACATTTTACTTCATTATTCTTAAAAAGTAAAGAGCTGTCGTGTGACAGCTCTCATTTCATTATTATTTTTATTATTATTTTTCCTCAACATGATCAAGCAATCTTCTTAGTTTCTGGCACTCCTCATGTGTAAGAGGAGCGGCTGCGCATAATGTCTGTGCAAACTCTGCCATACTTCCATGGAACCAAAACTCGATTTCCTTTTGCGCCAATTGCTGTTTATACTCTTGTTCACTCTTTATTGCGTGCACATAAGAAATACGTCCCCGGCGCTGCGTTGTAATATATCCCTTTCCTGCCATACGTGTCAAAAATGTCACTACTGTCGTTCTGGCATACTCTTTTCCATACTGCTCATTCAGCTGCTTCACCAACTCTGGAACTGAAATGTCAGGATTTGATTCCCAGATAATTTTCATAATTGGCGCTTCACACACACTTAATTCTTCTCTCATTCCTACCTCCACTATCTTTTTTTACACACATTTGCGGCTATCACCGCGTCTTCCCACACTTTTGTAATCGTTTTCATCAGCATTCTCCTATTATCTGACCAGATTTTGCCCTTTTAGTGCACTCTAACTGCCGATTTTTTACTTGATTACTGTTGCTGATAGTACCATTTTTATGAAGTGTCGTCAAGTGTCATAATAAACACGTATCATTAAAAAAAAGCTGATATCTGCTATCTTTTGGATAACAAACATCAGCTTTTTTCTATTTATTAATTATCGCAGTGTATAGATCAGACATTTGCGATCCGATTTCGCTGCCTGCTCATAAACACAGATTACTCGATTACCTGAATCCATCCCTTTGGAGCCTCGATGCGTCCCATCTGGATACCTGTCAATGTCTCATACAGCTTCTTGGTTACTGGTCCCATCTCATCCATACCGCTTGGCAGGCAGATTTCCTTACCATGATCAACAATCTTTCCAACTGGAGAGATAACGGCTGCTGTTCCGCAAAGACCACACTCTGCAAAATCTTTAACCTCATCAAAGTATACCGGACGCTCCTCAACCTCAAGTCCTAAATATTCCTTTGCAACATATACGAGAGAACGACGTGTGATAGATGGAAGGATCGTGCTTGACTTTGGTGTAACAACCTTTCCATCCTTTGTTACAAACAGGAAGTTTGCACCGCCAGTCTCCTCTACCTTTGTACGTGTTGCAGAATCAAGATACATGTTCTCTGCATAGCCCTGCTCATGCGCCTCAACAATTGCGTGAAGGCTCATTGCGTAGTTTAATCCAGCCTTGATATGTCCAGTACCATTCGGTGCTGCACGGTCATAATCACTTACGCGGATTGTAATCGGCTTCGCGCCGCCCTTAAAATATGGACCAACTGGTGTACAGAAGATACGGAACTGATACTCATTTGCCGGCTTTACACCGATAACAGCGTCACTTCCAAACATATATGGACGAATGTAAAGTGTTGCACCTGATCCGTATGGCGGAACATACCCTTCATTTGCCTTTACAACCTGCTTTACAGCATCTACAAAACGATCCTGCGGGAATGGCGGCATTTCCAGTCTCTTTGCGGAGTTTACCATACGCTCTGCGTTTAAATCCGGGCGGAATACAACGATCTGTCCATTCTCTGTGGTATATGCCTTCATACCTTCAAATACGGTCTGTGCGTACTGCAGAACACCTGCGCACTCGCTGATCGTAATAGTTGCATCTGATGTTAATGTACCTTCATCCCAACTTCCGTTTTTATAATTTGAAACATATCTTTTATCGGTCTGGATATAACCAAAACCAAGACTGCTCCAATCCAGATTTTTCTTCTCCATAATGTCTGCTTCCTTTCTCATATGCTGTCAAATATCCTTTAGTATGGATCGTCAGTTCTTAATTTTCCAGATTCATCATAAGGATTATATTCATTTTATACCAGAAACAGGAAATGTCAATATCCTGCTTTTGCTAACTTAGTTTTATTTTAGGTAGTTAACAATACACTGAATATACTGCATGTTCGTTGGCCTAGTGCTGTTGACTGATGCCATCTCTCCAAATATGCGTTTTTTATATTCCATGCTAGCCAGTGACCATGAACGTTCAATTGCCACGCGTATCGCGCGCTCAATACGGCTCGGAGTCGTATTATGAACCTTTGCAATCTGAGGATACAATAACTTTGTAATTCTCTCAATCAATTCATGATCTTCAAGCGCAAATGTTATCGCATCGTGAAGATACTGTGCGCCAGCCATCGTTCCTACAATTCCAAGGCCTGTCAAAACATCCTGCACAGTCTCCTTTTGCATCCCCACCTCAATCAATACATATCTGCTCTGAGGATTGATTGGGCAGATTTTAAGCAAATCTTCCAATGCGTCTTTGCTCTGAACCACCCCTAAAATATGTACACCTTTAATGCCTTCTGCCACTTGAAACATCGTACCCCTCCTTTTTCTTCTAACGTTTACAAGAAGGAGTTTACTACATCTATAGTGCATAGTAAATAGTACAAACGACATTTTTAGTCGCATTTTTCGCGTAACTTTACCACGTTACTTTTTATTGCGAAACTGAACTGGTGTCATATTAAATGCTTTCTTAAACAGGCGATTAAAATGTTCTACATTTTGATAGCCAACAGAAAGCGCGATGCTTTCAACAGTCATTGAACTCGTCTTTAACAATGTTTTCGCCTTCTTCAGACGTACATTTTTTACAAGCTCACCAAATGTCATGCCTGATTTTTCTTTGATGTATTTTGACAAATACGGTTTTGACAAATAGAACTTATCAGACAGTCCCTCAAGAGTGACACTTAAATAATTTGACTGAATATAGTTCATGATCTCAACCATTCTTTTGTCCTTGGCAAACTGCGCATTCTGAATCTCTTCAATCTTATTTACTGCAACTGTCAGCGCCTCAATTGAAGCCTTAATGATATCGTTGTCAATTCCAACACCCCAATAACGTCTTCCATTGCAAACAACACCAACATATGCAACTGCCTTTGAAGAACTTCCCTTTGTCAGAGAATGCTCCTCATAGAAACTAAGCTCATAGCTAACATTAAAATAATTCTTAATCGCATTGCTGACGGCATCAAGACGTCCATTACCTGTTCCTGTAACGACTTGTGTATTCTGGCCATGCTGAATTGTTGCATTTGCCACAATTCCATTTTCCTGGCGGAAATGGCACTCGCTGACCTGGAAAATTGACTTACTGGTAACATAGTGATCCTCAAAAATCTGATAAATAATTGCCGGTGTCAATTCCTTATGCGCCTTATCAGAAATATCCTTAACAGTATAGCCAACCTCCTCGCGCATATTTTCCGGAAGACTCAAACCAAAGTTAGTGCGCAGTACATAGCATACGCCGCCCTTTCCAGACTGACTGTTAATACGAATAACATCTGAATCATAAGTACGTCCTACATCCTTCGGGTCAATTGGAAGATACGGAACATCCCACTTTTCACTCTTTCCAGCTTCTCTCCATGCCATGCCCTTTGCAATTGCATCCTGATGAGAACCAGAAAATGCAGTAAATACAAGCTTTCCTGCATACGGCTGACGCTCATGAACTCTCATGCCTGTCACTCTCTCATATACCTCTACTAAAGATGACATATTAGAGAAATTCAGTTTCGGATCAATACCATGTGAGAACATATTCATCGCCAATGTAATAATATCCACATTTCCGGTACGCTCACCATTTCCAAAAAGCGTTCCCTCAATACGATCTGCACCGGCAAGCAGTCCTAACTCTGCCGCTGCCACACCACAGCCTCTGTCATTATGCGGATGAAGTGAAAGAACAACTCCGTCACGGTACTTCATATTTTTATTCATATATTCGATCTGTGTTGCGAATACGTGCGGCATTGCATTCTCAACTGTTGCCGGAAGATTAATGATCACCTTATTGTCTGGTGTCGGCTGCCATACATCCAAAACAGCATTGCACACCTCAAGTGCATAATCCATCTCAGTTCCTGTAAAGCTTTCCGGGCTGTACTCAAAGGTAAAGTTACCATCGGTCTTATCAGCCAGCTCCTTCAACAATGCAGCACCATCAATTGCAATCTGCTTTACATGCTCTTTATCTTTCTTAAATACCTGCTCACGCTGTGCAACAGATGTGGAGTTATACACATGAACAACTGCTCTTGGTGCTCCCTTAATCGCCGCAAAAGTCTTCTTAATAATATGCTCTCTTGCCTGCGTCAATACCTGAATCGTAACATCAGCCGGAATCAAATTCTGCTCAATTAAGGTACGGCAAAACTGGTACTCGGTTTCTGAAGCAGCCGGAAATCCGATTTCAATTTCCTTAAAGCCAATCTCTACCAGCATCTTAAAAAATTCAATCTTCTCATCCAGACTCATTGGCTCTACAAGCGCCTGATTTCCGTCTCTTAAGTCAACAGAGCACCAGATCGGTGCATGATCGATATCATCCTTCTTGACCCAGTCATAGGTCACGACCGGCGGCATAAAATACTGTTTTTCATACTTTTCGCTTGGATTCATATTATTATCAACCTTTCTTGCTATATTCTATTCTGTTCAAAAAAATTTTATCAATTTCATTGTCGTTTTTTATCTTAACACATTTACAACGCAAATGGTAGTGACTGTTTTAATCATTCGTATTGATCATTTTTAACCAAAAAAAGATGGGGCGCACCGTTTGGTACACCCCATCTTCTGCGAAAGAAAAAGTTTATGAGAAAAAGATTCTAGCAATAATTATTCTGCTACAGAAGAAGACTCTTCTTCAACAGACTCATCAGTAGTCTCAGAACCATTCTCTGCCTTCCATTCATCATACTGTGCCTGGAATGCTGCTAAAACGTCCTGATAACCAGCCTCATCGAGAGCTGCCTGATACTGAGCGATTGTATCTTCAATCTGATCAACGCCATAACCACCATTCTCAAGTGCGAAGCCATACTCATTAAATACATTCTGGCAAGCTGCATACTTATCAGCTACTTCATTCTTATCGAAACGGAAACCAGCTGCGCAAGAAGTATTTGCACCACCGTTGAAGTCCTTATACAGTTCAGCCTTATCATCTGGCTCTGTTGTCAGTGGTGTTACGATAGTTGCAGATGCAGATTCCCACATGGAGTGGTTGTACTTACCAGCATCAGTCTGCTCTACCTTACCGTCAACATAGTTGAAATCCTCACCCTCAATACCAAAGGTGTAAAGATCTGCTAACTTACTATCAGTATACAGAAGTCCTAAGAAATCAACACAAGCCTGTGCTTCTTCTGGTGTGCTGTTTGCTGTTACTGCATAGCAGGAACCAAGTGCAGATGTGGAGTGTGCCCATCTGTCAGTGATTGGTGTCATTACAACTTCCTGATTATAACGGCTGTTTGCCTCTGCATTAACAGGAATATCTGTCCACCAGGAAATACCCCAATCCTGAGTCTGTGTTGTAGTATCAGTTGTAGTCTTTGTTACTTCGTCCTCAGAGATATATCCAGCCTCTGCCCACTTAGCCATTAAGGTACAGAACTCCTTGTACTGATCGGTCAGAACGGTATCAACTACTTCATTTGTGGAACGATCTACTGCTACCCAGTTGGACTGTGAATCAGCGGTAAAGAAATCAAAATCATTGATATAATATCTGTAGAACATAGCTGTCTTCTGTGACAGATATGGATACTTAAGTCCTTCTGCCTCAAGATCTGCTAACATCGGCTCAATGTCAGCCAAAGTCTTAACTGAACTGATATCCCAGCCATACTTGTCAACAAGATCCTTACGGAACATTACATCATAGCCTTCTACATTATCCTTATAAACTGGTACAAAGTAGTTCTTGCCGTCATATTTGGTAGCTTCCCACTGTCCTTCATCCATAGACTCATACAGAGGTGTTCCCGGAAGCAGATCGGTAATATCATAAACTGCATTTGCAGGTACTAAATCATTTGTTCCAATGGTAGCTTCCCATGAAGCTGTCCAAAGCAGGTTAATCTCATTGTTTGCAAGTGCCAGATTTGCCTTTTCGGTATATTCACCTGAACCAATATCGGTCAGTTCGATCTGAACATTGATCTTATCCTTAATATACTCATTGATAGCATCCTGAACCTTCTTTACCTGCTCAGAATCTGGATTTGCCAGATTGAAGCATGCTCTTGTAACTTTGATTGTTACTGGCTCACTATCGCTTGCAAAAGCGGTGCCTGCGAAACAACTGGTTGCCATAGCTGCTGCCATTGATACTGCAAAAAGTTTTCTTTTCATAATAAGTGTCCTCCTTAATAATGTTTGATTTTATTTGGTTTTTATTTATTTTCATCCACATAATAGATATCTGTGGAAAATGCCCTTTACTTATTGACTTTGTCAGCCCTTTACAGAACCAACTGTAAGTCCCTTTACAAAATACTTCTGGAAGAATGGATAAATTACCATAATCGGTCCGATTACGACAATAACTGTTGCCATCGTTGCAGAGTACTGTGGAATTGTTCCTCCCATAGCTGCCTTAACAGAAGCTGGAACATTGGAGTTATTTAACAAAAACTCGATACTCTTCTGAATATTGATCAGAAGTAACTGCAATGGCTTCTTGCGATCACTTGTAATATACAAAAGTGCATTCTGCCAGTCATTCCAGTAAACAGTTGCCATCATAAATCCAACTGCTGCCATAGATGGCTTTAACAGTGGAAGTGTGATCTGGAAGAAAGTTCGATACTCACCGGCACCGTCAATCTTAGCCGCCTCCATAAGCTCACCAGGAATACTGTTTGCGATGTATGTTCGAAGAATAATAACATTCATCGTTGATACACAAAGCGGTAAAATCAGAAGTGCGATGTTATCCTTTAATCCGTACATAGATGTATAAATTATATAGCAGGATAACTGTCCGCCTGAAAACAGCATTGGAATCAGCAGGTATACAGATAAGAACTTACCAAGCATGAAATCCTTACGGCTAATTGAGTAAGCAAACATTGCCATGATCAAAAGTCCAACTAATGTTCCTACAACTGTGATAAAAATCGTTACACCATAAGAGGTTGCCAGCTGCTTGCCATATCTAAGTACGGCATTGATACCATCAAGTGACCACTTCTTCGGAATAAACGAGAAACCATTCTGTACGATTGTCTTCTCATCTGAAAATGCTGCTACAAATACAAGTACGATCGGCAGTGCACAGAACAAAGTGTACAATACCAAGAAGAATAACAATATGTACTGACCGAGTGTTTTACGCTCTCTTCTGGAAGGAGCAAGGTCAAGATCTTTTTTCTTTTTCATCTACATTTCCTCCCTTCATTAGAACAGTGCATTTTCCGGTGCAATCTTACGAACAGCACCATTTGCAAGCAGCATCATCAGCAAACCAACTACTGACTGGAAGAATGTAGTTGCTGCAACGAATCCGAAGTTCGAGTTTTTAAAGATCGCATTCAGTACATAAGAATCAATAACCTGTGTTGTAGAATACAGCTGTCCGCTGTTTCTTGTTACCTGATAGAAAAGACCTGTATCAGATCTCATGATGTTTCCTACTGAAAGAAGAAGCATAACCGTAATCATTGGAACAAGACTTGGAATCGTGATGTTCACGATCTGCTGCCAACGATTTGCACCATCAATCTCTGCTGCCTCATATAATGAGGAATCAATACCTGCAAGTACTGACATATAAAGTACTGAGCCGTAACCCACACTGTTCCACATTTTAACGATAGTTAAAATCACCGGCCAATAACTTGCTGTTGTGTAGTAACGAACACGTGCATTAAACAGATTATTTAAGATACCTGTATCAGTACTGATAAATGCATATACGATAAACTGTACAGCTGCATAAGAAATGAATACTGGAATAATCATAACAGTCTGCATTGTCTTTGCACACTTTTTAAATACACACTGGTCAATCGCAATTGCAAGAACTACATTTAGTACTGTTCCAAGTCCTGTGAAGATCACATAATAGAATAATGTATTCTTCGTCATCGACAGGAATGTTGACTTTGATGCAATCAGGAACTTGAAGTTGTCGATGCCATTCCACGGACTGCCCCAGATTCCCTTAGTGTAATCATACGACTTGAATGCCATTACAAGACCGCCCATCGGGATATAGGCAAAGAACAGCAATACAAGAAATGCTGGCAGAGCCATCACGACATGGGCTCTGTGTTTCCATGTGTTATGAAGAAAATTTTTCATCCCTTTCTCACTCCTTTTCCGTAATCTCCGTGTCTTTCCCTCTCGCAAATTACTTAATCGTTTTCATACTTGAACTATACAACACTTTGAACCAAAATGCAATACCTTTTTTGAAATTTTTATATATTTTTTTCTACTTTTTCTGCTTTGTTTCGCCGCGAGTTGTGTCTGTATTGTGTAAATTGTCGCTTTTGTGCACAAAAAAAGAGTTCTTTCAGCAAACGCTTTCCGAACTCTTTTCGTTTTTCGAAACAAACCAGCTTGGTTTCTCAACCTTTTTCGTTTGTTTCCCTTAATTACTCATTTTCGTTAAGACAACGAACCGATGCTCCCGGCATTACCACACCAGCCTTAACAATCATCTCAACAAGCGCACTCTTTGGCCGCTCGATCTGATCTACAATTGCCTGTGCTGCTGCCTTTCCTATGCCAGACATATCCTGTGCATATGTCGTAAGCTTGGGCTGAAACTGCTGAATCAACGAAATTCCGTCATAGCCCGCCACTGAAATATCTGATGGTATAGACAATCCTGCCTCACGAATCACAGCTATTCCACCGATTGCCGTATAATCATCAGGATACAGAATGCAAGTAGGCGGATTTTTCAGTGCAAGAAGCTTCTTCGTTGCCTCTGAACTTGCCTCTCCCTCAAGATATGGTGCCTCTGGCACATATTCATCTGGCACTGACAATCCATGTTCCTCCATGGTGCGATAAAAACTTGCCAAGCGCACCTTGGTAACACTGTTTTGCTGACCATGTATGTACGCAATTTTTTTATGTCCCATACTGATTACATATTCCGTCAGTTCTCTAACACCCTTTATATTGTCCGACACAACTGCCGGGCAATTATTAAAGACGTGGTCAATTGTCACTACCGGAATATCACTTTCTACCAGTTCAACTACCTCTTCTTTTGTAAAATCTACATTTGCAATCACAACGCCGTCAACATTACGGTAACGACAATGCTCCAGATATGACATTTCTCGTCCGCCTACATTCTTATTGATAAAAGTAATATCATATCCAAGATTTTCCACCTCCGTCTTTAAGCTCTCCAAAACTGGTGCAAAATACGGATGTGTCAGACCACTATGATAGTCGTCAATAAACAGGACGCCTATATTGTGAGTCATTTTTGTTTTCAATGCCCGGGCTGCCATATTCGGCAAATATCCCATTTCATTCGCTTTCTGGCGGATCATCGCTTTTCTCTTTTCGCTGATGTCATCCAGATCGTTGAGTGCTTTGCTGACCGTTGATGCTGACACGCCGCAGGCCGCTGCAATATCTTTTAACGAAACCATCGTCACTTCACCCGCCTTTCCTCAATCGTTTAAGTATCTTCAATATAACCTCATTCTTCTTCATTGTCAATCATACAACCTATCTCTTTCCCACTTTTTGTTACATTTCCCCATTTATTCCTCCACTTTATTGTATAATAGTTACGTGTGTTTTTGTCTTAAGCTGGAAACTCTTCCGCTATCTGTTTTCTGCGCATCTGATCATTTTCTATCCATTCATCTAATGTAAGCGGCGCATAATCTGAAAAAACACAAAAACAGTTAATCATGCAGCACGGAATCGTTTTTTCTTTTCCTTCAAAATCAAGAAAAGATGTTTGCTTTGTTATTCGGATAAAACGATCTATAAGAAGCTCATCTCTTGTGTCATGTACATGTCCATATAACATATATGTCTTTGGCTCCCCATTCTCATTTAGCCGATACTGACCATTATAGCATATAACAGGGTAGTGACTCAATATAACTTTTCGCCCATTATCATGAATTTCTTTATATGGCTCTACCCATTCAAACAAACTTTTATCAAATCGACGGTATTTCAGATAGCGATCATGATTTCCTTCAATCAGATACTTTTTTCCATTTAGCTGTTTAAGCAATGAATTTGTCTGCATCGCATCACCAAATGAAAAATCACCCAGAATCACCGTCTCGTCGCAGCTACGCACTTTTTCATTCCAGCGCTGTATCATATACTCATTCATCTGCTCTGCTGATGCAAATCCTCTCTTGTCCATCTTTGTATTCAATGCCTCATGATAAAAATGGCAGTCTGCTATATAAAAACGCATAGTTATATCCTTTCCTAATTATATTTCTTTTTTTATACAATCCATACACCTCAGAGCTATATTAACGTTTTCTCCCTCGATACTGTCTGGGCGTACATCCAAATTCTTTTAAAAAGAAACGTCCTAAATGTGACGGACTGTCAAATCCGGTCTCAAGCGCGATCTGAGTCACGCTTTTATCAGTTGATAACAGCTGCCGACTAGCTTCCTCTAGGCGAAACTGAATCAGATATTCCATTGGGCTGACCTTTAAGACACGCCTAAAGCAGCGGCACAGCTCACTTTTGCTTATAGCAACCACCTGTGCTACATCTTCAAGGCTGACCTTACATGAAAAATTTTGCTGCATATATGTCATTGCTTCCTTAATTCGTGCCAAGTCTCGTTCCTCTTTTGGCTGTATCTGCCGCGCCGCGCTTATTCCCTTCTCTACGAGACTTGCCCACAAGAGACAGAGGCAGCCTTTCACCGCCATTTCATATCCAGTTTCTTTTTTTCTGTACTGCTCTGCCATTTTTCTTAAAAGCTGTGATTCTTCTTTGCTTAGTACAAGTCCGTCAGTCTTTGCCAAAAGCAGCGGTGCCACGCACTCCCTATATGCACGCGAAAGCCGATCAGATTCTGCTAATTTCCATGAACAGACAAAAGAATCAATCACATGTATGTCTGACTCGTTATTTATCAATTCACGTCTTTTTTCATCTACTGGAACAAGGCGGTGAAGCATTCCCGTATTAATAAAAATACTCTCCCCTGGTTTTAACACAAATTCGCTAGTTCCTACCTGCACGAGAATCGTTCCCTTTATAATATAATCAAACTGAATCTCATCATGCCAGTGCCATGCAATTTGTCCATGCTCAAACTCTGAAAAGTCATCCCTGTAAATTCCAATTGGAAAATCGTCACTTCCGTGACGGCGAAGCTCACGAAGACTTGTATCCACTACTGTTTTTTGCTCCATGTAATTTTCGTTTCTCCTTCATTTAGCTTTGATTATGCTATTTATTGAGCTTATTATACTATATTTTCCTTCTAAAAAGCAATATAGTAATAACAAGCAAAAACACAAAAAGGAAAGGAAAAAAAGATATGATTTTAGATTTGTTTCGTTTGAATGGAAAAGTTGCTGTTGTTACTGGCGCAAACACTGGATTAGGACAGGGCTTTTGCGTAGCCTTTGCCGAAGCCGGAGCAACAGTCATCGGAGTTGCACGAAGAAGCTGCGCCGAGACTGCTGCAAAGGTGGAGGCTGTTGGCGGTACTTTCTTTGAAGTACTTATAGATCTTTCTGCACCAGATGCATCAAAGACAGTTGCAAATGCCTGCAAAAAACTGACAGGCCGCGTTGATATTCTTGTAAACAATGCTGGAATCATTCACCGCGAGGATGCCGTAAATGTCACAGAAGCAAGCTGGGATCTTGTCACCAATTTAAATGAAAAGCTTGTCTTTTTCCTGTCTCAGGCCATGACGAATGAGTTCTTCATCCCACAGGGCGGTGGTAAAATTATCAATATTGCTTCTATGTTAAGCTTTCAGGGCGGCATCCGCGTTCCTTCCTACACAGCAAGCAAAAGCGCCGTGATGGGTCTCACCAAGGCGCTTGCAAATGAATGGGCTTCTCTTAATATTAATGTAAACGCAATCGCGCCGGGCTACATGGCGACAAACAACACGACTGCACTTCGTCATGACAGTGACAGAAATGATGCTATTCTTTGCCGCATTCCGGCGGGACGCTGGGGAACCTCCAATGATTTAATGGGGGCTGCTGTTTTTCTTGCCAGCGATGCTTCATCTTACGTAAATGGTTTTACACTTGCTGTTGATGGCGGCTGGCTGGCTAGATAAGTTTCTATATTATTCTTCCTCGAAGACCGGTGCACCGCCGGTCTTTTTGCTTATCATAGATTCCATAAAGTCAATATATTCCTGTTTTGTAAATATAGGTTTGTAGTCATCCACAAGCTTTTTTGCAGCTACAGCACCGCCCTTTAACAATCTATAGGCTGTAAGTGCAAATATTTTTGCCGTAACAATATAGGCAAGTTCCTCATCATTCACATCAAAATCAACACTATGAAGACCGCTTCCTACTGCACCGCCTGTGTTAAAGGTAAATACTGGCTGAAGATGCTGTACATCTCCTACATCTGTTGAACCGCCGCTCGGTGTGCTTGTCGCATCAACTACATTCACATTATACTTGTCACCTGCTGCAAGCTTTGCCGCCTCAACCAGATCCTCTGGTGCATCAACTGGAATTGTTGGCAGATATCCAGGCATAGTCTCAATTTCAACCTTAGCCCCCACTGCAACTGCACCTGCCAAAAATGCACGATCAGTTTTCTCTGATGCATCAAGAATTGCCTTTGTATTATTTGCTCTTACAAGTGTCTCAATAATGGCCTCATTCGGAACTACATTGACAAGATCACCGCCCTTTGTCATAATCGGATGAACTCTCACTGTATCCTTATCCTGAAATGTTTCTCTTTGATATTGAAGTGCTGTAAGACCAAGCGCTGCTGCATTTAATGCATTTACGCCAAGATGAGGACTTCCTGCTGCGTGAGCAGCCTTTCCCTTATAGCGAATCACCTTGCTTACAAAGCCATTTCCGCTGCCTTTTCTTATCACAACTTCATTTCCTATTGTTGTATGATGAGCCAGATTCAAATCAATATCATCGAAAGCACCGATTCTTATCAGCTCACATTTTCCACCGCCATAACGTATTTTGGCTCAATCACAAATTTTGTGGGATTTAGGATTTCGCTCATAACTCCAACGGCTCATATCGAATAGCTTCAGGAAAAAGTATTCATCATCTGGATATCCATAGCCTTGTCTGCGAATAGTCTTGATTTTGTTGTTGATACCTTCAATCTTTCCAGCTGAGATATTATAAGTTGCATGGGCGATAATTCCTTCAAAATGGTTGCCAAGAAGACGTTCGAACCACTCAAGATGTGAATTGCCCGTTGCTTTGCACATATCCATAATGCTGATGATGTCTTTAGCCATGACCGCTTCATCCTTGCACTGTGTAATAATAATAAGTACAACTATAAGTGAATACATAAGTGTAAAGTTAAAGCGGTTATAACCATAATTAAGAACAAGCGCTCCAATACCGCCGCCTCCTACATATCCTGCCATTGCACTTGCACCAATCAATCCAACAATACCAGTTGTAAGTGAAAGACTGACTTAACCCAGCGGCAAGCCACTGGGGTTCCATTGACGAAGTTCTAGTGCCT
>ERZ838225.1608-NODE-1608-length-16419-cov-3.297116_pt1 | contig 16419 bp, 12 predicted proteins | sample MGYA00519684_ERZ838225 | MGnify/ENA primary metagenome ERZ838225 (study PRJEB31850, sample SAMEA3708829) | human gut metagenome | biome: human gut; feature: human-associated habitat; material: faeces | place: China | collected 2014 ...
AAGAAAGTGCCTTCGGCACCTCAACTCCCCTAGCCCCTCATTCATGAGGGGAATTAGGGCTTGTTTTTTGCGTCATTTTATTCCATAATAATCTCATGAATGTGATTCAGAAGATGCTCAGAGACTATTACGAAATCATTGAATACGATATAAAACCCAGTTCGCTGCCACTCCAAGTTTTGCCCCTCCTGCGGCGCTAAGTATTCCAATTAAATGAAAAAACTCCTGAACTAACAGGCGTATCCTGCCATTCAAGAGTCTCCACTATCTTCTCAAAATCTCCTTCCAATCTTCTTGCGTCAGCTGTTTCTCTCCCCGGTTATACATTTCCATGATTTCCCGCATCCGCGCCTCATTGCTTCCGCCCATGATAAACACCGCGGGAAAGGGAGAATGAAGGACATACTCAGCCATGATCCAGGAAAGGGAAAACTTCTTTTTTTCCGCCAGCTGTGCCAGGCAATCTGCCCTCTTTCTGTTTACCGGCGTATCATATTTTTTCCTTATATCGGGGCTGAGCGCTTCCGAACCGCCTTTCAGATACACAGGAAAATACCCCTCTGCCTGGGCGGAATAACCGTAAACCGGTATCTGCAGTCTTTCGTAAGCCTTATACTCGCTACTGTCCATACAAACGATGGTGGGATCTCCCCAGTCCGATGTGGTGCAGACACCCAGACCATACTGGATCTGGGATGCGGCAGCTCCCTGCAGACCATGAGCCGCCGCATATTCATCCGCCTCTTTTATACGCTCCGACGTCCAGTTGGAAACACCGAAATAACGAATCACTCCCCGGCGGATCCACCGATTCATCTGCTCCACGATCTCTCCCGCCGAAAAGCGAAGATCATCACGATGAAGCCAGTAAAGATCAATATAATCTGTCTGAAGAGCTTCCAGACTGACCTTCAGATCCTTTTCCAGGTTCTCCCGGCTCAGATCCCCCCTGGTTGCATTATATCCTCTGGGCTTGATTCCGCCCTTGGTACCCAGGAAAACGGACTCCCGTTTCCTGCCAGAAAGCCATTTTCCAACTGCTCTCTCGCTGGCCCCGGCGCCGCCCGGAATCCAGTCTGCATAACACCTGCCTGTATCGATCTGGTTTCCTCCGAGGGATACAAACGTATCCAGCAGACGCTCACTCTGCTCCCGCGTAATCCTGCTCCCGAAATACATCGTTCCTAAAGCAATTTTTGATACCGGGACACCTCCCGGAAGTGAAAGACAATTCGTGTCGGGCATACCTTCCTCCTCTTTCAGCTCTCTTCTCCAGCCCTTTTTACAGCTTTTTTCCGAACACCTTCTGCGGATTTCCCGTACCGGAAACTCTGCCAGTTTTCCTCCCGCTCCTCTGACGCATGCTTCCGACAATAAATGGCCTTGCGGGATCATATTCCTGAATCTTAAATACAGCGCTGCCATGAGATCGGATCACTCCCATGGACACGGTATCTCCATACTTTATATCTGTCCGGTAACAGCCGGAATAAAATTCCGCCGCAAGATAAGCCTGATCCTTTTCCAGACCAGATACCGTTTTCTCTGCCAGCTGAAAGTCCGCCGGCATTTCCTTCTCATCATTCCAGTTTATGAGCACAAAGCTGTGCCGTTCTTTTTCCGGCAGATAGATATCAGCCATGTCCGGGAAACGGCCTCCGCCAAAGAGATTTCTCACCTCCACCTGCCGTTCCATAACAGGAAGTATATGCTCCAGCTGATAAAGCCGGTCATCATCAATGGATGCTAGCGGCTCCGTAGAACACACCAGACCGCCTCCCAGATACCGGTTCACCACAGCAGTCTTCACTTCCTCCTCATTTAACAGTCCCAAGGTCAGCCGCAACTCCCGCTCCATCTCTCTCCGGCGGCGTACCATCAGAGCGTCAGGATCATTGTTCCACCAGTGATTCATATAATAGCGGAGCATATTCTGCTTTACGGTAAAGGGCTGGGACTTGCCGTCCCGGTTGATACCCGACCGCCACATGGACAAAACATCGGCAGCCATTCTCTGCCCCTCCACCAGACCGATAATGGGATCGTAAAGACCGCCGCACATCAGGAAATAGGAATCGTCCCCCATTCCCCTGCGGACAGCCTCCACTGCCCGCAAAATACGCCTAGAGCTCCCCTTTTTGTCCCGCAAAATCCAGTGCGGATGCTCCTTCCATACAGACGCTGTCTCATGCGCAATAAAAGGACTGGTCCAGATACCCGCCGTCAGGCCTGCATTACGGATATCCCGGGCCACCTCTTTCATGGGACGGGGAAACTTTTTATTCGGTTCCCATTCTCCCACCCCTCATCTACCTGAAACACGTCAAAGGGCAGCTTTTTTCTCTGTATCTCCGAAAGACAAAGAGCCACATCCTCATAGGTCACTGTCAGCCCATAATAATACCAAGTGCCAAACACGGAAGGTGCCTTTGAATGACGTCTGGTATTGCACTGCGCTGCCTTTTCCACAGCATAATCCCGGATCGGCCGGTTTTCATCCTCCCCGGAAGTGATAAGAAGCTCCTCCCCCTCAAACTCCTTTCCCGGCTCCAGCTCAATATTGACGGAACAGCAGCCGCAGACTATGGGGGCATCTTCCTGCTCCTGTCCACATCCGGCCGCAATACACCAGTCCACAAAACTGTTTCTTCCCGTCATAAATCTCCAGAGCATGTTGTACCCTTATCATGAAACAACGTCAGAAAATCACTGTGAATGATCCGTGACACATTTTCTCCGGTTTCCCGTTTCTGTCATCCCGCCTGCGCCGTCTGCCATCCCTCCATCCCATATTCCGGGACAGAACACAGTGGGAACATCATTTTTGTGATGCCCCTGACGGTACACAGGGAAATCCTCACAGCTCTGTCCGAAGATCGTAAAATATTTCCGGTCCCGTACCCGGACATAATTCATCTCCCGGAGAATGACCGGAGCTGTTCCTCTGTTTTCCGCTTTCATGCGCAGCCGCAGACTGCCGTCCTTCTCCCGCTCTGTCACACAAACACTGCGGAGATCCCCATTCTGCCCGAAACCTTCCTCCAGTGAGAACTGCCTTTTCACTCCCTCTTTTTCATATACAATATCCTGAGAAAAAACAAGCTTTACATTTCCGCTCCTGTATTCCATATCGAGTTTCTCCAGTTAAAGGGACGCCGTCAGCACGCCCTGAAATTCGTTAAATTTGGTTTCCTCCGTCTTTCTCATCAAAAGGGTAAGCGTCCCATCCCCCGAGAATATCAGTTTAAAATGGATGGCCGCCACCGATTCATCTGTCAGCTGGGAGCAGATATAAAGAGTATCCCTGTCACACCAGGATGCCGATGACACGCACAGCTGTCTGTATTCCGGGAACAGGCAACTCACATTTCTTCCCATGCCAAAGAATATCTGATGGATTCCCCGCTCATTCTCATATTCCAGAATTCCCCGTCTCTCATTTTCAAAAATGACCCGCAAACGCTTAAAGCCATCCTTATTGGGATAGAAAAAATAACTCTTTCCATTTACTGTTTCCCGGAAATTCTCTTCGCCCCGTTCTTTCAGTACCGGCAGCGTCAGATCTGCCAGTCTGTCCTTCAGCTCCTTCTGTGCTCCGGCATCCTCCGGGAGTACATCATCCGACAGCTGTTCAAAGATCTCTGTACGGATATTGTTAAGAATCATATCGCCGCCATTGGGGATTCCCTGAGTGTCGGAAGTCATTATAATGACCATATCCCGCTTCGGGAAGCACAGAGTATCCTGACTTCCCATTCCCAGCATGGCAAAACCGTCATCGGGCATTTTCCAGAACTGATACCCGTATCCCCAGTCCCTGGTGGAGCTCATAATGGTAGGAGTCTGAAAAGCCAGGGCGCAGTCCAGATATTCCTTCGGATAAACCTGTCTGCCCTCCGGCTGCCCGTAATCATCCGGGTGTTTTCCTCCATTCAGCAGCATAAGTCCCACCCGCATCATATCCATCGGTTTCGCCATCAGTCCGGTCCCGCCCATGGAAACGCCGAAGGGATCCGGCATAATGTAGCTTTCCTCGGAAAAACCGATCTGACGCAGCACCCTGTCCTTCAGAAAATCCAGAAGTCTCTGCCCTGTCAGCTTCTCTGCCAGAGCACAGAGCGTATGGGAAGCGGAGGTATCGTACATAAAAACAGTTCCCGGCCGGTGCGTTGGAATGGTCTGAAAAAAGCTCCTGACCCAGTTTTCCGTAGTGCTGGTCTTATTATAGGTTGTCATGTTATGGCAGGTTTCCATTTTCAGCATATCCTCTATAGTCATCTCATTCATCCAGGGATGAACCTTCCCCGGCAGATACTCAGGGAAATAATCACAGATCTTATCCTGAAGGCTGAGCCTTCCCTGCGATGCCAGAAGGCCGATGGCCAGGGATGTATAGCTTTTGGTCTGGGAAAACATGCGGTGCAGCGTATCCTTTTCGTAGGGTTTATAATAGGCCTCCAACACCAGATGTCCATGTCTCGCAATGAGGACACTGTGAACCGGTATCTTCTGTTCCTCTAATTTATCGATAAAGCGAAGCAGGGAACGGGAAGAGATTCCCTGAGCCTCCGGTGTACTGATCTTCATGATAGCTTCACTCTCCTTTTTGTCAGTCTTTTTCCCTGAAATCCAGATAGAATCTGTCAGGATATGCAAATTCTCCCCGGTAATTGGATGCGTTGTAAACCGGGAATTTTACAGGATGGTAAATCTGAGGTCTGGGATTGTCCTCCTGCGTATAGATATACATGCTGTGGTAATCCCATACCACCAGCTCATCCCGCTCGTCACCTGTCAGATCCAGCGCCTCACAGCACAGAGTCGGGTGCCCGTCATCAGGGAAGGATACAGACCGGACGCCCTGTCCGTTCATCAGCCCGCCATCGTAAGGATCCGCGTTGAGCAGGAGCAGCTCCTGTCCGCTGCCGTCCCAGTTTACAGGGCACAGGATATTGCCGTTCATCCTGTTTTCCATCTCCCACAGTTCCTTTCCGTCCGAATCGTAAAGGTAGATCACACCCTGATGCCCCCAGAAATTTACCACCGCAAGCTCAAAGCCTGGCCTTTCCGGACAGTAATTGGCTACGCTGACTCTCTGGGCATGACCGATCAGATCTCTGGTTATGATATTTCCGTGAAAATCTCCGATAAAGAAGCCCTGGGTTCCGGATGCACAGGCAAAATATCCCTTTCCGTCTCCCCGGAATTTTCCGACCACGATCTCATCGGTATGATCATCTGTGATGGGATAGGCCCAAAGCTCCCGTCCATCCGCATCCAGCATGGTATAACCCACCAGCACCTCATCCCGTCCGTCCCCGTTGATATCCACCGGCAGCGGGCAGTGCCCTGTATTTTTGGGACTCCTGTATTTCCAGAGAAGATTTAAGTTTTCATCCAGAGCATAGACACGGCAGTACCGATCCTTGATCAGGATATCCGCCGGCCGGTCCCTTCCCCTGAAATTGCAGATGCGGATACCGTCAGGATTGATTCTGTCAAAGGCATAGACCTGGTAGGGAACTCCGATCAGCTCCCTGTCATCATCATCAGAAAGCGGCGTCTTCACTGATTTTTTTATTCTTCCGGTAGCTCCTTCCAGTATCTGGATCTCAAAATTTCTCCCCACGATCACTTCATCTTTTCCGTCCCCGTCGATATCGTATATCTGGAAGGGCATATCAGCAGAAACCTTTCCCAGAACCTTTGTATTAACAGAAGGCTCTCCCAGCTGCCACAGGACACGGCCTTCCAGATCAATAGCAGTCAGGCAGCTTATAAAACCGTAGGCATCCCGGCTGACACGCTTCTGCATCTGTGCCAGTACCACAAACCATTCTTTTGTTCCCGTCAGATGACCGAAGCGCACCTGCCGGCTGGTACCGAAATCCTGAAGATCAATGGTTTTCCACAGCTTCATGGACGGATGGGAGGCCATTTCCTTCTTTTCCTGCTCCAGCGCCTGCCTTCTGCGCCCCTTGATCGCCTGAAATTCCTCCTCTGACACCATAGTCTCAAAATCAGTAAACTGAGTGGGGCAGTCAGCGGTGATCCCCACCCGTCCCCCTCTTAAAGCCTGTTCTGCAGTAACAGAAAACAACAGGCAGCCGTCGATCCGACAGTCCACACATCCTTCATGGCACACTGCCTCCAGACGGTAAAAATCATCACAGCTATGAGGAAATTCTGCCTCTGCCAGAGTCGTTATCTCCTCCTTGTGACGGTAAGAGAGCACTGCCCTGTCTCTGTTTTCCAGACAGAATGCCAGTGTATCGATACTGTCTCTCAGGCAGAAAACGATTCCCGCCGCACCTTTGGTGGAAAGACGCCTCAATTTTACCGATACCGTATACTCTCCCCACTCCTTTTCCCCCGTTTCCAGAGTGGGGAATGTCCTGTGAGGTCTGTTTTTTTCGATCCTCATGGATTCCATGTAGTGAACACCCTGATATTCGGTAATGATCCAGGTAGGTCCCGTACCGTTATAGGTATAATTGCAGACCGGGTCATACCAGGTTCCGCGGTATCCCTCTTCCACAATATAATGATACTCCCCCACAGCCGTATGATCCCTGTCATAGGGAAATTCCCCCTTAGGGAAATCCCGAAAATCTTCCCTTCGCAGTATTACATCTCTCTTCATCGCATTTTCCCCGCCATTTAAATTGATTCCGGTACATCTACCAGGAACAGATTGTCATGCCATTCATCCGTATCCGCCGCGTACAGAAGCTTCTTTCCGTCCCAACTGAAGGTGGGATGACAATGGGAACGCTGATAATGCCAGGTGGTATTGTGATTTGCCAGTACCTTCATTTTTGCCGTTCCGTCCTCTGCCGACTGAATCAGAAGAATATCCTCCACCGCATCTCCCACAAACATGGACAGAGCTCCGTTGGCAAAATAATGATTGCAGTAGAAAGGCATGTCGATCTTCCGGTATACCTTGCCGTCCTTGTGGGCAAAACCAAAGTAAGGCATCTCCGTGCTTACATTTTCCGAACCGTATACCTGGCTCTTTGAGTTGGAGATCGTTCCATCATGGCCGCCCCGGCGGTTGTCGAAGATCACATCCCCGTTCTGCGCCCAGAACTCATGACCCACACAGTCATCCTCCGTCTGTCGAAAGCAGGGCCAGATGTCTCCCGTCTTCATATTGAGCATCCAGATCCTCTGCTGTACATAATTCCAGGGACCTTCATGGCAGAACATGGCAATATCCGGATCATCCGGAGAAAACTGGAAATGGCTTAACCAGTGTGTATCCCGGAACACATCGTGAAATCCACTTCCGTCCAGGCGAATAGCAGAAATGCGTCCGTCCTTTGTGGCAAACATCTTCTCTTTAAAACCGGCATAGTTGGGGCCGCCGTCCGGCAGGGCATCCACATCCTCATTCCTGTTGAATCCCAGCCACTGCTTGTCGCAACTGAATGAAAGATTCTGCAGAAGCATGTGTGTTTTTTCCTCATACAGCAGCCTGTTTTCTCCTGTCTTCGTATTGTAAAGACGCAGCTGGGAGCCTGTAATGTAAGCCACATACTCTCCGTCCGGCGTCTTGGTGATTCTTCCCACCTCCACACCCAGAGGGTCATCTGTCAGCTGTACCATCTCTCCGCTGTCCAGATCCATTTTAAACAGATTGCAGTTCTCCGTTCCCTCATGTCCTCTGTTGGACAGAAAATATATGGTTTTTCCGTCCAGATCGAAGGAATTTTCCGTAAAATAGAAATGATAATTGATCCCCTGATCTGTCAGCTGTGTGATCTGCGCACCGCTCTTTTCATCTGTATAAGTTCTCTTTTCGGATGGGTATACTGTTCCGACCATATGTTTCTCCTCCTTATCTTTCCCGATTCCTTCCTGACTTTTCTTTCGCCGTCATCTGGCTTTTCTCTGCGTAAAAGAAGCGCGCCGGTACTGCCGCCGGCGCGTCCCCTTTTTATGATTTTCTGGTAAAAATTCTAAACTGCTGCATTTTCTGTTTAGTTTGCCATGTAATTTGCATATGCCTCATTTAAGTGCTCAGCCCACATATCAAGCAGTTCCTTCGCTGTCATATCGCCGGACATTACAGACTGGATACCTGGCTCAATGTAAGTAGAGTTGATGTTGCCCCACTCAGGCAAATATGCCGGAGAAGTATAGGTCAGGCAGTTATCCTGGCTGGTAGTCTCAATTGCGCACTGGATATGCTGCATTCCGCTCATCCACTCATCTCCATAGCAGGCGGTGTTGGTCGGCAGCTGTCCGATAGACTGGTTCCAGCAGCTGTTTGCGTAATGATCGCACATAAAGGTGATCCACTTCCATGCTGCCTCCTGATTCTCACAGGTATCAAACATGCAAAGACCGGTCAGAGCACCGCCGTAGTTTACATATTTGCCGTTGTCTGCTGTAGGCAGCGGATTGGCGGTGAATCCCTCGGTTCCGCCGAATGCTGTTACATGGCTGCCATAGGATCCCAGGTTGTGGGTAAACATTGCGCATACGCCGGAGTCAAAGTTTGCGGAGATCTCCTTGTAGCCTGCGGTAATGTCACTCTCAGGCGTATATTTTCCATACATTCCAAGATACTTCTCAAGGAAAGCAACAGCCTCATCACAGTTGATAGTCGTCTTGCCGTCAGCATCAAATACTTCGTTTGTTCCCAGATAGGAATAAATGAAGTCGATCAGAACAGCAGGTGATGCGGAGCCGCCGCGGATGGTATAACCATACTGACCGTTATCCTTATCTGTCAGTTTCTCAGCCACCTCAAAGAACTCGTCCCAGGTCTTGGGGGCTTCCACTCCGGCCTTTGCAAACATCTCATCATTGGTCCACAGAGTAATGAAGTTTGCAGATGTAGGCATCATATACAGCTTACCGTCCTTGTTGTAGGTATGGCAGGTCTCCATGCAGCCCTCCTCCATATCCTTTGAACCTTCCCAAGCAGGGAACATATCATCCAGAGCTACACAGTGTCCCTGTCCGATCACCGTTGCTGCCCAGGAATTGTTCAAACCGCCTACATCAGGTGTCTCGCCTGCCGCGATCGCTGTCTGATATTTGGAAAGGGCATCACCGGAGGATAGTCCCAGATACTCGATATGGATATCCGGATTCTCTTCCTCAAACTTTTCAATAATATCCATATAATACTCGGTGCGCTGATCACCTGCATTCTCATCCCAGAAGGTTACTGTCACCTTCTCGCCGGAAGCCTCCGGCTTCGCTTCTTCTGCCTTTGTCTCAGCTGCCTCTGCCTTTGTTTCAGCCGCTGCTGCCGCAGTTGTCTCACCGTTTCCTGATCTGCCGCAGGCTGCCAGCGATGCTGTCATAGCAGCTGCCATTGTACATGCCAATACCTTTTTCATTTTTTTCATAGTTCTGCTCTCCTTTTCCTTTTATAAATCAGGGACTTCATCATCCCTTAACTGCTCCTGAACTGAGTCCGCCCACCAGATTCTTCTGAACGTAGCTGAAAAGGATCAGAGTAGGCACAACAGCGATCACAGCACCGGCTGCCAGCTGTCCGTAATTGATGCTGAACTCGCCTACCAGGTTTTTTAAACCTACGGGAAGAGTCAGCTTGTTCTGCTTGCTGATAAACATAAACGAGAAGAGGAATTCATTCCAGCAGGAAATAAATCCGTATGCAGCGATGGTGGCAATACCGGGCTTTAATACCGGCAGCAGCACATGCCAGATGGCTCCCAAACGGCTGCAGCCGTCAATCTGAGCCGCCTCCTCAATGGTGTAATCAATGCCCCCTATAAATCCCCGCATCAGTATGGAATTGAAGGGGAAATGGAAGGTAGTATTCACAAGCACCAGTGCAAACAGGCTGTTTAACATGCCCAGATTCTTAAAAATAATGAAAATCGGTGTGATCAGCATGGCGCCGGGAATAAACTGTGTGCAGAGAAGGAGCAGCATAAATGCATTTTTTCCTTTGAATTTAAACCGGGACAGGGCATACCCCGTCAGTACAGAGATCAAAACAATAAACATTACGCCGAACACCGAGATAAACAGGCTGTTCTTAAAATAGGTACTGAATCCGCTTTTCGTCCACGCCTCCGCGTAATTTTTCAAGGTAAAAGCAGCCGGCCAGTATGTAACTGTCTTGGAGGTGATCTCCGCGGAAGGCTTAAATGACGTAGCCAGACACCAATAAATTGGAAACAGGATAAATATCAGTATAACAATAAGAGCTGCGGCAAATGCAAAGCCGGACAACATTTTTTTACCTATATGGCTTCCCATTTTATGCATCCTCCTTTCCGTAGCCGGACATCTTCAGATAAACTCCCGCAAAGATCAGCAGGATGAAGAAGGCGATCACTGCCAGGGTGGAACCGTATCCGTAATTTCCGTTCTTTACCGACATATTGGTCATATACATTGTCAGAGTGGTCGTCCGGTAGGAGGGACCGCCGCCTGTCAGCGTAAATATCAGGTCTACATTGTTGAACTCCCACACTGCCCGCAGCAGGGTAGTCAGGATAATGGTATCCTTTAAGATCGGCAGCTTCACCAGAAAGATCTCCTGCATGGTGGTCGCACCGTCCACAACACAGGCCTCATGAAGGTCCGAAGGAATATTCTGCAGTGCCGCAAGAATGGTGATTGCAAAGAAAGGGATACCTCTCCAGATCTCAGCAATCGCTGTTGCCTTAAACACAGTCTTCATATTTCCCAGCCAGGCCATATTTTTAAGAATCAGTCCCAGATCCCTGCAGATGGAATTCAAAAGTCCGATGTTTTCATTATAGATCAGTGACCACAGCATGGAGGTCAGAACACCGGATACCGCCCACGGGAAAAATACGATGCAGCGGTAAAGACCTCTTCCTTTGAATTTCTTATCAAGAAGCAGGGCAAGTATCATTCCCAAAACCAGCTGAGAACAAACCTCTACCAAAACCCACTTGACAGATACACTCAGGGAACGATAAAAAATCTTGTCTCCCAACAGCTTTTTAAAATTTTCAAACCCTGTAAATCCTTTATCAGCAAGCTTTGTCACATCATAGCTCTGCAGGCTGTAAAAAAACACAGTCATCAGCGGATATGCCAGAAATGCCAGGATAAAAAATGCCGCCGGCAGCAGGAACAGATAGGGCATCATGTCCTTCTTCGCAATACCGGCCTTTGTTTTTGGTTTCATGCTCGTTCTTCCCTTCTGTTACTTTTATTGTATAAAACAGAAAGTCCTGTTTACACATTTTTTTTAATATAAAGTGTTTAAGATTTTATACTCCTCTTGCATTTTTTATATTATTTTCTGCACGGAATACGCCGATTTGCGCAAAAGGCAGCCCGTCATATCAGCTTCTTTTCAGTAAAAAGGAAAAAGCCTCCCGGCCAGGAAGGCAATATTGCCGAATATATCCTCAGTGGACAAGGGGACACTTTGTCCTCTGAGGGTATCATTGATGGATTTCTATAACTGATCCCGGTAAGCTCCCGGAGAAATGCCCGTATATTTTTTAAAACATACGGCAAAATACTGAGAGCCGCTGTAGCCTACCTGCTCCGCGATCTCGCTGACCGTGCAGCCGGTTGTCCGCAGAAGTTCCTTGGCTTTTTCCATTCGAACCTCCTGCAGATGGGCGCTGAAATTCTGTTTGGTCTCCTGTTTAAACAGCACAGCCAGATAGGGAACGCTGATATTCAGAAACTCTGCAATATCATTCAGGCTCAGATCCTCCTTATTGTAATTGCGTTTTAAATATTCCAGTGCCTGCTCGGCGATTTTCTTTTTATGATTTCCGCCTTTCTTCCGCTTTTCCGCAATGCTGACCGCAAACCGCGTGATATCATCCTCCATCTCATCCAGAGTATTCAGCTGCTGAATATGGTTCAGATAATACAGATAGCTGACGGATTCGTCCCTGGAAGCAACCTCCCCCTTAAAAGCCGTAATCGCCAGCTCCGTCGTCACCATCTTGGCCGACTCCAGAGAGATATATTCCTTGTGGCGAAAGGGCTCATAAATATTTTTAATATCCTTCTCTACTTCCTCCGTCATTCCCATGCGGATGTGATGCAGAAATGTATCTGTGGGAAGCACGATCTGTAGCTCCTCTTTTCTTTCCTGCATAGAATCAGAGGCATAAACCACCTTCCAGCCTTTTCCCTTTAATAAATGACGGTTATCTACGGCATGACGCACCCTCCTGAAGGACTCGGGCAGTTCTTCGATGTGCCTGCGGCTCCTTCCTACCGCCAGAGTAATACGGCACCGCGTCTCCTCCTTCTCCAGCTCCAGAAGGCTGTCTATAAACATACGGATAAAAACAGGGGTAAACAGCTCCTTTTTCTGAGCCGCCAGCACCATCTGAATGTGAGTGCTTACATTTCTGGCAAAATGCAGTTCAAAATGCTCCCCTGTTTTTTCCTCCAGTATCTCCTTTTTCTGCAAAAACTTTACCTGTATCTGCCGTTTTGACTCCCCGATCTCGCTTTCCGGGATCCGCTGTCCCTCCAGCACATCCACAGCCACCAGCATTACCAAATAACAGCCGGCCTCTGTCGGGAGCCCCACTGCCTGGGCTGCCTTTTTGATATCCTCTTTTTCTATCTTGCCGTACAGCAGCTGATTGATAAAATTGCTGCGGGAAAGCTCCTGACTCTTTCCCACCGCCTCTTCTGCTGCTTCTTCCTTCTCAATATCAAAGGCTGCCCGTTCCACTGCGCTTAAAAGCTTCTCCGTCGTCACCGGTTTTAAGAGGAAATCAAAGGCCTGTAACTGTACTGCCTTATGGGCATATTCAAAATATTCATACCCTGTAAGAAACAGTACTCTGGTCTTTAAATTTTTCCTGCGGATATTTTCCAGCAGACTGATCCCGTTCATAAAGGGCATATTGATATCGGTGACAATAATGTCCACCGGATGCTCTTCCAGATACTCCCAGGCCGTCTCTCCGTTCTTAAACACCCCTGCCACATCAAACTGATGAGCCTCCCAGTCCACCAGCTGTAAAAAGCTTTCTCTAATAAACTCTTCATCATCAATAAACAGGATGCTGTATCTTCTCATTCTTTTTCCCTCTCCTTTATGTTCGATCCGGTATCCTTTTTCATAGTCTTCATGGCAAAACAGATCCTTACGCAGGTATCCTGAGGCAGAAATTCGATCTCAAGGCCGTATTGTCTGCCAAATTCAAATTTGATCCGGGAATCCACATTCTTCAGTCCGAAGCTTACCTTATTCTCTCCGGAGATGCCGTCACGAAGACATGCCCGTATCTCCTCCAGACGCATCTCATCGATACCTGGACCGTCATCATGAACCTCCAGATAGGCATTCTCCCCGTCATAGGTTCCGCCCAGAATGCAGATATTTCCGAACTCATGCTTTTGCTTGATCCCGTGGTAGATGGCGTTTTCCACCAGAGGCTGCAGGGACATTTTCGGAATCCGGCATTTTAAGATCTCCGTATCACAGTCAATGGTATAATCAAAGAGATCCGAATACCTGAAATGCTGGATAAAAAGGTAATTCTTTACGTGCTTCAGCTCTTCCTCCACCGTAATGATATTTTCTCCCCTGTTCAGACCGATCCGATAGAAGGTGGCCAGAGCCGTAAGCATCTCACTGGCCTTCTCCGGCTTCTTCAGTTCGCACAGCTGGATAATGGAGTACAGGGTATTGTACAGGAAATGAGGATGGATCTGCTCCTGCAGCAGGGCAACCTCGATCTGCCTCTTGGCCTCCTGCTCCAGCTCCACCTGATTCAAAAGATGATTAATGCGCAGGCGCATTCTCTCCAGACTGTTGCTCAAGGTAGTGATCTCCGCATAAGAATGGAGAGATATCTCATGGTCCAGAATATCCTTGTCCTCCACCTTCTTAGTCAGTACCCGGAGAGAATAGCTGACTGCGTTGGACAGAAGGCCCAGAAGCGCTGCCATGGCCGCAATAATGGTCACCGTAATAAACATTACATCCCGCATAATATGATGGGCATTGGAAATACTGCTCTCCTTGACATTGTAGACGAGCTTCCATCCTGTCAGGTCAATGTTCTCATACATAAAATAATAATCATCCAGGACCTCTGTCTGAACTCCACTGCTGCGCTCCGCCTTCTCGATCAGATAATCCCTGTTGTCCTGCACTACATTCCATGCCGTCTGTTCTCCGAAATGCATGATCCCGTAATCTGTCAGTATGCTTAAGCTGGCCTCCTGATCCAGTGCCGTCACATCCAGTATATTTTCAAAAAAGTCCTGCTTCAGTGCAATGAGAATCATTCCGTTCTGCCCGCTCTGATCCCCCTCATAGAGGTGAAACAGCACCGCTCCCACCTCTTCATCCGGTATCAGATCCCGGCAGGAATCCGCATCTACCCAGTAATACTTATTCTCCGAGAACCGTTCTTTCCACATGCTGTATGTGTAACGGATCTTCAGCAGATCCTGCTCATATGCCTGGGTCAGCACTCTTCCGTCCCCGAAATTCAGATATACATTATAGACGCAGGCAGAATTGGCATTCAGGAACTGACTCAGGAGCTTATTCAGATAGATATAGCTGGCCGCTGCATAAGACAGCCGATATTTGCCGGCTTCCATGTTGCGCAGCCGCAGAAGGCTCTGGTTGGATTCAAAGGATAAAAATCCCTCATACACATTGGAAATATAATTGTCCAAATACACATCAAACTGTTTTACCACAATGGACATATTATCTTTCACATTCTGCCTTATTTTCGCTTCCGATAAATTAGTCACCGTCACACTGAAGCTTATGAATCCCACGCTGACAAGAGACACCATGGACAGCGTCAGAAGCCGGCGGAAGGTAATCTTTTTATACCACTTCCGTAATCCTTCGTATTTTTTCATCGCTTCCCCCCACGTTTTCACTGTCATCCTTTTCCTGCAGCTCTTCCGAGCCGTATAAACGGTCAGGAGTTTTTGTCTATAGTTTAGATGACAGAAGCCGGAAACGCAATCTATATCTTTTAATTATATTCAAAGAATACGGCAAGTTAAATGTAATATCCTTTTTATTTTGTTCAGAATTTTTAAGATCGGGTAGGAGGCTAACCATTAATTGATTAGCCGACCTCCCACACCGCACGTACGTACCGTTCGGTATACGGCGGTTCTCTAGTTTTCACAGACTTTCAGATAATAGTCCGACATGGATATATATCCCAGTCGGGCTATTATTTTATTTGTCAGCGCCACGTTTAACATCTGCGCTGTTCTCCAGTATCCTTTTCGGCTGTTGGCTATCTGATGTACCTGCCACTCTTCTAACTTTAGTGCTCGCAGATTCCGGTATCTCGTTTTTACTTTCTTCCACTGTTTCCAGTATATTGCCCGGATTCTCCGCCGTAGCCATTCATCTGTTTCTGCCATTAGCCCCTTCATGTCCGCAAGTTTGTAATAGTTAATCCAACCTCTAACATACTCCGTTAGTTTCTGTCTCCGGTAATCATTTCCCCACCCTTTACTTTTCCGGGTGATTTCCCTTATCCGGTCTTTCATCTTCCTGACCGTTTTCGGATGCACTCGGAATCTGCACTTCCCTTTATTCCGATAAAATGCATATCCCAGATATTTTATCTTGCTTACATGTGACACTGTCGTTTTGCCTCGGTTCACTTTCAGGAACAGTTCCTTTTCTATATAGGGAATGATATTCTCTAGCGTCCGCTCCGCGCTCTTTCTGCTTTTGCAGAATATCAGCGTATCGTCCGCATACCTCACAAACCGGTGTCCCCTTCTTTCCAGTTCTTTATCCAGCTCGTTCAACATAATGTTCCCACATAGCGGACTCAATGGCCCGCCCTGTGGTACGCCTTCCTCCGTTTTCTCAAAGAATCCGTTCTGTATTACTCCTGCGTTCAGGTATTTGTGTATCAGTGACACCACTCTCCCGTCTTTTATTGTACGTGACACTACTTCTATCAGCTTGCTGTGGTTCACTGTGTCAAAGAATTTTTCCAAATCTATGCTTACTACATACACGTATCCCTCATCCACATTTCTCTTGCAGGTTTTTAATGCTCCGTGCTGGCTCCTTCCTGGCCTGAATCCGTAACTGTTCCCTGAAAACTGCGGTTCAAACAGTGGGATCAGTTCTTGTGTGACTGCTTGTTGGATGACCCGGTCTACTACTGTCGGTATCCCTAAATTCCTGACCTTGCCTTTTTCTTCTTTGGGTATTTCTGCCCTGCGGACCGGATTGGGTTTGTATTTCCCGTCTCGTATCTTTTGGATTATTTCGCTTTGGTTTTCTTTCAGGTAGGGCAGAAGTTCATCCACCTGCATTCCGTCTATTCCACCTTTGCCTTTATTTGATTTCACTTTCTTATATGCCTTATTCAGGTTGTCTTTCCGCAAAATCAGTTCCATCAGACTGTCCGTCCAAAAATCTGTGATGATGCTGTTGTTTTCAGTAATCCGCTG
>ERZ838225.1609-NODE-1609-length-16399-cov-4.164036_pt1 | contig 16399 bp, 17 predicted proteins | sample MGYA00519684_ERZ838225 | MGnify/ENA primary metagenome ERZ838225 (study PRJEB31850, sample SAMEA3708829) | human gut metagenome | biome: human gut; feature: human-associated habitat; material: faeces | place: China | collected 2014 ...
TAGACCGGAGCCAGTGGCACATCACAGAAAATGTGCATGAGCCGATTATCAGCCGAAGCGACTTTGAAACCGTACAGCGGATTTTGGAAAATGCCCCGGTCAAACGCCCTAATGGGGACGGAGAAATCCACCCTTTGTCCGGCTTGCTATTCTGTAAGGATTGCGGGACAAAAATGCACATTCGTATAGATTACAGGAATGGCGGCAAGCGGCATATTGCCTATTGCAGCGAGTACCACAAGGGCAAGGCAAGGAAGCCGAAGTGCAATTCCCCCCACATCATAGACGCAGATTTTGTCATGCAGACCGTAGCGGAGGTTTTGAAAAAAGTTGCGGAATACTCCATCAGCAACCGGGAGGAATTTGAAGCATTAGTCAGAAAGAGCCTTGACACACAGCAGACGGACAAGAGCAAGAAGCAACAGAAACGCCTGCCGCAAATCACAACACGCCTTGAACAGATTGACAAGGTACTGAATAAACTTTACGAGGACAACGCCCTGGGTGCTATTCCGCAAGACCGATATGAGCAAATGTCGCAGAAATATTCCGAGGAATACTACACGCTGAAAGCGGAACTTGAGGAAATCAGCGAACAGCTATCTGCGATTGAGAATGCCGGAGGACGGGCGCAGAAGTTTTTGAAGCTGACAGAACGCTATGCCGCTTTTACCGAACTTACCCCTACGGTTCTCAATGAGTTTATCAGCAAAATCGAAGTGCATGAGCGAGATCAGAAAAGGGCAAGATACGCCATTCAGCACATCGGGATACATTTTACCCATATCGGGAAATTTGAAAACGAACTGACGCTTGCAGAGCCGACAGAACAGGAAATTCAGCAAAGACGGGAGGAAATCGAGGAAGCGAAAAAGGAAAAGAGCCGAGCCTACCATCGGAACTATTCAAAGCAGTACCGGGCAAGAAATATCGAAAAGCAACGAGAGTATGACCGTATCAAAGCAAGAGAATACCGGGCAAAAAGAAAGGCACAAGCCGCCGCATTGCCCGCTTCATAAAACAGAATAACCGACAACAAAGAGGGATTTTCCGATAATGGGAAGTCCCTTTTTTGCACCCAAAGAAAGGAGTTACCCAATGACAGAAGCAAAGAAAGTACCCACCATGCAGCCCAAGCCGGACGGCACTATCACAACACAGCGGGACGGACAGACCATTGTTGCGGAGTTGTTTTTTAACCACAGCGGCAAGGAAACATTCAGCGACAAGCTGTTAAAAGTGATTGTTGCCGACAATGTGTGCTTATCTTCCTCTGATAGTCAAGACCTGTAAAAATCGCATAAATCGCTTTAAAAAACGCTTCGGACGAGGAAAGTATCGCCGGAGCGTTTTCTATTGGAAATTCGCCATTTTTTACAGCTTATGAGCCGAGAAAAGCACCCGAAAAAAGCCCCTACTGCGTAACAGGAGGGCAGAAAGGATAAACCTATGAAAACAGGACTGACAAAGCAGGAAAAGACCACAGATATATGGTTTGACGAGAAATCCCCGACCATTTATATCCGCACCCACAACACCGACTTGAAGAACAGGCTGACCGAGTACAGCCACAGCTTCCCCAACCTTTGCACTATGACCGAGGATGATACAGAAACAGGCTGTAAATCCTTTGAGATTGCAAAGGGACGCTTCTCTTTCCGTCTGACCGCCCCATACAGCGAGGAACGCCGGGAAGCAGTAAGGAAATACGCAAGAGAGAACAATACCGCTGATAGGCTGAAATGATGTAGATTTGTTCACAAGTTTATGCTATAATATTTTGAAGATTTGAACAACAAAAAGGAGATTACAAATGAAATTGTTTTTATGTTCACACTTTTCAAGTGTAGGAAATCTGATAAAAGAAGAAGTTGAAAACAAGAAGGTCGTATTTATTCCGACAGCTTCAATTCACGAAGGTTATACAGGTTATGTAAATTCCGCTAAGAAATTATTCAAAAAATTAGGAGCAATCTTAACAGAAATGGATGTTTCAACGGAGGACTATTCGACGATAAAATCTGCTTTTGAAGAAGCAGATGTTATTTATTTTACTGGTGGTAATTCATTTTTTCTTATTGACCAATTACGAAAATCGGGAATTGATGAGTTGCTGAAGAAAGAAATTATGAATGGAAAACTGATGATTGGTGAGTCGGCTGGAGCAATTATATGTTCTCCTGCAATCACATATATTGAACAAATGGATAAGAAACCAGAAGACTATTCACAAGAAGATGATAAGGGACTTAATTTTGTTGATTATTATATCCTCCCACATTATCTTACTGCACCATTTAAGAAAGTTACTGAAAAGATATTATCTGAGTTTTCAGATTTGAATATTTGCCCAATTAACAATCATCAGGCAATTATTGTGAATGATAAATCTTCAAAGGTGATTTGTATTGATGAGTTTATAAATTCTGATTTAACAAGCAGCAAACAGTAAAACCAAATAAAGCACCTGCAAGGGACAGCCGAGAAATCGACTGTCCTTTTTTTGCGCCCACAAGCAGAAAGGAGGACACCATGACGAAAAGAAAAATGCCGACCACCATTGAGGAATGTAACGCCGCAATGGAAGAAACACAGAAGAAAATCAAGCAGTATGAGAACCGGAACAAAATGCTTGACCGCAAACTTGCCATTGAGAAACGCAAGGAAAGAAACCACCGACTTTGCTTGCGGGGCGGCTACATGGAGAGTATCACGCCGGAGCTTATCGACATGACCGATGAGGAAGCAAAAGTGTTCCTGCGTATCATTCTCAACTGCGATACGGCGAGGACTTTTTTGGAAAAACGAGCCGAAAGACTGGCAAAGGAAAATAACCCTTGAACACAAGGGCGCATTATCCGAGATATTCAATTATCCGAGGAGAATCTTAAAAAGTACCGATATGAAAGGCTTTCAGAGATATTTCCTCGGATAATGTAACAACTATTTCAGGAAGTCCGGCAACACATTTTCTTTTTTACGCTCAACAGGTTCTTCTTTTTGATGCGAAAACCATTTTTCATTCCAATCCCTGATATGTCTATTCACAGTTCCCTGCGAAAGCTCAGCATATCGCTCAGTGGTAGAAATAGATGAATGGCCGAGAAAATTTTTAATCGCCACGATCGGAACTCCTGCTTCTAACATATGTGTGGCGGTTGTATGTCTCATGGTATGCGGGGTATAGCGTTTTTCCAGAAACATTCCGGGATGTCCTGCTCTTGCAAGGGCGATATATTTTTTGTAAATCTCTTCAACACAGGAAATGGTCATCTGTGGATGTGTCTGGCTGGAAAAGATATAAGTTTCCAACTGTCCAGCACGTCCAGTTTCTTCCAGATACCGTTTCAAAAGAATCCCACTGGGTTTGGCAATCACAATTCGGCGTGTTTTGTTCCCTTTTCCTGTAATCGTAAGCTTATACAGGTTTTTCTCTACAAAAAAGTCTCTAACCTTAAGGTCACAGATTTCCTGTGCCCTTGCTCCACTGGCGTACATCAAGTTTAAAAGCACCTGATCCCGGAATCCCAGACGTTTTTGGGGATTGGGAAGGTGAAGCAGGACTGAGACTTCATCAAGGGAAAAGGTAATTCTTGGTTGGATAGCTTCCTTTTTAACGGGAGTCCTCCTAACGGCATTGGCAAATACAGTTGCAGCTTCAAAATTTCTGTTTTGTGCGTAGAAAGAAAAAGAAGCGAGCGCCGAAAGCCGGAGATTCCTTGTGGATGCTGAACAGCCCCGTTCCGTTTCTATCCATTTTAAAAATCCGTCAATCGTCTCATAATCCAAGTCCCGGAACAGGATTTCATCGGCATTCTTCTTCTGAACCTGATAAATATACTGAAACAGGAGCCGGAAGGAATGCTTATAGGAGCGGATGGTATTGGGTGAAAGCCCTGATGAGAACGGCATGTATTCTGTAAAAAATTGTTCCAACAGGAGTGTAAATTCGGGGAGTTTATTTTTCCTCATATGCTGCCTCCGTGAACACGCCAGTAGCATAATCCTCAAACAGCCCCATGTACTCAGGGAACATGTCGCCGTTAAATTTTAAGTATTTCTCTGTTTCGTCCATGTCATGATGTCCAAGATAGACAGACAGGAACGGAACAGAGTCGTCCGTAGAGCGTCCGTTCTTTTCCGCTTGCGCAAACGAGTGGATAGCAAAATAATGGCGGAAGCAGTGAAGGCACTGACCTCTGGAATGAGCTTTCCCAGGCACATACAGGCCGGTTTCCATTAACAGATTCCGAAACCGTAAATCAAAAATCCCTTTGCTGGCCGCAGCCCCTTCTTTTACGGGTGAAGGGAACAGATAACTTTCGGGTTCTGCTTTAATGCCCATTGCAATGCAGTATCTTTCCAGCATCTCTGTCAGGGTTTCATTCATCGGGATAGCTCGCTGTTTATTATTTTTGGCATGGCGAATCAGTATGATTCCGCTGGAAAAATTGACATCCTTTACCTTGGCAGTCAGTGGCTCGCCTAAACGGAATCCGCACCCAAGGAGCATCCTCAGCAACATACAGAACTCCATATCCGCCTGTCGGGTTTTTGAGTTTTTATGCCTGTCACACCATTGGTCGGCACTGGATAAAAGTATCTGTATTTCTTCCTCCGAAAAAACATATGGCATGTAGCTGTCTGATGTTTTTGGACAGTCTGGCATAAAAACAACGTATCCCTTGTACTGAAGATATCTTAAAAATTTACGGAGATAACTCACCTTGTCACTGACGGTCTTGGGTGCATTGACCTGATGGAGTCTCTTGATCCATTGGTTTACAATCGCTTCCGAGATTTCTCCAGTGTTTTCTTTTGCCAACAGGGAATCGAACGTAAGCAATACGCTGCGTGTGTTCCGCAAGGTATCGTTGCTGATTGTCCCTTGATTGGTTTCGATGTAGTCTGCAAAATCTTGTTTAAAAATGCTTCGGAACTCTTTCATGACAGACTCCACCTCCCCTCTAAGAATTCGGCAAATATACCGGTCGCTTCCATGACCGGGAGGGCATACCCACGGAGTTGCTCCATATCTAATCTGGCATAAGAACGGATGGCATTCTGGTCTGTATGTCCAAGGATTTTTCTTACCGCTTCATAAGGGATGTTGTCATTGATCATGGAACTGGCAAGGGATGACCGAAAGGCATGTGCCCCCTGTTTGCGCCCGCCCGGTTCAATCCCGGCTACGGCAATGGCTGTCCTGGCAATCTTAGCGATTGCCTGCACGGAGATATGGCCGTAGGGAGGAACAATGCGGAGAAATACATATGGACTGTCATAGGCAGTACGTTCTTCCTGTAAATACCGCTCCAGTGCAACCTTTACGTCAGAAACCATTGGGAATTCAATGAAAACGCCTGTTTTGTGCTGTGTAAGCCGGATTAGATTCCTTTCAAAATCTAGGCATTCAAGCGTCATGGATGAAATGTCCCCACTCCGGATCCCCGGCCGTGTTGCAAGGAGCAATGCTGCATAATCCCGCTTTCCGTGTGGAGAACTCTGATCAACGCTGTTTTCAATTTTTTGGATTTCCTCTGCCGTGTAAACAGACGGATAAGGTTGCGGTATTTTGAAAAGAGGGACGATACCACTGTAATCCCTGTCTGTATTGCCGGATTGATACGCATACCGAAGGAATGTGCGGATATGCGAGAGATACCATCTGCTGCTGATTTTCAGGCAGGCGATACCTACATTTTGTGCATTCATTTCCTGCGGTTTCAAACAGCCTGTCTCTGTCATAGCGAATAAAAAGTAGTGGCCAATCTTGTCGTGAAGATGTATGGTACTTTCCTGCAAACCCTTGCGACGTCCCTCTTCAAGATAACCCTGCAGGAAGGCATCCATTTCCGGATTCAGTTCCTGATAGCTGCATGATGTTGAATTGTTTTCATTTGTCTGTTGATTCATGTTAAAACCTCCTGTTTCTTTGGTGGTTTTAACTGTAGCATATGAGTAAAACATTATCCGAGGAAATATCTCTGAAAGCCTTTCATATCGGCACTTTTTAAGATTCTCCTCGGATAATTGAATATCTCGGATAATGCGCCCTATCCGAGTTCTGGGATAGGCGGCAATTATTTCTATATCATCATTGACCGCGCGTCAGACGGGGAAAATACCGTCCACTTCCTAAACCAGGTGGACGAGGCGGATTTACTGGCGCTCACCGAGGATGGAAAGACCGAGACTGCCCCTGCCCTTTGTACCTGTTCCGAAAAGTGCGAGGCAGGAAATGTGAATACAGGCTGTGAGGTGTGCAGCAAAGACAAATCCCGCTGTGTGGGAAAAGAGCCATCTCCCCAGGAGCCGGAGGAAGAACCAAAGAAGAAAGGCGGCGTGAACCCTGTCCTCATTCTCCTTACCGTTCTTCTGCTTGGAGGCGGAGGGGCTTTCTATTACTTCAAGTTTGTAAAGCAGAAATCCTCTACCAAAGGCGGGGATGATCTGAGCGAGCTGGACTATGAGGATGAATATGAGGATACCGAGGTGGAACTGATCGAGGATGAACCGGAACAGGAGGAAGAAATCAAATGAAACTGATTATCGCAGAAAAACCCAGTGTAGCGGCGGCTTATGCCGCTGCCCTGGGCGTAAAAGGAAGAAAAGACGGATACCTGGAGGGAAATTCCCTGATCGTGACCTGGTGTATCGGCCATCTGGTATCCCTGGCGGAGGCGGGAGCCTATGAGGAACGCTATAAGAAATGGAACTATGAGGACCTGCCTATCCTGCCAAAGGAATGGAAATACCTTGTGGCTTCCGGCAAAGAGAAACAGTTTTCTGTTTTGAAATCCTTAATGGAGCGAACGGACGTGACCGAGATTGTCAACGGCTGTGACGCAGGACGCGAGGGGGAACTGATCTTCCGTCTGGCGGTGGATATGGCCGGATGTAGAAAGCCCATCTCCCGTCTTTGGATTTCTTCTATGGAGGATACCGCTATCCGTGAGGGATTTGAACATCTGGAACCAGGCAGCCGGTATGAACCCCTTTATCAGTCGGCACTCTGCCGCCAGAAAGCGGACTGGCTGATCGGCATTAACGCCACCCGTCTTTTCTCGGTTTTGTATCATAAGACCTTGAATGTGGGGCGCGTCCAGACACCGACCCTGGCTATGCTGGCAGAGCGTGACGGACAGATCATGCTCTTTCAGAAAGAGAAATACTACCATGTAAGGCTTGGATTTGCGGGCATGGAGGCGGTGAGCGAACGGATTACGGAGCAGGACAAGGCAGTTTCCATCCAGGCGACATGCCAAAACGGGCAGGCGGTTTGTGTTTCCTCTGACAAAGAGAAAAAGACCGTCAAGCCGCCCAAACTCTTTGACCTCACCACCCTCCAAAGGGAGGCGAACCGCTTATATGGCTTTACCGCAAAGCAGACCCTTGATTATGCACAGAACCTCTATGAGAAGAAACTGCTGACCTATCCCAGAACCGACAGCCGATACCTGACAAGCGATATGGCAGAGACGGTTTCCGTGGTAGCTCACCTGACAGCAAAGCAGGAGCCTTTTTCTTCCTGTGCGGATTTTATCCCTGATGTGGCAGCGGTGATCTCGGATAAGGATGTATCCGACCACCACGCCATCATCCCTACTATGGAAATGGAAAAACAGAACGTATCCCTGCTCCCTGCCGGAGAGAGAAATCTCTTTCTGCTGGTCTGCTGCAAGCTGCTGTGTGCATTGGCGGAGCCTTACACCTATGAGGTGGTTTCTTCTGTGTTCTCCTGTGGGGAGGAAACCTTTTCTGCCAAAGGCAAAACCGATCTGTCCCAGGGTTGGAAAGGAATTGAGAGGCTGTTCCGCACTTCCCTGAAAACAGACCAGGAAGAAAATGCTGAACAGGAGGCAGCTCTGCCTCCGATTACCAAAGGACAGATATTTGAGTCGGTGGAGGCTTCTATAATGGAGCATTTCACCTCCCCACCAAAACCTTATACGGAGGATACGCTTTTATCGGCTATGGAGAGAGCCGGTTCAGAAGATATGCCAGAGGACGCAGAGCGCAAAGGGCTTGGTACACCGGCGACCAGAGCCTCTATTATTGAAAAGCTGGTATCCTCCGGCTTTGCGGAACGAAAGGGAAAGAACCTTATCCCCACAAAGGACGGTATCAACCTGGTTACGGTCCTGCCGGATATGCTTGCCTCTCCAAAACTGACCGCTGACTGGGAAAGCAAGTTATCCCAGGTGGCAAAGGGTGAACTGACAGCAGCAGATTTTATGAATGGGATTGAAGATATGGCAAAGGAACTGATCGCCCGCTATTCCCACATCTCCGAGGACGGGCAAAAGCTGTTCTCCCCTCAAAAAGAGCCTGTCGGTATCTGTCCCCACTGTGGGGAGCCGGTCTATGAGGGCAAAAAGAATTTTTACTGTGGGAACCGGAGCTGTGGGTTCGTCCTCTGGAAAAATGACCGTTTCTGGACTTCCCGCAGGAAAGAGCTGACAAAGAAGATGGCAGCGGATTTCCTTACCAAAGGGAAAACCAAAGTCAAGGGGCTGTACTCGGAAAAGAAAGACACCACCTATGACGCCATCATCCACATGGAGGACACAGGCGGCAAGTACATCAACTTCAAGACCGAGTTTACCAAACCGAAAGGAGGGTGCTAATGCTTGACAATTCTTCTGACTATATCTTTAAGGCATATATCGTAAATGCCTTTGCCTATGACAGCGGAGAAAGGGAAAACGCTGGAACATGGCTCTACTTCCCGCCCACGGCAGAGGATATAAACGCAGCCTTTGAGGAAATCGGGCTGCCGCTTTCCTCTGAACCGGATAAGTATTTCTTTGATGATTATGTGGCGAATATCCCTGGGCTTCGCAAGGTTCTTCCCATGTATGAGCATGTGGATGAACTGGCTGCCCTGTCCCAGGGTCTTGCCGATCTGCCCCGCCATGAGCAGGAAAAACTCCTGGCGGTCCAGGATACACCCATGCGTCTTACGGAATACGCACAGTTTCGGGAGTATCCCCAAAATGCCGATTATTTCTGCTTTCTGCCCCAGGTCACGGATGATAAGGCCCTGGGGCTTTACTATCTCCATGACAGCGGCATGGTGGATATGCCGGAGGAATGGAAAGGCGGCATTGAACCGGAGGCTTTTGGCAGGCATATCCGAGAACAGGAGCAGGGCGTATTTTCCGACAGGGGCTATGTGGTCCTCTCAGGGGATGAATGGGAACAGGAGCACCCTCTGCCAAAACAGGACAGGGAGCAGAAACCCTCTGTCAAAGATTTTTTGAAACAGGCAAAGAAAGAATGTGCCGCCCGTGACACGGAAATAACCAGACCGGCAAAACAGGAGCCGGAGCGATAAGGAGGTGCTTATATGGCATACAGTTACGACCACGACTGCCCTTTTGAGGCATTTATCACAAACCTGGGAAAATACAACGAGGGAGAGCTTGTTGGAGAATGGGTGAAATTCCCTACCACACCGGAAAAGCTCCAGGAAGTGTTTGAACATATCGGCATTGGCTCTCAGGATGAATTTGGCTCTGTCTATGAAGAATGGTTCATTACGGACTATGACTGCTATGTGGACGGGCTCTATGACAAGCTGGGGGAATATGAAAGTCTGGATGAATTGAATTATCTGGCTTCCAAACTGGAGGAACTGGGCGACGCTGAATACGAACATTTCCAGGCTGCCATGCAGATCAGCGACTACACGGGTTCTATCAAGGACCTTATCAACCTGACGGATAACCTGGATAAGTATGACGTGCTTTCCGACATAGAGGATTATGACGATCTGGGCCGCTATTACATTGAGGAACTTGGCACTATGGAGGTGCCGGAGCATTTGCAGAACTACATTAACTATGAGGCTTATGGGCGTGATATAGCCCTGGATGAAATCAGCGACTTCACAGATTATGGCTATGTCTATGACAATCAGAACCGCTTTGAGGAGCATTATGACGGAGACCGTGAGAACATCCCTGAAGAATACCGTGTGATGGGTTCTCCTGAAGAACCGGAGCTGTCTTATGAGGAACAACAGGAAAAAGACAGTATCATGCTGGACGAAGCGACAAGCCTGGCTTTTGATATGGATGTGTTCTTTCGGGCAGCGGAGCCGGTCTATGCCGACGCCCATCCAGAGGAACATGAGCGAAAAGAAGAAATTGCTGATCTGCTGATAAATGGCAGCTATGCCGAGTTGAAAGGCCACCTTTCCCAGATTGCCGAAAGCCAGGGAGAATACTCCCAGGCAGCGGCGGAGCTGCTGGAAAGGATGGGCTCTTTTGATGAAGAATTTATCGGCATGGATGATCGTATGCTGACCGCCTCTATGGAACTGGCGGCAGATATAGATTACTTCTTCCGTGAGTTTGACATGGAGTATCCGGTCATGTTCCCGGACGAGACAGTCCAGCAGATTGTCCTCCATGAGCATTTATACAAACAGGATACCTCTGCCATCAAAACAGGGCTTTTGAATATGGGGCGTGAAAAGGACCTGACGGAAGAAACCGCCCCGCTAATCGACAGGCTGACCGATTATGAAAAAGAGTTTGGTATCAATACTTATACGGTTTACCAGATAAAATCCGGAGAGGATTATCGTGATTACCGCTTTGAGGGTTTGGACTATCTGGAAAAGGCGGGATTATCCGTAAACAGGGAAAACTATGAGCCGGTCTATGCCGCCTCGCTTACCCCTGGCGATACATTGGAAAGTATCTATACTGACCTGAATTTATACCGCCCTGACAATTTCCACGGGCACAGCCTTTCCATATCGGATGTGGTGGTGTTCCAGGAATACGGAAAAGAGACTGCTTTTTTCTGTGACCGAGGCGACTATAAGGAAGTGCCTGAATTTCTAACCTCGGAGATTATACAGGAAAAATCAGAAATTTCTCAGGAAGATAAAGGCAGCATTACTTTCTATGCGGCGGAGTGCATGGAGTTTCCCACTCTTGGTGAGTATCACGAGAACCTGACGCTGCAGGAGGCCATTGACAGATACCGTTCCATCCCTGCCGAGCGTATGAATGGAATTAAGGGTATCGGCTTCACCTTAGAGGATGGCAGCATTTATGATGGCATGTCCTATCCTCTGGTGGCGGGTAAGCACATTGATCTGGATGGTCTTTCTCTGGTGGAGCACTTCAAAGAGAGTCCTCTGGTGAGGGAGGCTGTGGCGGATATTATCCGAGCCCTCCCCGACCTGCAAATAGACGATCGGGAGAACTACTTGAAAAATGCGGAGATTTCCCTGGAGGATGATTACGGCATGATTGACGGTATCATCAACAACGGGGAGCGCGGAACAGATAAAGAGGTGCAGACAGACAAACCCTCTGTCCTGGGGCAGCTCTCCCAGGCGAAAAAAGAATGTGCGGAACGAAAACCTCCTGAGACCAGAAAACTGGGAAAGGAGGAACCGGAACTGTGAGCCGCAGTAAAAAATGGAAACAGGAATGGAGCTTCTTTCTCGGTGAGAATGGCAGGCGCCAGTATAACAAGGTCTGCCGTAAATGTATCCATAGCTGCAAACAGAGTTTTAGGGTAACTTTGATTGCCTGTCCTCTCTATCGGACGAATAGAAGTAAAAAAGGTGTGGAAAAGGGTTGAAAACAATGGATTTTTTCGGCTCTGCAATGCTGAAATGACATAGGCAATAGGATTTGTCCTATCCCTCCCCATGCCTTAAAACTGCATGGAAAAGTGTTGATTTTGGACATTTTCTCAAACACAAAAATGGAGTACAGTGACCGTTTTCTCATTCGGTGGCTGTACTCCCTCTTTTTTTATGCGTTGGTTTTCTTTGCTTCTCTTATGAGGATAGGAAAGGATGGGATGGATTTCGCAGCAGCAGGCATTGTGGGAATGTGTATAACTGGCTGTCTTATGGAACTGTGGGAAACGGTGTTTGCAGGATGTGGGAAAGCCCCTGGACTTTTCCATGTGCTGTGAATGCTGTTTTCCATCGGTGAAATAGTCTGTTATGCACATTTCCACGGTGCTAATTTAGTAATTATTAAAGTGGTGTTTTTATATATTCAACCCATGATTTTCCATGTATTTTTCTGCAACACACATCTCTTAATATGTTTCTAAACCCTCTTAAAAAATGAGGATTGATTTTAGCACTATCCTTTTCATAAATGTAACGCCAGTGTTCAAAAGCATTATGTGCATCCTCAATCATTTCGGCAAACATATTTTCATTTTGTGAGTTAAACCATTCTTTCATTCCTTGTTCAATACTCAATGCCGTTTTAATATCTGCTTGCTTATAGTTTCTCCATAGCTTGTTTAGATCGTGACCTTTCGCTGGCGTTTCGTGTAATACTAACAATGTTTTTAAAAATATCTCACACGCAAAAGCTGAATTAACAATGCCTGATACAGCATGAGAATACATTCTATATTCTATGTTGTTAGGTTCTATTTCGCAAGATTTAGCACAATCAACAAAAGCACATCCGTGTTCAAACATACGGAGAGGGTCATATACATTAAGGCTATCCATACAATTTCCTTTCTAATCCCAAATTTTGGTTTCTTAGATTTTATTATATCGTGATTATTTGAGGCTATCAATATCCGTTTATAGATGTACTTGGTTCTTCTCTTTTTCGCTCTGTTTTGGGGCAGAGAGCAGACTGTCCACATTCTTCTTGATGGTCTCCATCTCTCTTGCCTGTATCCTGATCTGCTGGTACTGGCTGTATTCCTGTTTCTTTTCTTCTGTGAGGACTGCCATCTCCTGTTTGAGAGCCGCTGTATCCGGCAGCTTTTGGACGCCCATCTGTTTAAGGGCTTTGGCTGCACTCTCAAATAAGATAATCTTGCTTTCCTGGCCTCTCAGGAATTTTTCCTTATCCGCAGACTTTCGGTAACGGTCATAGACAGGCTTATACTCCCGATAGGTGGAGGTATGCTTTATGAGCAGACCGATCTCCGCTATCCGCTGTTCCTTTGCTTTCATGGAGGACAGCAGCCGGTCCTGGGAAGTCATTACCTCGTCAAATTTCTCCTGCAACTGTCCATACTGGGAAATGCCATGCTCTGTGAGGAAGTTGAGGGTCTTGGCTGCCTGCTTTAGGTTATTGATTTTCGCCCAGTGAGCAAAGCCGGCACTCTCCTGGGCTTTCAGATTATTTTGAATATCAATGAGCAGGCTGATCTTCTGCTCAGTTGCCTTTGGCTGTCTGGACGGACGGGGAGCTCCGTTTATCCGATCTGTGACAGCTTCCTCCGTGTAGTCCACGCCCAAAGTCTTGAAACGGGTAAATCGTTCCTGACCGGCAGCCCGACAGGAGATATACTTGCCTCTTTTGATTTCGTATTCCTCTGCCTCTAACCGTTTTAGCAGTTCCTCAAAATTGGATACCTGGGGGATAAGACAGTCAATGGCAGCTTTCAGTTTCGCTTTATAGCTGCTTCCTGCTTTAGCGGTGCTGTGTTCAATATAACTCTTTCCTTTGTCCGGACCTGGTACAATCACAGATAGACCATGTTCCTTGCAGAGGCGGTCACTTGTGCAGCGGATGAAATGATAACTCCGCTTATTGGAATGGTACTTCCGATAATCCACAAAGCTGACTGAATTAAAAATGATGTGATTATGGATATGCCCTTTATCTATGTGGGTGGTAAGGACAAACTCATACTTCCCCCCCAACACCTCCTGGGCCAGCTTCATCCCGATCTCATGGGCCTGTTCCGGTGTGGTCTCCCCAGGCTCAAAAGCCTGTATCAGGTGGCGGCCCAGGTTCGTTCCCTTATCAATGGCATGGCGGCGGGTCCAGGAAAATTCTATGTCAGCACTTTCCGCTGAACAGCCAAAGGAAGATACCAGCAGCATACCATCCGTTTTATCAGGATTGCAGATATAGGTGATTGCCTTATTCAGAGTTGTTTTGATAGGATGTGTCTTTGTAACCGCCATATCTCCTCCTGCCTCTCTCTGATTTCCTGAATGTCTGCCTCATAGGTGGGGCCTCCCGCATTGAGCCTCTTTGCAATCTGGTTTATGTTCCGGCTGATGGCAGACAGGATTTTATTCATCTCCTTAATATCCGTGGTGTCTGTATAAATGATATATCCGTCAATCGCCATCTTCCGAAGATAAGCCCCATACCTCTGTGTGGGGAGCTGCTTCATCTTTTCGTCTATCAGTTCCTTTTCCTCTGGCGTCACCCAGAATTTCATCTGTATATTTCGCTTTCTGTTAGCCATCATCTGCCTCCGTTCTTTATAAGGGTTTGGGATTATCCCAACAAGCATTTTTCATTTTCGGGCAAGGGACTTGAAAATAGGAAAAATCGCAAACGGGTACTCGTTTGCTGTGCTTGCTGTTTTTCTTCTCTCCTATGTAAGTAACTGCGAAAACCTCATTTTGGCTACCTAAAAAGCAACAAAAAAACACTATGAGAGCAGATTTCCCATAGTGCCTTAGAACTTCTGTTTTATTGTGATTGGAGGATTATTCTTCTTCCTGGCCTGCCTCCTGTATGCCTCGTGCTGTGGCAGCCATAATTGTTAGTTCCTTACTTCCCATTTCATCCAGCATAGTATCAAGCTGGCGGCGCTGTGTGGATTTGTCCACTTCTGCGTTCGGGAAAAAGAACTGATCGACGGATACCTCCAAAAATGTCACCAGCTCATAAAAGATTTGCAGACTTGGATGTTGCCCGCTGTTTTCAATGGAGGCAATATATCGTGGGGAAATCCCCATTTTGTCTGCTAATTGGTTTCTTGATATTCCCTTAGCTTTGCGTGCGGCTTTGATAGCTGCTCCGAAAGCCTTAAAATCATAAATTTCTGTTGCTCTTTTCATATTTGTTTCACCCATCTACATTTTACCGTTCACCTTTCCTTTGAGATATGAGTACACAGTTCATAGTATTAACTGAAATAGAGCATATTATTTTGGCAGATAGGATTGCCATAAATTTTTTAATGCGTTAAAGTTTACAAAAGGGAACATCAAAAGAGAGGAAAAAACAACCTGATACAGGTATGCTTTTATAAAGGAGGGAGGCAAATGGAATGGTTGAAGAAATTGAGTGCAGCCATAGACTATATAGAAAGTAATTTGGATAATGAAATATCTTATGATGAAACAGCAAAAATTGCTTGTTGCTCTACATTTTATTTTCAACGAGTATTTTCCTATGTATCTGGCATTTCACTATCAGAATATATTCGACGCAGAAGAATGACACAAGCCGCTTTTGAATTACAGAGAACAAATATTAAAGTGCTTGATGTTGCGTTGAAATATGGATATACTTCTCCAACTGCTTTTAATCGGGCATTTCAGAGTGTTCATAATATCACTCCAACTGCCGCACGAGTTATGGGAAGTACATTAAATGCCTATCCGGCAATTCGCTTTTCAGTTCATGTTACAGGAGGTAACGGCATGAAATATTATATTACCGAAAAAGAGTCTATGCGTATGGTGGGAGTTCGTATTCCTTTAGTAGAGGATGTTGAAGAAAATTACAGAATCATTCCAGCATTTTGGCAATCCACTTTAAGGAGTGATCTGTTTTCTAAAATATGTAATCTTTCAAATCAATCTCCCAAAGGAGTGTTAGGCGTTAGTGTATATGAAAATCCACAAGAAATTTTCTATTATATTGCAGTATCTACTGACAAACCTGTTCCACCTGATATGTTTGATTTTGAAATTCCAGCAGCTACATGGGTAGTTTTTGAAAACGATGGTCATTTAAAAGAAAATGTGCAAAGTGTATTCAGAAGATTTTACACCGAATGGTTGCCTTTCTCTGGTTATGAATATGCGGAATTTCCAGATATAGAAGTATATCCCGTTTGTAAGGAACCTCCTAAAAGCGGACATTCCGAGGTATGGATTGCTATAAATAAAGACAAGGAGAATTAAAATATGTATCATTTAAGATTAAAAGGCGAACATTATCAAATGGGCGTTAAACGAGGAAAAATTTTTCAAAAAAGTAACATAACATTCCCTTTACATCTCGATAAATTCCAACTTGAATACGGAGGAAAGAGTGAACAATTATTAAAAGAGTTTTTTCCAGAAGTATGCGAAGAAATACGAGGTGTTACTGATACCATAGGTGCTGATTATAAACTGTTTGCTTCATGGTTGTTGTGTATGGGTTGTTGTATGTACAATCTTGAGGATAATATTCCTGTTGAAATTAGAGGATGTACGGCTTTTGCTTTTTCAAAAGATGGAAATGTGATTTACGGGAGAAATAACGATTTGCCTCCATACTTAAAAGATGGGAGCAAGAGTGAAATATATTCTCCAACAAACGGAAACCGGTTCAATATAACAACATCTTCTTTCATCAACGGTGAAGAAGGAGTAAATGAGTATGGATTAGCTGTTGCCATGACTTTTGTTATGACTGAC
>ERZ838225.1612-NODE-1612-length-16378-cov-9.734240_pt1 | contig 16378 bp, 10 predicted proteins | sample MGYA00519684_ERZ838225 | MGnify/ENA primary metagenome ERZ838225 (study PRJEB31850, sample SAMEA3708829) | human gut metagenome | biome: human gut; feature: human-associated habitat; material: faeces | place: China | collected 2014 ...
AGAAATCTTCAGGGTTGGTTATACTGTTCAATTATCAAGGTTCTTTGTGATTTTTTCTTTGCCGTCTCATCGACAGCTCATATAATATATCACAGTCACTTGCGTTTGTCAAGCACTTTTTCAACTTTTTTCAATTCATTGTTTTTAATGATTTTGAATTGTTTTTGTTATTGCTACAATTCTCATTATTGTTTTTGAATTGTTTTTGTTGTGTCTGTGTTGTTTTCGGCGACGTTGACTATAATACCACCCTTCCAAGAGTTTGTCAACAAGTTTTTTTCTTTTTTTTGCAGCTTGAAAGCAACAAAGAAATAATATCTTCGCTTTTATTCCCAAACACCAAAAAAGCGGGTACCGATTCTTTTTCTTCGATACCCGCTCTCAAACCTCGTTATCCATTGGACAATACCTCTTTCTTTGGCTGTCAACTTTTCAGGTTTAGGAATAAGATTTCTTTTTTGGTTTTTTCACTCTTTCTTATCCGCTTTGTTTTTACTATTTAGTTGTTTGTTGATTCATCCTGCAAGAACATCTTTTTCTTTTTTTTGATTTTTATTTGTCTGCCTGCATTTCTTTGATAAGATAGACTATTCTGTGATAAAAATACCTCTCATCATATTTCCGAAATATAAATACCACGTTTTTCTATCGGCTTCCCTTCGATTCTTTTCTTTCTCTTTGGGGTTCCTCTTATTTGTTTTCTCTTCACAAATAAGAAATCTTTGATTGCTTTTGGCAGATTTGAAAATCCATTCCGTGCCGAATCTTTTTTCCTATGTCTCAACTACTTTTTATAAAGTAATGAAACGAAGTTTAATTGTACTTTGGACCGTACCTCCTTTTCTGGGTTTCCCTCCCTATTTTTTTTGGATGTTTATTTCTTTGTTGTGACTTCATTATAACCTACGTCTCCTATTTTGTCAAGTACTTTTTAAAAATATTTTTAAGTTTTTCTTTATCTTTTCTTAATTGTGTAAATTGTATAGAATTATTCAAACAATTTTAAAATACTTACCAGCTGTGATGCGTATCAACTCCATTGTTGACTGAATCTTTTTAAATTTACCAGCAGCAATTCAGAGCCACACCTCGACTTTACATTATTCTGAATCTGAATCGTTGCAAAAAGAGCCTTGGTTCTACAGCCCATGCCTTGAACCAAAGCCCTATATACTTAAACTTAGTTTCCGTCTACTTAACGTAGCTTCATTTTCTTTCAATTATTTCCAATTCAAAAGAATATTTTTTAAATCTTCTACGCTCTTCGCAATCTTCGTTGCACCAGCTTCTTCTAATTCCTCACGGCTTCCATATCCATACAGAACACCTACACTGTCAATTCCCATTGCCTGTGCTCCCTTTACATCATAGCTTCGATCACCAACCATGACAGCCTCAGACAAATCTGAAATATTCATCTGTTCCAACGCATATGCTAAAACTTCTGCCTTATTAGTTCTTCCCTCATCCATCGTAGCGCCGGCCATTACCTTTATATAATCACGGATATGAAAATGACGCAGCACAATATCAGCAAATGCTTCTGGCTTTGAGGTTGCCATCGCAAGAAAATACCCTTTATCCTGAAGTTCTTTTAGCATTTCTTCAATACCCGGATAAATTTCATTTTCGTAAATTCCAGTCGGCTGAAAATACTCACGAAAAGCAGCAACAGCTTCCCTTGCCTGCTCATCATTCATACCATACCTGTCACGATACGTATCTAAAAGCGGCGGTCCGATAAAAAATGTCAGATCATGGTAATCAGCTTTAATCCCAAAATGTGCCAGTCCCCTTGCCGCTGATTTGCAGATTCCTTCCATCGGATCTGTCAACGTACCGTCTAAATCAAATAAAATGTACTTTTTCATACTCTTCGAAAGCACAGTTGTATTACTATGCCTTTTCTCCTTCCTCTCACAACAATTCTTTTATAACAGCCATCAAACCTTAAAGCGATAGCCTACACCCCAGATCGTTTCAATATACTGCGGCTTGGATGTATCATACTCAATCTTTTCGCGAATCTTCTTAATATGAACAGTTACAGTTGCGATATCACCGATTGATGCCATATCCCAGATTTCACGAAACAGCTCATCTTTTGTGAAAACATGATTCGGATTTTCAGCAAGAAACGTCAAAAGATCAAATTCCTTTGTTGTAAATGCCTTTTCCTCACCATTTACCCACACTCGGCGCGCTGTTTTGTCAATCTTGATTCCTCTAATCTCCACAATATCATTTTGCTGTGCATTGCTGCCAACTAATCTCTGATAGCGTGCCATATGTGCCTTTACTCTTGCAACGAGCTCACTTGGACTAAATGGTTTTGTCATATAGTCATCAGCACCAAGACCAAGACCTCTGATCTTATCAATATCATCCTTCTTTGCTGAAACCATTATAATTGGTGTATTCTTATTCTCACGAATCTTCTTGCAGATATCAAATCCATCAATTCCTGGAAGCATCAGATCTAAAATGATCAGATTAAAATCTTCCTTGAGTGCACGTTCAAGTCCACTAGTACCAGATGTTTCAATCTCCACCTCAAATCCAGAAAGCTCAAGATAATCTCTTTCTAACTCTGCAATGCTAATTTCATCTTCTATTATTAATATGCTTGCCATGTCATTCCTTCCTTTCTTTTCCGCGCATCTGCATTATATGCGTTGAATTTTTTGACGAATTATCCTGCGTAAATACAACCTTTCCTGTACCGCTTTCTTTCGTCACTTTTTGCTCTTTTGTTTTTGCTTCTTTTACTTTTGTTTCCTTTGCCTTAGTCTCTTTTATTTTTTCATCTGTATTGTCTGCCTCTGCTGACTCTACATTTTGTACATTTTCCTGATATTTTCTCAAAACAAAGTACACCACTGTTCCAGTGCCTTCTTTGCTCGAAGCCCAAACCTTTCCGCCATGATCCTCTAGTATCTTACGCACAATAGAAAGGCCGATACCGCTTCCTCCCTTTGCCGAATTGCGCGATGAGTCAGTGCGGTAAAAACGATCAAATATATATGGAATATCCTTTGTCGCAATTCCTTTTCCATTATCCTCAATCTCAACTTGAATGAAATCACCGACATCTTTTATTCGCATATTGATAAAGCACTGTGACTTATCAAAATATTTGCATGAATTACTGATGATGTTATTTACCACCCTTCGAATCTGTTCTGGATCAGCAATAACCATTACTTGTTCATCTACATAATTGGCATACTGGAATACAATATTTTTTGCACCAAGATCAAGTCCAACTTCTTCAACACAATCTCCAAAATAATCGCTGACATTGATTTTTCTAAAATTGTACGGAATGCGGTTAGTATCAATCTTTGAGTAAAATGTCAGTTCATCAATAAGGCGCTGCATATCATTTGCCTTGTTGTAGACAGTTTTCAGATAACGTTCCATCTTTTCTGGTGTATCGGCAACACCATCCATGATTCCTTCCACATATCCCTTGATAGATGTGATAGGTGTTTTCAAATCATGCGAGATATTACTAATCAATTCACGGTTTTCGTTGTCAAAACGGATCTTCTCCTCTGCACTTTCCTTAAGGCGCTGCCTCATCTTCTCAAAATCTGTACAAAGTTGTCCCATCTCATCATTTGATGCAGCAGTCACCACAAAATCAAGATTTCCTGACTTAATTTTCTCAGTGGCCAGACGAAGCTCCTTAATGGGCTGTACAACTGAGCGGTAAATCCATGTTGTGAAAATACATGCCGTCAAAAACAGGATAAAAATCATTGCAAGCACAAACTGAACGGCAAGCTGCTTTAACTCTGGAAGCCACTGATTAACCTTTACAAGTGTATATACCTGTGCACGGCTTCCATCTGCAAATTTGCTGTCAGCTGCCTTTCCAAGTATAGTATTCTCCTTACTCAGATATACAGTACTAATATCATCGGCTGCATCTATTGTTTCCTGTGACTCTCTTTCAATTGCCTCAATCTCTTCCTGCTTGAGCGGCTTATAGCTGTAGTAAATGTCCTCATCCTTAAGAACAACTACATTAATAAATTCCCCTGCCTCCTTCTCACAGTACTTTTCCAACATCTTTTTGTCTTCCAGCAACTGATTATTTTCTTCTACTTCGTCCTGCAATTTCAGCTGTACATTGTTCATCAGCTGACTAAATAATTTATTATTATTAGGAAAAAAATCCGTAAGCTCTGCAGACACGCCATAGCTGTTCTGAATGATTACAAACTGATAGCGTACCAACACAACGCTAAATACACAAAATAAAAACAATGGTATTGCCATAATCATTAAAAATGATATGATAAGCTTATTTTTCAGCTTCATGGCACTCTCCTTTCTTTTGTTTTACCAGCTTGCCTGCTCAAAATTTATGAGCTTTCTCGATAACTGGCTGCCATAAGCTTATTATATCAGATTCTTCCTAATGCGTATCTAAAAAATGAGCGAATGATTCTAAAAAAAATATAAAATGCGGCAGTTTACGAAGGCGGCTCGACGATTGTTTTGTCGGCGTCACTTTTCCGTGGGCACCTGTTACACTACTTATCATCATACGTTACTTTGAAAGTCCCACTACAACGTTCCGCCTTGTAAAATCAACTCGTCTCACCGCCATTTAGGTATTAATAATTGTGTGAACTGTAACTATGATGCTCCATCCCTCCCTGAGCTGAGTGCAAATCCGTAGACTTGCTGTACTCCCGCCGCGAGAAGTGCTTTAGCGCATGATTCCATGGTGCTTCCTGTTGTATAAATATCATCGACAAGTATCACGCGTTTGTATGCCTGTGCCCGTTTTTTATCTGCTATAAATGCATCTTCAAGATTTTTCTGACGCGTTGCACTGTCGAGATCTTTTTGCGGACGTGTCTTTTTGACACGAATTAGAACTTTTGTGTCAATTGGAAGTGACCAATCTTCTCCTATTCGCCTGGCAATCTCCTCTGCCTGATTAAAACCACGCTTTTTTTGTCTTGATGGATGAAGCGGAATAGGAATTAAGCAGTCACACTGCCATCGCATAACAGTATCTCGGTACTCATGAGCTGCCTCGCTGCAAGGGTAGTCAAGAAGCTGTCTTTCATTATGATACTTTACATGAAAGATCATTTTGTGAACCCATTCCTGTCTGTAATCATATCCGGTTAGGCTGCGGACAATGCAGCGCTTCATTCTCATGCAGTCCTCACAATATTCCTTTTCTTCATTAAGCAGCAGACGGCCACATTTTAAACAGCCCTTATCTGCTACCAAATGAAAATTTTTTCTGCAGGTATCACAAATCATTTCTCCCCATGGACTTACAATGTCTCTGCATACAGGGCAGCGCCTTGGGAAAAATAACTCATCAAGCCAGCTCATATACCTCCTTTATCCGATCCTTTAATCCGCTGTAACGTTTTTGCTCCTGTTCGTTTGCGATCATCTCCTGAAAAGTGTGCACACTCCCCACAATGCAAACACAGCTCTTCGCTCTTGTAACTCCCGTATAAAGCAGATTTCTGTTCATTAACATCCTTGGACCTCCAAGAAGCGGCAAAATCACGGCCGGATACTCACTTCCTTGTGATTTGTGAATTGTAACGGCATAAGCTAGTTCCAATTCCTCTGCCTGCTTAAACTCATATTCAACACGGCGTCCTTCCTCAAACTCAACCGTAATCCTTTCAGTATAGGAATTTATTTCCCTCACAATTCCCATATCTCCATTGAATACGCCGACACCCTCATCAAGCGGCATACGATAACTATTTAACACCTTCCACTCCATCTGGTAATTATTTTTAATCTGCATGACTTTATCACCCTCACGCAGAATAAAACTGCCAACAGTAAGCTCCTGCTTAGAAGGATCCGGCGGATTCAATGCTTCCTGCAAAGCAGCATTTAGCTGTTCCACGCCAAGAAGACCTTTTCTCATTGGTGTCAATACCTGAATATCACGTGTACTGCTGTTTACATAGTTAGGAAGCTTGTCCTTTAAAAGCGTGATTGTCGCGCCGATGATATTTCCTGGATTGTCACGCTTAATAAAAAGAAAATCGCGGCTTCCGGGTCTTGGCTCCACCATCTCTCCAGCATTAATTCTGTGCGCATTCATAATGATGTCACTTTCCGCTGCCTGTCTGAAAATTTTCTCAAGGCGTACAACTGGAAACGCATCTGAATAGATCATATCGCGCAGTACATTTCCAGGGCCTACGCTTGGAAGCTGATTCACATCACCTACAAGAATCAGACGCATTCCAGGAACTAGTGCACGAAGAAGTGATTTCATTAAAAAGATATCAACCATTGATACCTCATCAATAATCACAACATCTGTCTCAAGTGGATTATCTTCATTTCGTCCAAATGATGTTGCACCCTCGCCCACCATTCCAGAAAGCTCCAGAAGACGATGCACAGTTTTTGCTTCACATCCTGTTGCCTCCTTCATGCGCTTTGCCGCGCGTCCAGTCGGTGCAGCCAATAATATATCAAGACCTTCCTTCTCAAAATAGCGAATAATTGTTCGTATCGTTGTTGTCTTTCCTGTTCCGGGTCCTCCGGTAATGATTGTCAAACCATTATTGACTGCTTCCGATACGGCAAGGCGCTGGCGATCATCAAGTGCAATATCCTGCTCTGTTTCAATTGCCTTGATCTTTGCCGAAATCTCATCAGATGTAATCGTATCTTTTATATTCAAATCCTTAAGCATCTGTGCAATCGTCAGCTCTGTATAATAGCTGACAGAGGAATACACCATCTGAATGTCTTCTTTTGTCTTCACGACAATTTTCTTATCCATGATAAGATCCATGATGCGGTCATTCATAGAATCAATCTCCACACCAAGCAGCCTCCTAGCCTCCTGCATCAGCTGATCCATTGGAAGACATGTGTGTCCCTGTCCTGTTGCCTGTTCAAGCACATACAAAATTCCACTCCTGATACGAAAATCAGAATCTGGCAAAATTCCAGCTTTCGATGCTATCTCATCAGCAATACGAAAACCTACACCGTCAATGTCATCTGCAAGCTTATAAGGATTTTCACGAATCACCTGATACAAACGCCCCTGATAAAAGCTGTATATTTTCATGCCAAGGTTCTGAGTGATGCCATATTGCTGCAAAAACAGCATCGCTTGACGAAGATCCCTCTTTCCTGCAACGGCACCTGAAATTTCCAGCGCCTTTCTCATGCTGATTCCCTTCACCTCTGCCAAGCGCTCCGGTTCCTCTTCCATAATACGAAATGTATCATCACCAAACTTTTTGACAATTCTTGTCGCTAATGCCTCTCCAATTCCCTTTATTGCACCGGAACTTAAATATTTTAATGTCGAAGCTGCGTCACTCGGCGCGGTAAATTCATACTCCTGAACACGAAGCTGTTTTCCATAAATCGGATGGACATTCATCTCCCCGCGCGCAGTTAAATATTCTCCCTCGGACACATCAGGAAAAACGCCAACAAGAAACTCCTCCTTGTTTCCCTCCTTCATACAAAGTACCGAGTAACCGTTTTCTTCATTGCGAAAGACAATCCGGTCTATATATCCCTGTAACTCTACCATTTTCTCACCCTTACATAGTTTTCCTGCATGAACAAAAACGAACCGGCAAAGATGTTGCTTTTCGCCCTCTTTTGCCGGTCTGTCTCACTATATTACCTACTAACTTATTAATCTCTTATCGAGTTCATAACTTCCATATATTTTCCAGTTCCAACTGCCACACAAGTAGTTGGCTCTTCAGCTGTCATTGTCGTGATTCCAAGACGTTCCTCAAGAAGCTGCTCAAGTCCTGTCAGCAACGCGCCGCCGCCCGTAAGTACAATACCACGGTCGGAAATATCAGCTGCTAACTCCGGAGGTGTCTTCTCAAGTACCATATGTACAGCCTCTACGATCTGATTTGCTGACTCAGAAAGTGCCTCAAGAGTCTCCTCTGATGTAATCGTAACTGTCTTTGGAAGACCAGTCACAAGATTACGGCCTCTTACATCAATTGCAAGCTCCTCCTGGCGCGGATAACAGGTGCCAATCTTAATCTTGATTTCCTCACCTGTGCGTTCGCCAATTAAAAGATTATGCTTCTTTCTCATATAGCGTACAATTGCCTCATTGAAATCATCACCAGCTACCTTGATAGATTCACTGACAACAGTTCCTGCGAGTGAAATTACAGCTACATCTGTAGTTCCGCCTCCAATATCAACAATCATGTTTCCGCAAGGCTTTGTGATATCGATGCCTGCACCTATTGCTGCTGCAAGCGGCTCCTCAACAAGATAAACCTCTCTTGCACCTGCATTAAAGGTTGCATCCTCAACAGCCTTTCTCTCTACTTCCGTAATCTGGCTCGGTACGCAGACACAAATGCGCGGTTTTCTAAATGTTCTCTTTCCGATTGCCTTTTGAATAAAGTATCGGATCATCTTTTCCGTAATCGTATAGTCAGCAATTACGCCCTGTTTAAGCGGACGGATTGCAACGATATTTCCAGGGGTTCGTCCAATCATCATACGTGCCTCTTCACCAATCGCTTTTATCTCGTTGGTATTGCGGTCATATGCTACAACGGAGGGCTCCTTTAAGACGACGCCCTTCCCCTTTATATATACCAGAATACTGGCAGTTCCCAAATCAATTCCTATATCAGTTGACACGCCAAATGCCATGGTTAAAACTCCTTTCCCAAGACAAGTATCCCCCGGATAAATGCCTACACAAGTATCATTATATACAATATCTTGAAAAAGGGAAAGTATTTTTTTCGATTTTCCCAAAAAATACTTCTTACGAATTTATTAAGGCTTGTTTGGTTCTTCTTTTGTTTCATAATTCCTTAATTTTTTTTCTTCTTTATTCAGATTTCGTACAAACTTCTGTCACATTTTTGAGATACATTATAACTGTACTTAAAAAGTACTTCAAGTCGATTCCCCATCACTTGAAAGCTTTTTCATACTCATACCCGGTGCTGCAAGGCACCGGGCCCCCCTCAAAAGACAAGAGACTTGTGATTGTCCCTATACAGGGTCCGGCATTTCAATGATTTGCCGGGCCTTTTCTAATGCCGTCTTTCAAATATGCACACTTATTAAGCTTCTTATGCCTCTTTGCCACTGCATGCATCAAGCACCATGCGTGCACTTCTTACCTTCTTATCATCTGTCTGCCAGATCATATACTCACTCATTCCCGGAAGACCCATGCTTACTCTTGTATTTCGATACTTCATCGCACTCTCAAGCTCTATCTTTGCTGAAAGATGGAAATGTCTGATTCCCTTTTCATATAATGGCTTTATTACAGCATCTGACACACCTGCTCCTGCCAAAATATGGATTCTTCCCTCTGCTTTTGCTGCAAGTGCTTCAAGACAATTTGCTCCTGCCAGCGCTGATGGCTCTTGTCCAGACGTTAACAATGTGTCCACACCAAGATGAATCAGTGCCTCTAGTGCCTCAAATGGATCTTGGCACATATCAAATGCACGATGACATGTCACCTTACAATTTCCAGCCGCCTTCATACATTCTTCCATAAACTCCAGATCAAAACTTCCGTCAGGCAGCAGTGCACCGATAACAACGCCCTGAGCGCCTTCTTCGCGAAATGCCTGAATTTGTTCCAAAATCAGTTCCTTTTCATATTTGCTGTAGCAAAAATCGCCAAATCTTGGACGAATTAAAATGCGTGCCGGAATCCCAGCCTCATTTTGAATGATACGATACATCTTCGTATCTGGTGTCGTTCCTCCTATGATCAGATTGCTGCACAGTTCAATACGATCTGCTCCTCCCTTTTTGGCTGCAATTGCAGACTCTATGCTGTCTGTACATACTTCGAGAACTGTTTTTTCTTTTTCCATTGTATTCCCTCTCTTTCTATTATTTAAAATGATCTCCCATTTTTCCATTATAGCATTTCTATTCTCATTTGCCTATGCATACATTGTAAAAACAAATATTTTTTTGAGGGTTTTATGAGAGATTACATAGAGGAACGCGCCATTCACATTGCACAGTACATTGTTGACAACGGCGCCACGGTTCGCCAGACAGCCAGACAGTTTGGTGTCAGCAAATCAACAGTTCACAAGGATGTCACACAGCGTTTGATACAAATAAATCCGCGCCTGGCTTTCCAGACACGGATTATTCTCGATATCAATAAATCTGAGCGTCATATACGCGGTGGAATGGCAACACGTGAAAAATACCGCCAACACACACAGGACGTCACTTTTTCTTCGAATATTCACGCTCCATGCGGTAATACTGAATATTCTGATACTCATTCAAAAGATTCTGAATTTCCTCAGGTGCATCGTCGTACTCCACCAGATCGCCGTCATCATTTCGATAGCCGACTGCATTCATCATTGGAATTTGACCCTGCCACAGATTTTTACGGAATGTCTGATATTCATCGAGCTGTAATCCAGCAGTCTCAAACAGCAGAATATTTAGGTAATTCAAGCTGATCTCTACATTTGTCTGCTCTTGAATATCATAGTTTGCCCAGATGAAAAATGGAGTCTTCTGACGCTGCTGCTGTTGTTCGTATGTCTGATTGTCAAAATCAAGACCATACTCTTTGTAAATTGGACGAACCACATAATCATTGGGCTGATGATCGCCCCAGAACACAACAATAGTCTTTCTATCTGACTGAGATAATTCACTTAAAAGTGATGCAACATCCTGATCTGTTTCGTACATCAAAGACAAATATTTGTTCAGATATTTATTTGAATATGTATTCTTAAACTTAGCAACAATCTGCGGATCAAAGTTATCAAAATCACCGCCATAGTTGCTGTGATTCTGCATAGTAACATTAAACATAAAGAATGGTCCTTCTGTGTTGTTGCGCCACTCTAAAATACTCTTAAAATCAGCTTCATCAGAAACATAGTTGCGAAGCTTGTCCTCAAATGGAAAGCTTCCCTGGAAATAACGATAGTCAAAGCCCATAAGATCATATATAAACTCACGATTCCATCCCTTTGCGCGGTATGGATGTGTACCATATGTCGTATAACCATACTCCTCTAACTGAGGAACAATTGTGCTGATACCATCACGTATATACTGTAAATATGGAACTGATCCATTTGGGAAAAATGCCATGGAATTTCCAGTTAAAAATTCAAACTCAGAGTTTGCTGTATTTCCTCCAAGAACAGAAACATCAGTATAACCACTGATTGTATTGGCTACTTCACCTCTTAAGATGCTATGGACAAACGGCATATAATCTTTGTTTGTCTCAAACTCACCAAGCACTGCCGGATCTGAAAATGTCTCATCCATGATGGCAATGATATCTGGCAGTTCTTCTGGTGTCTCCACTTTTTCCACTTCCTGTTCATTTAGCAGAGATAATGCATACTCATCTGAGTAATTTTTTGGCTCTTCAATCTGAAGAAAATGGATGTCCAAAATGAATGACACAAAAAAGCCATCCTTACTGTGCATATACTTTGCATTAAACAAAGTATCATTTAATCCTGTATTTCTCTCTAAATTATCCTGCCATAAATATGAAATATAAAAATAAGCCGGAATACACATAGCCACAGTAAGAATCGGACGCAGAATTTTTTTATTCAGACGAATATTGGTTCTCACACCGACAATTAACATTAAAATAAACATTGCGATGTGCTCTGCAAGCGCCCAATCTACTGAAAAGACGTAGTTGTCTGCCACACCCATTGCTGTTTCAAAGGAATATATATCCCATGGAACAATCGGGTTTGAACGAAACATCACAACAAAATAGTTGCCAACACCAATAATGGCAATTGCTGCCACACAGATGGCCATTGAAATGCTAGTTCGCCCAGCTATAAAGAACACAAATAAAAATAACCAATAGTAAAATGCAATATTAAGCCGCTTTGCCAGCTCAATCATGGTACTCATCTGATGAGTCAGCGTCTCAAATGTGTAAAAACAGCCTAACGGGATGACAAGTGCAAATAGAATGCGGATCACTGGATGCACTGGCATATCAATCATATATATGGCGAGAGTGAGCACACAAATACCTGCAAGAATCGCACAATCTTTTGCAGAAAATTCACTGTAATACCAGGCCATGCCAATCAGAATGCCAAAGCAAAGCAACAATATTGCCGCCTTGATCAGACGTGGTTTTGTCTTGCCGATATGTACCTCCTGCCGCCATGAAACGGCCTTTTCCTTAAAACTCATTCCTTTCTTTCTCCTTCCGCCTGAGTCTTCACAGGCAATCAATAAAAATCATTGATTACTTTAGCACAAATAGAGATGAATGTAAAGTGAACAATAGTCAGAATTATAAAAGCCTTTCGGTGAATGGTTTCACCACTGTTCACGGGACGCCCATTCACAAAACCGCACGTTCCGTGCGTCGCTGCAAAACGCGAACGAAACAGGTTACCGCGCCCATTCGCAAAACGCGCTTCGCGCTCACTCGCTGCTTCGCAGCTGTTTTGCTCATTGACTGGGCGCTTCCTTCGTGGACTCAGATAGGAAAATCTTCATGCAAGCATGAGATTTTCCTATCTATGCCCACGAGTAACCTGTTGCACAAAAAAATACCCTGGCTTTCGCCAGGGTACTAAAAAAGGGGGAGGGCTGCCGGTAACTCACCCGGCTTGATGTTTTGTCTGCCTGTGGATTTCTCTAATTCACAGCCAATGCACTTACTCATAATGCATCTATGGCCGACTGTTTCAAAAGCTTTCATCTAAGCTTTGTCTATATAATACATGTTATTTGTGTCCAAATTTTGACCATCACCTTAAAGAAATCTTACGAATTCTTACCAAACCATTATCAAAAATAAATAATTTATTAACTATTCAGAGCCATGCGAAATTGCAGGGAAAAGTACGAACCGAGCATTTTTTAGCCGATCAATGCTGCATATTCATCAATCAGATTTGCAAATGTCTGAAGGCTGCTTCTCCAAAAATCTGGCTTTGTCAGATCTATTCCTGCCATTTTTGCTGTGTCCTCTACGGAGCATGTCGCAGTTGCTTTTAGCAGTGCATTGTATTTCGGAACAAAGCTATCTCCCTCATTTAAAAACTGTGTGTACAGACCCATTGCAAATAAACCGCCAAATGCATATGGGAAGTTGTAGTAGCTTAATCCTGATGAATAGTAGTGACCCTTGCAAGTCCACATATATGGATGAAGCTTTGTCTGATCAAGACCATCTCCATATGCCTGCTTCTGAGCATCAAGCATAATCTCCTTTAAGTCATTTGTCATCAAAAACTGCGCTTCACATTTATGGAATACTGCATCCTCAAATAAAAATCTGGAATAAATGTCACAGATAATCTGAGTTGTTCCTGACAGCAAATTTTCCAAAATAGCAAGCTTTTCCTGTGGATCATTTGACTTTTTATATGCACTCAGCATAAAGTGTGTCTCATTAAAAGTAGAAGCTGTCTCTGCAACTGGCATAGAGTAATCCTGATTTAAGATACGATTCTCAAATATCTGCTTATTGTGAAAAGCATGGCCAAGCTCATGTGCAAGTGTTACAACTGAATCAAATGAACCATTGAAATTAGTCAAAATACGGCTCTGCTTTTCGGTCGTCACATTAGCGCAGAATGCACCGCCTACCTTTCCCTCATGAGGATAAAAATCGATCCAGCTCTCTGCGAAAGCGCGTGCCATCATATCTGACAATTCTTTTGAAAAATGGCTGAAGTTTTCTACAAGCGTATCTCTTGCAGTTTCTGCAGTATAATTAGAATCCATCTTTCCAACAGGTGCAAACATCTCATACCACGGCAATCCGCCTTCGTATCCTAAATATTTTGCCTTTGCCTTTAAATATTCCCAGAACTTTGGCAGATACTCGCGCATTGCAGTGAACATTGCATCAAGAGTTTCCTTTTTCATACGGCACTGTTCAAGTGTCATGGCAAGAGGACTCTCATATCCCTTCTTTTCGCTTAACATGGATACCTGTCCCTTGATATTATTAAGTGCAAATGCAATAGAGTCTGCAATTTTATCATAGCTTGCAAGCTCAGCCTCATATGCCCTCTTTCTTACTTCCTTATCCTCACTTGTTGCCAGATTTCTGACTGCCGGAAGAGTAATAACCTCTCCCTCATAATCTACCTTTAACGTAGATGTCAAATAGTCAAACAGCTTGCCCCATGCACCGCCGCCTGTGATATCCATATGTGCAATCAGATCTTCCATATCATCTGATAACATATGAGCTGCGTCTTTCTTTATCTCTGTCAGATAATAATTATACTCTGTAAGCAAACTGCTCTGTGCAATCACCTGATCAAGATTTTCAATTGAAGCTACATACTTGCAAAATGCAACATTTGCTGCTGTCTGATTTGCTGCGATACGGTCATAACGTGCCCCCATATCATTTGTTTTACTATCTGACGTATTAACAGATGCCTTCAATGAAATAAACTCACCAAGACGGCTTCCTAATGCTGCCATTTCTTCTTTTACCATAAGACATGTTTCCAGTCCCTTTACTGGGTCGAGTTTTTTGGCTGCTTCGATTTTTTCCTTCATTCCAGCAACCTCACTCTCAAATTTTTTCATGTCTTCGTCAAACTTCGGATCCTCATATCCGTGATACAGTACGTCCAATGACCATTCCTGATTCATTTTTCCCTTTTCCTTTCCGCACAAAGCCCTCTCTGCAGGTAAGCTGCAATCTGTTCTTCGTCCCATTTTTCAAGAGAACGAATACCAGCACGCACTTCTATGTGGTGCTTTAATTCATGACGCAGCACACGCGCAATCTCACGGCGCATTCCTTCATCGTCAAGATAGCCGAATAAACGCATCATACTTCCATAATAAATTACGATCTGTTTTCCCATCTGGTAGCTGTGCAGATATTGGCCTGCAATGTACAAATCATTGTTCTGCGCATAGGGGCTTAGCTTTGTCTCTTCTGAAATGATTACACCACCGTTAAGTCCCTCATAGAACTTTTCCGGTATCTTTTCTGCCTCTTCCTGCAGGATTTCCTGAAATCTGTCATACTCCATGGCAGTCTTTCCTTTCTGTACTCTGTGCTTTACATCATTACAGATTTATCTTACCGCAGATGTGGAAATTAAGCAAGAGATATATGCTGCCGGAAGGTTATTGGAAATGGCGTTACAGTTCATGCGTCATTCTATTAAAGCCCTTCGGTGTCACCTTCGGGCTTTGCTGTAAATATTTGGCTTATCTATAAACAATAACGAAATGGCTACATTCGCTTTAAATTAGTTCTCCAAGCAAATTAATTCGATCTCGAATCGCATTTACAAGAATATTTCTTCTCGAATCTGACAGGTACTCAGACTGGGCAAAAATTGCATCTGCCTCTTCTTCAAACCCATCAAGTGCACTTAGATCTATCCATGAAAAATCCTTGACCAGATGAATTTGTTCTGCATGCGTTTTCTTAAATGGCTTTCCCTGCAGTGACGGTGCCAGTGGTTTTATACGTGATTCCTGTGTGTTATACCAAAGTGACGTTCCACAGTCGAATATTGGCGCTGCTCCAATCCATTCTAGCGTAACTGCGTTTCTTACTAATCCAAAATTATTGAAATGTCGGTCTTCATTTGCAATAATAAAGTCCAATACAATCATTTTTTCTACTTCTTTTCGTATATTCGACACGCCTAGCTTCTCTGCACACTGGATATAATATTCGTACTCTGACAAATTATTGGGCTTTTTAAATGCATTCATAATATGGCTAGCAGAAATTAATTCAGTATCCCTCGTAATAAAATCCTCACAAAGACTAAAAGGTTCCTCATTTTCCCAAATCACTGAATATTCTACATGATTAATTCCAAGACGACCTGCGATACGAGATGCAATAACTTCACAAAGAGCCTCCTGATAATATGGCTTACTTGAACCTTTCATTAGAATACGCTTTCCATCTGCAATCTTCCATTTTTTCATCAATTGTCCATCTGAGGTATTATCAGGAGATACAAGACTCATACTCTCAGATGCACTGCCATGACCAAACAGAAGATTTCCAACATCCTCTGAAAAGGAATGATCAAAAAAGTTAATTGCTTCCCATGCGATTCGTTCACCTTTAGGTAAAATCCAATACTGATCAGAAAGACTAAGTCCATAGCATTTATCAAGAAGCTCCTGAGATACTGTCATTCCAAGCTCCTGCAATGCTTCTTTTAAACCCTGCCTACTTGCTGGAATTGATCTTCCTGACCACCATTTCGCCAATGCCCTCTTGTTTACAAAAGTCGGGCTTTCATCCCACGGTTTTAACCGTGGGATGAAAGCCAGGAAACTTTTTGCAATTATCGGACAATGATGTCGAATTTTGTCGAAATGTTGTACA
>ERZ838225.1648-NODE-1648-length-15832-cov-2.785574_pt1 | contig 15832 bp, 12 predicted proteins | sample MGYA00519684_ERZ838225 | MGnify/ENA primary metagenome ERZ838225 (study PRJEB31850, sample SAMEA3708829) | human gut metagenome | biome: human gut; feature: human-associated habitat; material: faeces | place: China | collected 2014 ...
GGCTTTGAGAAAGCGTCTTATGATTGAACAGGAGATTCTTAAGCGCATGCCGGGACAATACCCCTATGCATGGTCAGAGGCCCTTGATATGCTGCGGGACAATGTAAGGGATTTTAAGGACAGTGAACTCGAAACCCTGTGGGAGGAGGATGCCGTGGATTGGATTTACGTGGATGGAGAGGTACGCTTCCGGAGCAGCTTTCTGAAAAATGTCTTAAAGACCAGGAAAGAATATGAGAACCGGGCACTGGACCGGGAACTGGTCCGGTCTAAGGCGGAAAACTTCGGGCTGCTTAACAGAACCATTGCTTCCATGAAAGAACAGGGAGGCGCCGGATGCAGGTTTTGTATCCGCGGCACACTTGGGATTCTGGAGGAAGCGGAGCGGGACGGCGAAGATATCAAGGTCTATCTTCCTCTGCCGATTGAATACGCCCAGGTAAAGAATGTGAAAATCCACAGCGTAAGAATCGGGGAAAGGGAAGCCGAAGCACAGGAGTATACCATTGCGCGCCCGGATGCCTTTCAGCGCACCATCTGCTTCCATACAAAACATAGGAAGGGGCAGAAATATTCGGTGGAGTTTTCCTTTGAAAACCGGGAAGCATACAAGGACTTCTCCCATGGCAGCCTGGAACACAGCGGCCCGGAACGCATCAAAGAGAGAACCGGAGCAAATGGTTTTGCAGAGCCCATGGATGCCTGGCTGGCGCAGCAGCCGCCCCATATCCGGTTTACTCCCCTGATACGGGAACTGGCGTCTGACATTGTGGGGGAGGAAAAGGACCCCTTAAAGAAGGCCAGAAGGATATATGACTATATCACCACCCATGTGATGTATTCATTTGTGCGGAGTTATTTTACCCTGACTGACATTGTGCAGTATGCGGCCTCATCCATGAAGGGAGACTGCGGCGTACAGGCGCTTTTGTTTATCACCCTGTGCCGTGCGGCAGGCATTCCGGCCAGATGGCAGGCGGGACTCTATACATCGCCCTTTGAAATCAGCTGCCATGACTGGGCACAGTTCTATACAAACGCCCATGGATGGCGTTGCGCGGACTGTTCCTTCGGAGGTGCGGCCTACCGGGAGGGGGACACACAGAGATGGGATTTCTACTTCGGAAACCTGGATCCCTTCCGTCTTCCGGCAGCCAGGGAGTTCGGATATGAGTTTGAACCTCCCATGACCCATTTGAGAAACGACCCCTATGATAATCAGATGGGGGAGGCGGAATATGGGGACAGAAGCCTTCTGGAAGAGGAATACAGCACGGGATATGAGATGATTTCCCTGGAGGACATAACATATTAAAGAAGAGCTTGTTAAAATATTAAGAAATCCGTAAAGAAATGTAAGAATTAGTAGGCTATAATGTTATCATATCTGTAGAAAGGCATAAAAACAGAATGAACAGACGCTTATTAATAACCGGGGCCGGGGGATTTCTCGGTTCCCGGATTTGTGAATATTATAGTAACAGGGACGGATATGAGGCAGTGGGGGTGACGCACAGGGAACTGGATATTGAGGATTTTGTGGCGGTTTCCGCCTTTGTAAAGGCCATCCGGCCTGACTATGTCCTGCACTGCGCGGCAATTTCAAACACGGGTGCATGTGAAAGGAATCCTGTCCTTTCAGAGAAAGTCAATGTCAGGGGAACCGTCAATCTGGCCAAGGCGTGCAGGAAAGCCGGCAGCCGCATGATATTTACCAGCTCAGACCAGATTTACAACACATCCCATTCCCTGGAGCCCAACCGTGAGGGCAGCGAGGGAAAGCCGGGAAATGTGTATGGAAGAGATAAGAAACGGGCGGAGGAAGCCATGCTCACATACCTGCCGGATGCGGTGGCCCTCAGGCTTACATGGCTGTATGACGCCCCGTCCAGGGGCAGGGTAGCCGGCCAGGGCCTTTTGCAGAAGCTGACAGACGCGTTAAAGGAAAGGCGGGAGGTGGAGTTTCCTGTCCATGATTACAGGGGAATCACCTATGTGTGGGAAGTGGTGCGCCATCTGGAAGAAGCCATGGGGCTTCCCGGAGGCGTTTATAACTTTGGAAGTGAGAACCGGTACAACACCTTTGACACGGCCAGGCTGTTCCTCAGGGAATTAGCAGGAAGCGATTCCGGCGGTATATTAAAACGCAATGATGAGAGGTTTGCCTCCTGTCCCAGAAATCTGACCATGGATACGGACAAGATAAAATCCTATGGAATACGGTTCTTTAATACTTCCGAGGGAATACGCAAGTGCTGTATGGAACACAGGGAAATGTCCCGGGCCAGCTGTTAAAAGGCTATGAAAGGATTGCATAATATGAACAGACGCAACATATCGCCCCAGGCCGTCAGAATCTGCGGTCTGACACTGCTTTGTCTGGCCATCATGTTCGGGGTGGCTGCAGCCAACAAGGCAAAGGGCGGAGAAAAGCTGGTAAGTGAATATACGGTGCAGGACGATGTGCTTCCCAGGCATGTTAAATTTGAATCCATGCCCGCGGACATGCCTCAGATGACAGCTGCCTGGTTTTATAAGTATAAGGGCCTGGGGCAGTTGAGAAGGCTCCTCAGTGGGAGGACGGCGAGTTCACCAGAGTTTTTGCGGTGGGCCGGGAAGCCGGGCTGCGGGAGAGATGGAAGATATTTGAGCTGGGCATGATGTGATTTGTCCGGCAGGCAGATTTTGATGAGACAGAAGGAGTGGAGTGAATGAGACAGGGAAGCAGCACAGGAAGCCGTACAATGGTGCAGCGGCACGGATTAGCAAGGGACCTGACGGTATGCGGGCTGTTTACGGCATTGACGGCAGTGGGAGCCTTTATTAAAATTGTCATACCGGTGGGGGCGGACACCATGAATTTCACCCTCCAGTGGTTTTTTGTGCTTCTGGCAGGCCTTTTGCTGGGCTCCAGAAGGGCCTTTCTCAGCGTGTCCGCCTATCTTCTGATCGGACTGGTGGGAATCCCTGTTTTTGCGCGGGGAGGAGGCCCCTCTTATCTGATACGCCCCACCTTTGGATTTCTGCTGGGATTTGCCCTGGCAGCCTACGTGATGGGAAAGCTAGTGGAGTGGATGCACGCTGTAAAGCCTGGGGCCTGCCTGTTTAGCGCCACAGTGGGCTATGTGATTTATTACGGAATGGGAATCCTTTACTTTTACTTCATCACCCATTTTGTGGTGGTGACTCCCGACACAGTGGGATGGGGCGCCATTTTTGCGGTATACTGCCTGCCCACCATGATTCCGGACTATATACTCTGCATCCTGGCAGTGACGGTGGCAGGACGCCTGCGTCCGTCCATGGGGCGGCTTATGGAGTGACACAGCTCATTCCCTTCCCTGCCTGACGCTGCGCTCATAATAAAAAATGTATTGCTGCATGATGCCGGCACAGCCGCTGTATCGCCCGAACACATCCTCTACGATTGTTTCGCAGAGACGGTTTTTGGGGATACAGCGGTATTTTTTTCTGTCAAAATACTGTTCCATCAGAATTTTTTCAATCCATGTGTCCACTGGAAACGCGTCTATGTGGTGGAGGCCGAAAAGACACACACAGTTGGCTACCTTTTTTCCGATTCCGTAAAATCCGGTGAGATATTCCATGGCTTCCTCATAGTTAAGGGCAGCCAGATGGGAAAGGTCCAGCCTGCCTGAAACCGCGTCCTGGCAGAGCCTGTGGATGTACTTGGCCCGGTATCCCAGCTTAAGCCCCATTAAATCATCCAGGGAAGCAAGGCAGAGCTGGCTGGGGGCAGGAAAGGAGCAGGCCGGCGGAAGGCACCTTCCAGGGTCATTTTCTTTTTCCCGGTCATTTTCTTTCTCCCGGTCATTTGCTTTCCCCCGGTCATCTTCTTTCCCCAGGTCTTGTCCGTCCTCCAGGACAGTGCCGTACCGGCTGCTGAGGGCTTCCACCAGCTGACGTATGTTGGGAATGGTCTTTTGCTGGGAGATCACGAAGGTAATGATCATCTCCCAGGGGTCCTGGCGCAGGATACGGATGCCTGCCCCGCTCATGGCGGCGGCCGTAAGATAGGAATTTTCCCGGTCAATGGAGTCAATGACAGCCTGGTAATCCCGGTCCATATCCAGATAGGACAGCCAGAAGGAAAGGTCCTCATGGGGACAGTCCAGGCAGATGGAAGTGCCGTCCTGCCATGCACGCAGGACGCGGAGGCCGCTGATAAGCCGGTAACCGTTCTTTGCCTCTGAAGGGTATGTATCCTCCGGCAGGGGAACCATGCGGAAACATTGGCCGGACTGGTGAATCTGCTGCAGGTCCATGCAGGGAGCTTCATAACGATGAATCATATGGGTACGCCTTTCTTTTGTATGGGATTTTGGAAGGACCAGCACAAAATGATCCCTGAATATAACTTTACCCCTTCTTTTTTTCAAAGTCAAATGTGATTTTCTGGCTTTCCGCTTGACATTTTCAGAAAATGTGACTAGAATGTAGGTTAGGTTTGATAATCCAAAAGCGATGAAGGTGCATAGTAGACGTTTATTTTCCATCAGAGAGGGGAGGCCGCCGGCTGAAAGCCTGCCCGGGTTCAGATAGACGGTTGAAATTCCCACCGGAGCCGTACAGGCAAAAGGATGCTTTCACCAATCTGTGGAAGGATTCCGGTAGTCTGTGACGCTGGCACACGTTACGTGCATCAAGTGTCTGTATACTCCAGTTATAGGTTCTGGGGTGATACAGGAAGCAGGGTGGTACCGCGAGTTTACAGTCTCGTCCCTTCAGCAATGAAGAGACGGGGCTTTTTTGTTTCCTGGAACGCGGGTCCCGTGAAACAATAATGCTTTCCGGGGATTGGGGCGTTAAAGAAAGTCTGATCTAGGCGGACCATCCCGGAAGCAGGATTCTATCTTGTTACAAAGAAAAGGAGAAGCCATGAAAGAGCAGTTAGAGAAAATCAAAGAAGAAGCGCTGAGGCAGATTGAATCTTCTGAAGCGCTGGAGAAACTGAATGACATCCGTGTATCTTATCTGGGTAAGAAGGGAGAACTGACGAACCTGTTAAAGAGCATGAAGGATGTTGCCCCGGAGGACCGGCCAAAGGTGGGCCAGATGGTCAATGATGTCAGGGGGCTTATCGAGGGAAGGCTGGAGGAGGCCAGGACTGCCCTGGCCAAGAAGGCCAGAGAGGAGCAGTTAAAAAGGGAGGTCATCGACGTCACCCTTCCGGCCAGGAAGAACAATGTGGGCCACAGCCATCCGAATACCATTGCCCTGGAAGAGGTGGAGCGTATTTTCGTGGGAATGGGATATGAGGTAGTGGAGGGGCCTGAGGTGGAGTACGACAGGTACAACTTTGAGAAGCTGAACATTCCCAAGGGCCATCCGGCCAGGGACGAGCAGGATACCTTCTACATCAATGAAAACATCCTGCTGCGCAGCCAGACATCACCGGTACAGGTGCGTACCATGGAGAAGGGCAGGCTTCCCATCCGCATGATTGCGCCGGGCCGCGTGTTCCGTTCCGACGAGGTGGATGCCACCCATTCCCCCTCCTTCCATCAGATTGAGGGCCTTGTGATCGACAAGAACATCACCTTTGCGGACCTAAAGGGAACCCTGGCCGAATTCGCCAGAGAGCTGTTCGGGCCTGAGACAAAGGTAAAGTTCCGTCCCCATCACTTCCCCTTTACGGAACCCAGCGCCGAGGTGGATGTGACCTGTTTCAAATGCGGCGGTTCGGGCTGCCGGTTCTGTAAGGGGTCGGGCTGGATAGAGATTCTGGGATGCGGCATGGTGCACCCCCATGTACTGGAGATGTGCGGTATTGACCCGGACGCGTATTCCGGATTCGCATTTGGCGTGGGACTGGAGCGTATTGCCCTGCTTAAGTATGAAATTGACGACATGCGTCTGCTGTATGAAAACGACATCCGTTTCCTGAAACAGTTCTAAGATCATGCGCCCTGATAAACATTCATAGCATAGAAGGAGAGAGAACACATGAACATAGCATTATCATGGATAAAAGCATATGTCCCTGATTTGGATGTCACGGCCCAGGAATACACGGATGCCATGACGCTCACAGGAACAAAGGTAGAAGGTTATACATGTCTGGATAAGAACCTGGAAAAAATCGTTGTCGGAGAGATTCTAGAGGTTAAGGGCCATCCGGATGCAGATAAGCTGGTGGTATGCCAGGTTAACGTGGGAGAGGGAGAGCCGGTGCAGATTGTCACAGGTGCCCCCAATATCACGGAGAAATCCATAGGTGAGAAGGTGCCTGTGGTGCTGGACGGAGGCCGCGTGGCGGGAGGCCACGACGGAGGCGCCCTTCCTGAGGAAGGAATCAGGATTAAGCGGGGTAAGCTAAGAGGCGTGGAGTCCTGCGGCATGATGTGTTCCGTGGAGGAACTGGGAGCCAGCAGGGATATGTACCCGGATGCCCCGGAGAGCGGTATCTACATCCTTCCGGGGGACAGCGTGCCCGGCTCCGACGCAGTGGAAATCATGGGTCTGCGGGACGTGGTGTTCGAGTATGAAATCACATCCAACCGCGTTGACTGCTACAGTGTGATTGGCATAGCCAGAGAGGCCGCGGCCACCTTTAGAAGGTCCTTCCACGCACCGGTGGTCACGCCAACGGGCAACGGTGAGGACATCCACGACTACCTGAATGTGCGGGTGGAGAACAGCGGGCTGTGTCCCCGTTACTGCGCCAGGATGGTAAAGAATATAAAGCTTGCCCCTTCTCCCCGGTGGATGCAGCGCCGCCTGGCAGCCAGTGGTATCCGCCCCATCAATAATATTGTGGATATCACCAACTATGTCATGGAAGAGTATGGGCAGCCCATGCACGCCTTTGACTATGACCAGCTGGCAGGCCGCGAAATCGTGGTGAAATGCGCTAAGGACGGGGATGTGTTCCAGACCCTGGACGGACAGGAGAGAAAGCTGGATTCCACCATCCTCATGATCAATGACGGGGAAAAGGAGGTGGGAATCGCCGGCATCATGGGCGGAGAAAATTCAAAAATCACGGACAATGTACGGACCATGGTATTTGAGTCAGCCTGCTTCAACGGCACCAATATCCGTCTGTCAGCCAAAAAGGCGGGGCTGCGCACGGATGCTTCCGGAAAATACGAGAAGGGGCTGGATCCCAATACGGCGGAGGAAGCAGTAAACAGGGCGTGCCAGCTCATTGAGGAGCTGGGGGCTGGAGAGGTTGTGGGCGGCATCATCGACCTTTATCCTGAGAAGAGGACCAGTAAGCGGATCCCCTTTGACGCTGTTAAGATAAACAGGCTTTTAGGCACGGACATTCCTGAGGAGACCATGCTTTCCTACTTTAAGACCATTGAACTGGACTATGACCCTGAGACAAAAGAGGTGATTGCTCCTACCTGGCGTCAGGACCTGGAGCGCATGGCTGATTTGGCTGAGGAAGTGGCCAGGTTCTACGGCTATGACAAGATCCCCACCACACTGCCTTCCGGCGAAGCCACCACAGGAAAGCTTTCCTACAAGCTTCAGATAGAGGAGGTGGCCAGGGAGATAGCGGAGTTCTGCGGTTTTTCCCAGGGCATGACCTATTCCTTTGAAAGCCCCAAGGTATTTGACAGAATGCTGATTCCTGAGGACAGCGCTCTGAGGAAAACAGTGGAGATTTCCAATCCCCTGGGAGAGGATTTCAGCGTCATGCGCACCACATCCTTAAACGGTATGCTGACCTCACTGTCCACCAACTACAACCGCCGCAACAAGAATGTGCGCCTGTACGAGCTGGCCAATGTGTACCGTCCCAAGTCACTGCCTCTCACAGAGCTTCCTGACGAGCGTATGCAGTTCACCCTGGGAATGTACGGGGACGGCGATTTCTTCACCATGAAGGGCGTGGTGGAAGAGTTCTTTGAAAAGGCCGGAATGCATAAAAAGCCTCATTATGACCCCGGTGCAGAGCATCCTTACCTTCATCCCGGAAGAAAGGCCGACATCCTGTATGACGGCGCAGTAGTAGGCTTCCTGGGCGAGGTACATCCGGATGTGGCTGATAACTATAAAATTGGCGACAGGGCTTACATTGCCGTCATTGATATGCCGTCCATCATGGATTTCACCACCTTTGACCGCAAGTATACCGGTATAGCCAGGTTCCCGGCTGTGACCAGGGACATCAGTATGGTGGTGCCAAAGGATATCCTGGTGGGACAGATTGAGGATGTGATTGTACAGAGGGGAGGAAAGGTCCTGGAAAGCTACAAGCTCTTTGATGTGTACGAGGGAGCGCAGGTACTGGCAGGCCACAAGTCCGTGGCATATTCCATTACCTTCCGGGCCAAGGACCACACCCTGGAGGAAAAGGAAGTCACGTCTGTGATGAATAAGATACTCAACGGATTAAGCGGGCTGGGAATCGAACTCAGGGCTTAAGACGGCTGATAATACCCGGAAACAGGACCGGCGCCCTGCACCACAGCCCTGCTCATCCTGGACATGGATGATTTTAAAGGAATCAATGAGGAGAAGGGGAAGCTCTCTGGCAATGTGGTACTGATGAACGTGGCCAACAGCCTGAAGCAGGCCTGCCGGGAAGGCGGTTTGATTGCCCGCTTCGGGGGCGAGTTCCTGGTGTTTTTAAAGAATATTACCGATATTATTGTTAAAGCAAATCAGGCCCTTTTACAGCAGCTACCGGGAAAATGAAATCATAAACCGCATGGAGTACGCGCTGAAACACGGTGAGTTCAAGGTCTATCTACAGCCCAAGGTGGGACTGGATGATTTGGGGCTCATCGGTGCAGAGACACTGGTGCGCCGGCAGCATGAGGACGGAAGAATCATCCCCTCCGGGGAGCTTGAGATGCTTTGGAAAATGGGCTGCGAGTCGGGTCAGGGCCACTATTTTTCAAGACCTCTACCAATGAATGTATTTTTTGAAAAATATTGCCGAAAAATGATTGACAAATCATAAATCATCCTTTATAATAACCTACGTTGCTTGCGAGAGCAGCGTAACGCAGAAGTGGCGGAATTGGCAGACGCGCACGGTTCAGGTCCGTGTGGTAGTAATACCTTGTGGGTTCGACTCCCATCTTCTGCACTGGTTCATGGAACAGGAAGCTGAATGGCTTCCTGTTTTTGCGTTTCCGGTATTTTTTGCAGTCCGGTTGTTTCTGATGCATTTGCAACAGACAAATCCCACCATAAGAGGTAAAGTTTTGATAGTAATTTAGTAGGAAATGGTATATACTGTAAGCTGTGGCTTAAAATAAGCAGTACAGTGTGTGAGAGAAAAGAAGAGAGGAAGGAACATCATGCTTACATTAGAGAATCTCTCCTTTGACGTGAATGATGAAAAAGGAGAAATAGGTATCATCAAAGATATAAGCTTTACAGTGGGCGACGGCAAGTTTGTGGTCATAACAGGCCCTAACGGCGGCGGCAAGTCCACTACGGCTAAACTAATCATGGGAATTGAGCGGCCCACAGGAGGACGCATCCTCTTTGACGGGCAGGATATAACAGATATGAGTATTACAGACAGGGCCAACCTGGGAATCAGCTTTGCGTTCCAGCAGCCTGTCCGCTTTAAGGGCGTGCAGGTCATTGATTTGCTCCGCCTGGCCGCCAGGAAGAAGCTGACGGTATCAGAAGCCTGTCAATACCTGGCAGAGGTGGGGCTTTGCGCCAAGGACTACATCAACCGCGAGGTCAACGCCAGCCTGTCCGGCGGTGAGCTCAAGAGAATCGAGATTGCCACTGTTATTGCCAGGGCTTCCAAGCTTTCCGTGTTTGACGAGCCTGAGGCAGGCATTGATCTGTGGAGCTTCCAGAACCTGATTCAGGTGTTTGAGCGCATGAGGCAGAACACCAACGGTTCCATCCTGATCATATCCCATCAGGAGCGGATCCTCAACATTGCGGATGAGATTGTGGTGATTGCGGACGGAAAGGTAGTGAACCAGGGCACCAGGGATGAAATCATGCCCCAGATCATGGGCACTGCGTCCGCAGTGGACGCCTGCAGTAAATTTTACGAGACAGCGCAGTGAGGGGAGGAGTGAGCGATATGGCAGACAGCATCCAGGAGAGAATATTAGAGGAAGTGGCCGACCTTCACGGTGTTCCGGCAGGGGCCTATAATATAAGGGCCAACGGCCAGACAGCCGGCCGCAATACCACGGCCAATATAGACATTGCCACAAAGACAGACAAACCGGGAATCGACATCCGCATCAAACCCGGCACCAGAAACGAAAGCGTACACATCCCAGTGGTGGTTAGCGCCAGCGGTTTAAAGGAGATGGTCTATAACGATTTCTTCATCGGTGAGGACTCGGATGTGGTCATCGTGGCAGGCTGCGGCATTCATAACTGCGGGGACCAGGATTCAGAGCATGACGGAATCCACCGCTTCTTTGTGGGAAAGAATGCAAAGGTCAAATATGTGGAGAAGCATTACGGCGAGGGTGACGGCAACGGCAAGCGCATCCTGAATCCGGGCACGGAAGTCTACATGGAGGAAAACAGCTGCATGGAGATGGAGATGGTCCAGATTGAGGGAGTGGATTCCACCAACAGGACCAACTGTGCAGAGCTGGCCGCGGGAGCCAAGCTGATAGTGAGGGAACGTCTGCTGACCCACGGCAGCCAGAATGCAGAGAGTACTTACATCGTGAATCTGAACGGAGAGGATTCCAGCGCGGATGTGGTGTCACGTTCCGTTGCCAAGGATACCTCAAAGCAGACCTTCAATTCCAAAATCGTGGGCAACGCCAAGTGCAGCGGACATACGGAGTGTGACGCCATCATCATGGATGATGCCAAGATTTTTGCCATTCCGGGACTGATTGCCAACAACATTGACGCGGCCCTGATTCACGAGGCAGCCATAGGCAAGATTGCTGGAGAGCAGATCGTGAAGCTCATGACCCTGGGTCTTACAGAGGAAGAGGCGGAAGCCCAGATTGTCAACGGCTTCTTAAAATAGTATATAGAACAATTGAACATGGATAAAGCTGCTGCGGCCCAACAGGCCGCAGCTTGCGTATGTACCGGTGTACATGATACGGGCGGTACGCAGCATATGATACAGGGGGACAAAAACATGGGGGAAGATCGTGAGGGAAGGGCAGCGGCCCTTCTGCCTATTCTGATATTTCTGTTGATTTTCTTGGGATCCGGGTTCATTACCGGGGATTTTTACAGTATGCCGGCCATTGTGGCCTTTTTGATTGCGCTTCTGGCGGTCCTTGTGCAGAACCGGGAGCTTGGCTTTTCGGAAACTGGGAACCTCGGTGGGCACCATCACAGCCTGGCTCCCATTGCGGCGGGAATCAGCCAGAAAACCGGGTTTTCCATGGCGGTCTGCGCAGGCGCCGTGGTGGGAGGCGCCATGTTCGGGGACAACCTGTCCATGATATCCGACACAACCATAGCTGCGGTAAAGACACAGGGCTGCGAGATGAAGGATAAGTTCAGAGAGAACTTTCTCATCGTATTGCCGGCAGCTATTGTCACAATCCTTTTGTTTCTGGTCCTGGGAAAGGACGCTTCGTTCCGTATACAGGGCAGCCTTGACTACAGCCTGCTGCGGGTGGTGCCTTATATGGTGGTGCTTGCAGGTGCCCTGGCAGGTGTGAACGTATTTCTGGTTCTCATGACCGGTACTGTGCTGAGCCTGATAGCCGGAGTGGCCACAGGTGCCTTTGGGGTGGGGGAAATGTTCACCCATGTGGGAGCGGGAATCACGGGGATGTATGATATCACAGTGATATCCGTGATTGTGGCCTGCATCGTTGCCCTGGTAAAGGAGTACGGAGGGATTGCCTTCATTCTTTCCTTCATCAAAAAGAGAATTAACGGGGAACGGGGAGGAGAGCTTGGAATCGCTGCCCTGGCTCTGCTGGTAGACATGTGTACGGCCAATAACACAGTGGCCATCGTCATGGCTGGTCCTATCGCAAAGGAGATCAGCGATGACTTCGGCGTGACGCCCAGGCGCTCCGCGTCCCTTTTGGACATGTTCAGCTCCATGGGACAGGGACTGATTCCCTACGGGGCCCAGCTTCTGGCGGCAGCCAGCCTGACAGGCCTGACTCCCTTTGAAATCATTCCCTACTGCTTTTATCCCATCTTCATGGGAGTCAGCGGACTGTTATTCATATTCATTAAAAAGAGACACGGAAAGGTACTGGTATGAAGACTAAGAATCAATGGGCGAGTAAACTTGGATTTATCATGGCAACCGCAGGGGCGGCCATAGGACTGGGAAATCTGTGGAAGTTTCCCTATCTCATGGGACGAAACGGAGGAGCATCCTTTCTGGTGGTATATTTATTCTTTATCTGCATTCTGGGTGTACCGGTGATGATGCTGGAGATGTCGCTGGGCAGAAAGACACGCCACGATCCCGTGCAGGCATACGGGGATATCCACCCCAATGCCAGGATTGCTGGAGTATTCGGAGTGGCGGCGGCATTCCTGATTCTGTCCTACTACAGTGTCATTGGAGGCTGGATCATCAAGTATATTGTAAGCTATGGAACCACCTTCCACGCACCGGAGGATTTTGAGGCATTTATCAGCGCGCCGGCGGAGCCGGTGTTCTGGCATTTCCTGTTCCTCTTTATGACTACGGCTGTCTGTTATCACGGTATCAGCGGTATCGAGAATGTCAGCAGGATCATGATGCCCCTGCTTTTTGTGCTGCTGATTGTAATTATCGTGAGAAGCGTGACCCTGCCGGACGCGGTTCTGGGCCTTAAATTCATCTTTATTCCCAGCAGCGCAGCCTTTAATATGAAGGCGGTCAGCGCAGCCCTGGGACAGGTATTTTATTCGCTGAGCCTCTGTATGGGAATTACCATTACCTACGGAAGCTATCTGGGAGATAAGGAAAATATTCCAAAAAGCTGCGCCAGCGTGGCGGGACTGGACACCATCATTGCATTGATGGCAGGTATAGCCATCTTTCCGGCGGTGTTTTCCTTCGGGCTGGAGCCGGGACAGGGGCCGGGCCTTATATTCGGCACCCTTCCCAAGGTGTTTGCCTCCATTAAAGGAGGGTCGGTCTTTGCGATCCTGTTCTTTGCACTGGTGCTGTTTGCTGCCGTGACCAGCGCCATTGCCCTGCTGGAGGTGGTGGTTTCCTTTGCAGTGGACAGCCTTAAGTGGACCAGGAAAAAGGCTACGGTCATCCTGGGCCTCCTTATTTTCCTGACAGGGGTTCCCAGTGCTCTGTCCTTCGGCACTCTGGGGAATGTGACCATACTCAATTACAGTGTATTCGACTTTGTGGGAATGGTGACGGACAACATACTCCTTCCCTTTGGCGGCCTGGCCATGTGCTATTTTATCGGCTGGAAATGGGAACCCCAGTATCTGGTGGACGAGGTGGAGAAAAACGGGGTCACCTTCAAGCTTAAGAAGCTGTGGATATTCTGCATTCGTTTTCTCACCCCGATTCTGGTTGCGTCTGTGACCTTGACGGGATTTGCCGGTATTTATTCTATTGTGTGGGGATAGGAATACACATATAGGTAGAGGAGGTGCGCCCATATGGAAAATCAGAAACGGGAAAATCTGCTGAACCTGGCCCTGGATGCCACGGAGGAGGAACGGCTGAAATCAGTGAACCTGAATGTGGGGTATGACCCTGAGGAGAAGACATGGGAGCTCATAGTCAGGCACAATGGCTCACTTGAGGCCCTTCGGAACGAAGGTATCCGGGTGGATGAGCTGGCTGCCGGATACGCGGTCCTGGTGGTGCCGGAGAGCCGGATAGATCAGGTCAGCGCCATGGAGCAAATTGTATACATCGAGAAACCAAAGAGGCTGTTCTTTGCCAGCAACATGGCAAGGGCAGCCTCCTGTCTAAGCACGATTCAGACCAGCAGCGGGTCAGGAACAGGAGGCGTGGGAGCGGGAGCAGGCGTTATAAGCGGCCTGGAATCCGGTCTCACGGGAAGAGGCGTGCTGGTGGCAGTCATTGATTCCGGCATTGATTACTTTCATTCGGATTTCAGGAACCCGGACGGAACCACCCGCATCGGGCTGCTGGCGGACCAGGACAGGGACCGGATTTATACCAGGGAGGAGATCAACGCCGCCCTGGAAACAGGGAGCCGGTCATCTGCCCTGGAGCTGGTGCCTTCCACAGACCCCAGCGGCCACGGGACAGCGGTGGCAGCCATTGCGGCCGGAAACGGAAGGGAGGGAAACGGTGTTTACCGGGGCGTGGCCTATGAGAGCGAGCTCATGGTGGTGAAACTGGGAACGCCCCTGACGGACAGCTTTCCGCGGACCACCCAGCTAATGAAGGCTCTGGACCTGGTGGTCCGGCGGGCCCGGGATATGAACCGGCCCCTGGCTGTGAACATAAGCTTTGGAAATACCTATGGATCCCATGACGGGACCAGTCTGCTGGAGACCTTCATCAACGACATGTCGAATATTGGCAGAAACGTTATCGTGGCCGGCACAGGAAACGAGGGAACCGGGGCAGGACACAGGGCAGGAAGTCTGGTCATGGGACAGGAGGAAAATGCGCAGCTGTCCATCGCGCCCTATGAGACGGGAATGGGAGTGCAGCTGTGGAAGTCCTATGTGGACCAGTTTTCCATCCGCCTGGTCACTCCGTCAGGGGAGGTCATCGGGCCTATCGACAGCCGGCTGGGCCCCCAGACCCTGCGCTACGGGGGAACGCGGATCCTGATTTATTACGGCAAGCCCAGTCCCTTCAGCCGGGCCCAGGAGGTATACTTTGATTTCCTGCCTGTGAGGGATTATCTGGACAGCGGAATCTGGACCTTCCGCCTGACGCCGGAGCGGATTGTGACCGGACGCTACGATATGTGGCTGCCTTCCAGGGGGCTTTTAAACCCGTCCACCCGCTTTTTAAGGTCGGTGCCGGAGACCACCCTAACCATTCCCTCCACTGCTGCCAATGTGATATCCGTGGGGGCTTACGATGATTCTTACCGCGCCTACGCGGATTTTTCCGGCCGCGGTTTCACCCGCCAGACGCAGCAGGTAAAACCGGATCTGGCAGCTCCGGGAGTGGATATTGTCACAGCCAGGCGGGGAGGCGGATACGAGGCAGTGACGGGAACCTCCTTTGCAGCCCCCTTTGTCACGGGCAGCGCGGCTCTGCTGATGCAGTGGGGAATTTTGCAGGGAAACGACCCCTTCCTTTACGGGGAGAAGGTAAAGGCGTATTTTACCAGAGGGGCCAGGCACCTGCCGGGGTATGATGTGTGGCCCAATGAGAGGCTGGGGTATGGAACCCTTTGTGTGAGGGACAGTCTGCCTCTAGGAAATAGTTAGAATTTATGATATAATGTGAGCATTAGGCAGCTGTTTACCGGCCTGATGCTCTTTTGCTTACGCAATATTTGAAATTTTTGTAGTAAAAACAGGAATCCGACAATATAATAATAGAGATAGGGAGTGGATGGATGAATATCAGGGAGTCACTGGAAGCATTGGAAGAATCGTACATGAGCCCCTATGCGTCCCTTAGCAGCAGGACCAGGGGACGGGACAAGCCGGAGCAGCTGTGCGATATGCGGCCTGAGTACCAGCGGGACAGGGACCGCATCCTTCACTCCAAGGCATTTAGACGGCTGAAGCACAAGACACAGGTGTTTCTGGCGCCTGAGGGGGACCATTACAGGACCAGGCTCACCCATACCCTGGAGGTATCCCAGATAGCCCGTACCATAGCCAAGACCCTGCGGCTCAATGAGAGCCTGACAGAGGCCATTGCGCTGGGCCATGATCTGGGGCACACGCCCTTCGGCCATTCCGGCGAATACATACTGAATAAGATATGCGAGGACGGCTTCACCCACTATGAGCA
>ERZ838225.1653-NODE-1653-length-15764-cov-35.883697_pt1 | contig 15764 bp, 16 predicted proteins | sample MGYA00519684_ERZ838225 | MGnify/ENA primary metagenome ERZ838225 (study PRJEB31850, sample SAMEA3708829) | human gut metagenome | biome: human gut; feature: human-associated habitat; material: faeces | place: China | collected 2014 ...
TCTTTGTATACATTCATTTTTTATGAGGAGAACGTCTATATGCAACAACAGGTATAACTGTGGTAATACGCTGATTCTCACTTTGAAAATCTCCAGCTGCATATTCCATTGTAGGTGATTGATAATTATCCATAAACTCTCCCCCCCTTTGATATTTTTAGAGCCAAAATATAATTTCTACTTAACTTAATCTAAATACAATAATATTATTAAGTAAATCACGTATATATATTTTTTTTATTATAGCTCGTATATTATTATACATAAAACTTCTTTAAATTTAAATTTTTTCTTTTTTTAAGATTTTATTGTTTTATTTAATTTATATACCATTTATTGATTTTTTAGTAATATATGTTTGTTTTTTTATTTTTTATGATATAATCTATTTAGAAATATTTCGAAATAGATTGCATATGTAGTTATTAAAATAATAATTTTAATTAATTCAAAAGGGGGTTATTAAAATAGATAATATAAATATATTTAAAGCATTATCTGATAATGTCAGACGTGATATCTTAGTTTTATTAAATAATGGTCCACTTTCAGCAGGCGAAATATCTGAAAAATACAAATTGACAAATTCAACAATATCTTATCATTTATCAATTTTAAAAAAATCTAATCTTATATATGAAAAAAAAAAATAAAAATTATATTGTATATTATATTAATACATCTGTATTTCAAGATTTAATACTATGGATCATTCAATTTAAAGGAGGAAATCATAATGAAAGTATTTAAAAAATACTCACTTGAAATAATATTTTTAACTATTTTACCATTAATTATAACACTCTTCATTTTACCTAATTTACCTGATAATTTAATTATGCATTTTAATCTTGCTGGTGAAGCTGATAGGATTGGTAATAAAAATGAATTAATAATATTACCTTTAATAAATATATTATTGGGCATATTATTACCTATTCTTCCAAATAAAAATCCTTCTGCTTCTTTCTTCAACAAATATAGTGTAGAATTCACTCTTGTACTTATTAATATAATTTGTTATATAATGCTATTTATCTCTTATAAAAACATTAATAATATTAATAATCTTATTAATGTTTTTTGGACATCTTTATGCTTATTATTGGTTCTAATAGGAAATTATCTTCCTAAAATTAGAAACAATTCCATAATAGGAATTCGTACTAAATGGACTTTATCTAATCATGATACTTGGTATAAAACTCATAAATTTTCTGGAAAACTTTTTGTTATTTGTGGTATAGTTTTTGCTCCAGTATGCTTTTTTACATCAAGTAAAATTAGCTCTATAATATTTTTGACTATGTTAATACTATTAACTATAACTTCTACAATATATTCATATAGAATATTTAAAACTGTAAATAAAATATAATCATTCATTGCAATATTATTATATAATCACGTATATAAATAAATAAAAAACTGTGTAGAATAAATTTTCTTCGCAGTTTTTTCCTCTTAAAAGTATTATTATATTTATATTCCTATTAAATATAAAGATAATTTAGTTCCGGGAATAAAGGAATTCTAAGATCCATACAATTCTACTCTATTTATACTTGACTGATATATTTAATTCCAATCATCTCTCAATATATCTCTCAATATATCTCTCATAAACACTATTGATATTACTTTAGATTTCATTTTTTTATAAATATTAAAATATTTTACATATATTAATACTGAATATAAAACTGTTACTGTAACTCCAAGTGGTCAAAATCCTGGCGGATATAATGTTACAACTGGTGGTGGATTATATTCTGAATCTTTCAGTTTATCTAATTAAGTTTATTTTTCTAATTTAAGTCTTAATAATGTACAAAATTCTATATCTGTATACTTATTCCTAAGATGTTTTATTTCAATATTATATTCATCTTTATTGTAATTATATTTTTTATAATATGATATTCATTCAATTTTTCAAGTTATATTTTTGTAAGTTACCATTTCTGATTTTATATGGCCTAATTCTTCAAGTTTTTTCAATTCTTTTGATACTATTGTTTAAATTAGATCTACTAAACTACTAAGATATTTAATCGTAATTATCCTGTTTTCATAATACTTACTTATATATAACAATAAAAATAATATAAGATTCATATTACTATTCAAGTCTTTATTATTATAATTCCTTTTAAACTGTATTTCTACTTTCAGGGTGATGAGACTTTATTTTATCCTTTATTATTTTCTGAATTTTTCACCAAATCATTTGTCAGCTCTGGCAGTATGTCTTTACTTATTTCCTCAGAGATATAGCTTTTATTAGCTATATCTCTTTTTTCAATGATACTAATTTAAGGTAAATTTAAGGTTTATATAATAGTAGATTAATTATAATATATTATCTTATTATTAAGATTAACAATACCAATTGATAAAGATTAAAGAAATTTAATTAAAAATACGGAATATTTAGGGGGATAATAATAAAAATGATAAAATATAATAAGAAAATTATAATTGGGACAAGTCTTGTTATTATTGTAGGGATGGGAATAGCTTATACTAATAGTACTCCTGGAAAAGAATTTATAAAATATAAAATAAATAAAATTTATTATTCACAATTTGAAGATAAAGAATATAAAAATAACTTTAAAGAAACATTATATAAAAACTACAAAATACTTCATAATGAAGAAGTTGAAATAGCTTTGCCTTTATTATTTTCATATTTAGATAAAATTGAAGTAAAATCAAATGAAATTTTAGGATATATTCCTAAAGAAGAACTTACAATTCAGTTAGATTTTGATAAAGAAATATTTCAAGAAAGATTGAGCATAGGAGATATACAAAGACATGGGGCTGGGTATTATAATAAAACATTAAATACAATTTATATGAATGTTGAAGATGTTTTTAGAGAAATTATTAATAACTTACCAAAAATAAGAGAAAATGATGATTCATTTGTAATACAGTCAATGAGTTTTAAAGAAAAATTATTTAACTTATATTATAATTATTTACTTGATAACTTTTTTAAAGATAATAACTTAAATGAACAATATTTTCCTATATGGTTTATAAATGGACTTAATGAATATTATTGTTCTATTAAGGAAAAATTATTGGAGGATAAATAATATGAAAATTTTAATTGCTGAAGATGAAGACGATATAAGAAGGTTATTAGCTTTAAATATGAAGAAAGAAGGTTATGAGGTAATTGAATGTAAAGATGGAATAGAAGCTTTAGAAGCTTTTAAAAATCAAGAAGTTCATTTAGCATTATTAGATATAATGATGCCTAATATAGATGGTATAACTGTAATGGAAGAAATAAGAAAAACTTCTGTGATTCCAATAATTTTTATAACAGCTATGTCAACTGATAGTGATAAGGTTTTAGCATTAGGATTAGGTGCTGATGATTACATAGTTAAACCAATTAATACCATTGAGTTAACAGCGAGAGTAGCATCTCAATTAAGCCGTTGTTATCAATATGTAAATAATAAAGAAGAAAAACAAGAATATTTAACTATAATTAACATAAATTCAAGGAGAGCAACTAAAATAATAACTGATTTATTTGAATTTTCTTTATTAGATAGTATGGATTATAAATTAAATATGAAAAATGTAGATGTAAATGAAGTCTTAAGAGAAATTGTTGCTTATTATATTCCAGAGCTAGAGGCAAAAGATTTTAATTATGATTTTAATATATCTGAAGAAGAATATTTAGTTAATATTGATGAAGTTAAATTTACAAGAGCAATAAGTAATTTAATAGATAATGCTATAAAATATAATGAAAAAAATACAACTTTATCTGTTATATCACGAAAGTTTAATGATAGAATTGAAATAAGGATTTTTGATGATGGAAGAGGTATTAATGAAGAAATAAGAGAATTAATTAGAGAATTAAATAAATAGACAATAAAAGCTGATTTATTAATTTAAATCAGCTTTTATGTATTAATTTTATTCAGTTTACACAAAGTTTTTTACAGGGTCTATAATTTATAGAATCATATATTTTATTCATTTACTTTTCTAATTGTAATATCTCCAGAATTTAATATTTTAGTTGACCCATCAGAGTTTTTTACAATTAAAGAACCATCATTAGCTATGTCAATTGCTTTTCCAATTAAAGATATTCCTTTAGAAGTATATATAATATCTTGATTTAAAACTATACTCCTTTTTTTATATTCTGAAATAAAATCATAATTTTCTATTTTAGAAATCATATTTAAAATATTATTTGCAATTTCTGCACAAAGCAAGTTTCGATTAATTGTACTATTATTATACTCAAATAATGATGAAGCAATTTTTCTTAATTCTTCTGGAAAATCATTTTTAGGTTGTGTAAAATTTAATCCTATACCTAAAATTAAATAATCAATGGTTTTACTTTCAAAATTAGTAGAAGTTTCTGCTAGTATTCCTGCAATTTTTTTACCATTTAAATAAATATCATTAATCCATTTAATTTGGCAGTTAATACCCGTTAATTTTTCAATTGCATCACAAATTGCAACAGCCGATGATGTGGTAATTAACACTGAATCCATTGTTGTTAAGGATAGCTTAAGTATGATACTCATATAAATTCCAGTGTTAGCAGGTGAATAAAATGACCTTCCAAGTCTTCCTTTACCATTAGTTTGTTCTTCTGAAATTACAATAGTGCCATGTTTAGCTCCATTTAATGCTAATTTCTTTGCAATATCATTAGTAGAAGTTACTTTTTTATAGGTGTAAATATCAATATATTTGAACTCATCATTTAAGTATAATGTAATTCCCTCTTTTGAAATAAAATCACTATTTTTACTCAAAAAATATCTAGTGGTTGTAGTTGAAGTAAGGGTATAACTATCATTTCTAGAGGGCTTTATAGCTTTACTTATTGAAATTGTTGATAAATTTAAAGGTTTAGTAATTTCAGTAGCTAAAAAAGTTCTTCTTTTGTTTTCTTCAATGGTTTTTACAGCTTTACTTTTTAACATAGTAATTTACCTCCTAAAAGAAATTATATTGATATTAAAATATTTTATCAATCAAAATAATAAAAAACTCTTTTTATTAATACAGTAATAATGCTAAGATATTTTATAAAGAAATTATTAGATTACAATTATAAAAAAAATATATATAATATTAAATGAAGTTTATTTATGAAGAAAGGAATGAGGCAAAATTGGGATTAAGAAAAGAAAAGGCAATTGAATTGCATAAAAATAGATATACTTGTTCTCAAGCTGTTGCATGTGCATTTTGTGACTTAGTAGATGTTGATGAATTAACAATGAAGGATATGGTTAGAAGATATAGTGGAGGTGCATATAAGGTTTGTGGTGCTGTAATGGGTGCTTATGTAATTGTTAATTATTTAAATGGAAATATAAATCCAGATAATCCTGCAGAGCCAATAAAAGAAGACTTGAGTTTATTAAAGGAAATAGAAAAGAAGTTTAAGGAAAAAAATTCATCTGTTATATGTAGAGAATTAAAAGGGTTAGAGGGAGGTAAAGTTTTACGCTCATGTAGGGGTTGTGTAGAAGATGCTGCAGAAATTCTTGAAGAATTAATAAGTAAAGAAAATTAGTTTATATAACTGTATTTAAATACACTTTAGTTTAATTTATTTAGGCTAAGGTGTATTTATTTTATATTTAAAATATTGATATCTTATAAGGAACTTTTTTAAAAATGTTTCATATAATGATGTTGCTTAATAATTACCAGGATATTAAAAAATTTGAAAATAGAGAACTTTTTTTGCAATATATAAGTCTATTTTATATAGAAATAATTTAGCAATATGTAATATAAGGGGTAATAATTTTGTGGAAAAAAATAAGTTTAAGAGAAAAGGATTATAAATATTTAACAAAAGGGTTAACTTGTGGTGTAGGTCTTGGAATTATAATAGGTGTTATAGCAAAAGAAACTTTATTATTTTTTGCACTTGGGGGAATTATAGGAATTATAAGTGCATCAATATTTTCAATAATAAAAAAATAGGCTTAATTATCAATAATGGACAAGTGACAAATAGCAAGTTAATGTTGAAATACTTAAAAAACTCCTTAACTTGTTATTTGTCATTTAAAACATACAATTCCTTTAAACACAAACCAAAAATTAACAAGTATAATAAAAGTTGTAAATAATTATAAAAAATTGTATAATATTCTAAAACATTTATAAAATAAAGGCAGGAAATGCAAATGAATAGGGGTAATTTAATTGAAATTTTAGAAAAAAAAATAGTAGTTCTTGATGGAGCCATGGGAACAAGTATACAAAAATATAATTTAACTGAAAAAGATTTTAGGGGAGAATTACTTAAAGATTTTCATAAAGATCAAAAGGGGAATAATGATATATTATCATTAACTAAGCCAGAAGTAATTAAAGAAATACATAAAAGCTTTTTAAAAGCAGGTGCAGATATAATTGAAACAAATTCATTTAATTCTACAAGTATTTCACAAGAAGATTATGGCACTGAAAATTTAGTTTATGATTTAAATTATAATGCTGCAAAAATAGCAAGAGAAGTAGCAGATGAATTTACTAAAAATAATCCTAATAGACCAAGGTTTGTTGCTGGTTCTATTGGGCCAACAAATAAAACAGCATCATTATCACCACATGTAGAAAATCCTGGGTATAGAAATGTAACTTTTGATAGCTTAGTAAATGCATATAAAGAACAAATAAGTGCACTTATAGATGGTGGAGTAGACTGTTTATTAATAGAAACTGTATTTGATGCATTAAATTGTAGAGCTGCTATAGTTGCTGCAAATAAAGTTTATGAAAAAAAGCAAGTAGTTTTACCAATAATGATTTCAGGAACACTTACAGACAAGTCAGGTAGAACATTATCAGGACAATTATTAGATGCTTTTGCACAATCAGTAAGAAATGAAAATGTTATTTCTATTGGTTTAAATTGTTCTTTTGGTGGAGCTGATATGATTCCTTTTATAAAGCAATTAGCTCATACTGAAGATGTGTATATATCTTGTTATCCTAATGCTGGTTTACCAAATGTTTTAGGAGAATATGATGAACTTCCAAAGATGACAGCAGGATATATAAGAGAACTTGCACTTGAAAAGGATGTTAATATTGTAGGTGGATGCTGTGGAACTACTCCAGATCATATAAAAGCAATTGCAGAAGCAGTTGAAGGATTAGAGCCAAGAAAGATTCCTAAAAAAAAAAAGAAAGCATTTATTGTGGACTAGAAATAATAAGAAGTAATAAAGAAAATAATTTTATAAATATAGGAGAAAGAACTAATGTTGCAGGTTCTGCAAAGTTTGCAAGACTTATACGAGAAAAAAACTATGAAGAGGCCTTGTCTATAGCAAAGGAGCAAGTTGAAAATGGTGCTCAGATCATAGATATAAATTTTGATGATGGTTTACTTGATAGTCAAAAGGAAATGGAGTATTTTTTAAGACTTATAGCAGCTGAACCAGATATATCATCAAGACCAATTATGATAGATTCCTCAAGATGGGAAGTAATTGAAACTGGTTTAAAAAGTATTCAAGGAAAACCAATAGTAAATTCTATTTCTTTAAAAAATGGGGAAGAAGAGTTTTTAAGTCATGCAAAAATAGTTAAAGATTTTGGTGCTGCTGTTATTGTAATGGCATTTGATGAAAATGGACAGGCTGATACGTATGAAAGAAAAATATCCATTTGCAAAAGGGCTTATGATTTATTAGTAAATAAATTAAATTTCCCACCAGAAGATATAATTTTTGATCCTAATATTTTAGCTATAGCGACTGGTATTGAGGAGCATGATAATTATGCAGTTGATTATATTAATGCAACCAAATGGATTAAAGAAAATTTACCATATGCAAAAGTTTCAGGTGGGGTATCAAATTTATCTTTCTCATTTAGAGGAAATAACACAATAAGAGAAGCTATGCATTCTGTATTTTTATATCATGCAATTGAAGCTGGAATGGATATGGGAATAGTTAATCCTGGAATGATTCAAATTTATGATGATATTCCTAAAGATTTATTAAAGTTAGTTGAAGATGTAGTTTTAAATAAGCATAAGAATTCAGCGGAAAAATTATTAGAAAAAGCTGATGATTATAAGCAAGGAAATACAAAGGTTCAAACTAATAAAAATTTATGGAGAGAAAAAAGTTTAAATGAAAAGTTAAGCTATGCTTTAGTTAAGGGAATTACGGAATATTTAGAAGAAGATTTAGAAGAAGCAGTAAATGCTTATCCAAAGCCACTTTCTATTATAGAAGGACCATTAATGGATGGTATGACAAAAATTGGAGAATTATTTGGTGATGGAAAGATGTTCTTGCCTCAAGTAGTTAAATCTGCAAGGGTTATGAAAAAAGCTGTGGCTCATTTGCTTCCATATATTGAAAAAGATAAAGCACAAGGACAAGCAGCTAGTGCTGGAAAAATATTGTTAGCAACTGTAAAGGGAGATGTCCATGATATTGGTAAAAATATTGTTGGTGTAGTTTTAGCTTGTAATAATTTTGAAATAATAGATTTAGGTGTAATGGTTCCATGTGAAAAAATTATAGAAACAGCAATAAAAGAAAATGTTGATATAATTGGAGTAAGTGGTCTTATAACACCTTCATTGGATGAAATGTGTCATATTGCAGCTGAAATGGAAAAGAGAAATATGACTATTCCTTTAATAATAGGTGGAGCTACAACATCAAAAGCACATACAGCACTTAAAATTGAACCTAATTATAGTGGACCGGTTATTTATGGATATGATGCATCTAAAACTGTAGAAATATCTAAAAAATTATTAGGTAAGAATAAAAAAGAATATATAAAGTCTATAAAAAAAGAATATGAGGAAGTAAGAAATACTTATAATAGTTATGAAAGTGAATTAGTTTCTTTAAAAGAGGCAAGAGAAAATAAATTTAATATAAATTGGAATAACAGGGAAATTCCTAAGCCTAATTTTATAGGAATTAAAGAGGTAATGAATTATACAGTATCTGATTTAAGACCATATATAGATTGGACTTTCTTCTTTATAGCATGGGAAATGAAAAAATTATATCCAGATATATTAGAAGATTCTGCTTATGGAAAAGAAGCAAAAAAAATATTTAATGATGCAAATAAGATGTTAGATTTTATTGAAGAAAACAATATTGTAGATATTAAAGGGGTTTTTGGAATCTTTAAAGCTAATTCTAATGGAGACAATATAGAACTTTATAATAAGGATAAGTCATTAGCTGCAACATTTAATTTATTTAGAGAACAAAGAAAGAAGAATAAAGGGCCATATTTATGTCTTTCTGATTTTATTGCTCCTAAGGAAATTAATAAAGATGATTATTTAGGTGGGTTTATAGTTACAACAGGATTAAAGGCAGATGAATATGCTAAAAAATTAGAAGCAGAGGGCGATTCATATAATGCAATTATGTTAAAACTTGTATGTGATAGATTAGCAGAAGCTTTTGCAGAAAAACTTCATGAAGATATTAGAAAAAATTATTGGGGATATGCAAAGGATGAAAATTTATCAATGAAGGAAATATTTAAAGCTAGTTATAGGGGAATAAGACCTGCATTTGGTTATCCATCACTTATTGATCAAAGTCAAATGAAGATATTATTTAACCTTTTAAATGGCGAAAAGGTAACTGGAGTTAAGCTTACAGAAAGTTATATGATGGATCCAGTATCGTCAGTTTGTGGTTTATATTTTGCATCAGAAGATTCAAGATATTTTAATTCTAATTTTATTGATAAGGATCAAGCAGAAGATTATGCTAATAGATGTGGGTTATCATTAGAACAATTAGAAAAATCATTACCTAATATATTAAGTTATAAATAAATTTTAAAATTGAAATAATTACTTTATTTATAATAATTTCAAATAGGGCTATTATTTTGGTGTAGGATTTATTTATAAAAATTCTATATTAAGTAATAAAATTTAAAATCTGATAGAAAAGTTAATTATGATCTGAGTTAATTATGATCTAAAAGAAAGTAATTAATATTGTCAATAAAAATGTATAGAGCATATTTATGAGGGCACTGAAAAAGTGCCTTTTATTTTTGTCTAAATTACATGGTAAAAAATGAGAACCCTTAGAAGCGATTCTAAGGGTTCTCTATTAACTTTTTAGACATATTTGACCTCTGAAATTTTCCTAAAATTTTGATATTTACTCAATAATTTTAGTTTTTCAGTGGCTTCCATATTTATATAGTCTATTTTAGCTAGCTTTCTTTTTAGGAAGCTAGCTTTTTTTTTATTAGAGGAGATGAAATTTTTGAAAAAAATAGCTGTAATAAGTGCAATATTAGAAAAACCACAAAAGTGTCAAGAAAAATTTAATAATATAGTTTCAAGCTTTAGATGAAGTATAAGGAAAGGATAGGAATTTCATTTTAAGAAGGAATTTCTGTTATAAGTATTACTGTAACAGGAACATTAGAGAAAATTAATGGTTTAATAGGGAAGTTTGGAAATGTTCCTGGTGTTGTAGTAAAAACAGTAATCTTAAAAGAATTGGATACACATATGTGTGGTATAGGGCCATTTATTCCATATAAGGATACTCCACTTGCAAAGGAAAAGGGAGGTACATTAGAAAAAACAATAATAATGTTAGCTTTAATTAGATTAATGTTACCTAAGGTATTTCTTCCAGCAACTACAGCACTTGGTAGTATAGATTCATTAGGAATAGAAAAGGGGTTAAATGCAGGAGCAAATGTAGTCCAAATCTTTCACCTAAGGATGTAAGAGAAAAGTGTTTAAATAATTAGTGATTAAATTTTATTTAAATTTATCATTGATTATCATTGTTTGTATTACCTTATTATAGTAATATAAAAATGATGATATATTTCACATAATATTCTTTATAGAATTATTTTCAGTATCACTTCAAGGGCCACTTATTCCAAAGGTGCCAAGAAAGCTTGACTTAATAGATGAATATTATTTTTCACGAATATCTGCTATGATTGTAATAGAAATATTATATTTATTTTTAACAGTAGGAAAACCTTATGTTTACAAAAATTTAAGTAACCATGAGCAATCTATTGCAGAAAGCAAAATTTAATTATAGGAGTGAAATTAATGAAGAAAAAATGTGCAAAGGAAGCATTGAGATATATTAAAGACAATACAATTATAGGATTAGGTGGTGGAAGTACTATTTCATACCTTATATCTTTTATAAAAGAAGCAGGTTTAAACATAGAAGTAGTAACACCATCTTTTAAGACTGCTAGTCTTTGTATAGAAAATGGATTAAAAGTTATTCCAACCTGGTCAGTTAGTAAAATATCTGTTGCATTTGATGGTTGTGATGAAGTAGATGAAAATCTTACAGCTTTAAAAAGTGGTGGTGGAATACACACAAATGAAAAAATAATTGCAACTATGGCAGATGATTATATTTTACTTGTAGATGAAAGTAAGGTTGTAAAAAAATTAGAATTTAAATATCCAATTGTATTAGAAATTATTCCAGAAAGTAAAGCCTTTGTTGAAAAGGAAGTTAAAAACTTAGGGGGAATACCTAAAATGAGAACAAGTCTTTCAAAAGATGGTATTACTATAAGTGATAATGGTTTATATCTGATGGATGTTGAATTTAATAAATATGATATAAAAGATATTTCATCATTAAATGATAATTTAAAAAATATAGTTGGAGTTTTAGATACATCTTTGTTTTATAATATAGCAACAAAAGCTATTGTTGCAAGTGAAGATAAAATAAGATTAATAGAAGTTAAAAGGTAGGTTATGTAAAATTATGAGAAAATTTAAAGTATTAAGTAATGGTATAAAAATACCATCTATAGGTTTTGGAACATATAAATCTGGTGATAATAATGAAACAGCAGAAATAGTAAAATATGCATTAGAATGTGGATATAGACAAATAGATACTGCTTCATTTTATGGAAATGAAGTTGGTATTGGTAATGCTATAAAAGAAAGTAAAGTTAAAAGGGAAGACATATTTTTAGTTACTAAACTTTGGAATGATGATCATGGTTATGATAAGACTATTGAAGCATTTAATAATTCTTTAAAAAGATTACAAGTTGAGTACTTAGATTTATATTTGATACATTGGCCTAATAAATTAAATGCTGAAACTTGGAGAGCTTTTGAAGATCTTTATAAAGCAGGAAAAGTAAAAGCTATTGGAGCTTGTAACTTTAAAATTGGACATTTAGAAGAATTAAAGAAAACAGCTAAAATAATGCCTATGGTCAATCAAGTTGAAGTTCATCCTCAAAGTTCTAAAAATGAAATGTTAAATTATTGTATAGAAAATAATATTCAGCTTATAGCATGGAGCCCAATAATGAGAGGAAAGTTATTTACAAATGAGTTAATGTTAAACTTATCTGAAAAATATCAAAAATCTGTAGCTCAAGTAATATTAAGATGGCATATTCAAAGAGGGGTGATTCCTATACCTAAATCATCAAATAAAACTAGAATAAAAGAAAATTTAAATGTTTTTGACTTTGAAATTTCTAACGAAGATATGAAATCAATATATATGTTAAATGAAGGTAATAATGCTTCTATAACAGGAGTTCCTGAAAATACAACTTACTTAAAATTTGATTAAAATTGTTTTAAATTAATTATTATGAAACACATATAAACTTTTAACTAAGATTATATGTGTTTTTTTGTTTTGTTATTAACATTTTAAAGATATTTATACTATTTTTGGATTTATTTTTAAATTTATTTGGTAATTTTAAGAAAACTATTTACATTTTACTGTAATTGTATATAATAGTAAATATAAGGAACGATAATCATTATCAATAAAAGAGGTGTTTATATGTCTTTAATTTTATCTAAAGTGGGAGAAGAAGTAACTATAAAAAAAATAACAGGAAATGCAGAAACAAAAAAATTTCTAAACAGCTTAGGGTTTATTATTGGAGAAGGAATTACAATAGTATCAGATTTAGGTGGAAATTTAATAGTAAATATTAAAGGTGCTAGAATAGCATTAGATAAAAGTATGGCTAGCAGAATACTAGTATAGGGGGATTTAAAATGACTACATTAAAAGATGTTAAATGTGGACAAACAGTAAGAGTAAAAAAAATTCAAGGAGAAGGTCCTGTTCGTAGAAGAATTATGGATATGGGAATTACAAAAGGAAGCGAAATTTATGTTCGTAAAGTTGCTCCATTAGGTGATCCTGTTGAAATTAATATAAGAGGTTATGAATTAACTCTTAGAAAGTTTGATGCAGAAATGGTAATAGTTGAGTAATTTAAAATAAGGGGGAATAAATAATGGCAATAAAAATTGGATTAGCCGGTAATCCTAACTGTGGTAAAACTACAATGTTTAATAACCTTACAGGTGCTAAACAATATGTTGGAAACTGGCCTGGAGTAACAGTTGAAAAAAAAGTAGGTAAATTAAAAGGTCATGCTAATGTTGAAATAGTTGATTTACCAGGTATATATTCTTTATCACCATATACATTAGAAGAAGTTGTAACTAGAAATTTTATGGTTGATGAAAAGCCTGATGCAATTATAAATATAATTGATTCATCAAATATTGAAAGAAATCTTTATTTAACTACTCAAATATTAGAACTTGGTATTCCAACTGTAATTGCATTAAACATGATAGATGTTGTAGAAAAAAGAGGAGACGTTATTAATCTTGAAAAAATCTCTCAAATTTTGGGATGCCCAGTAGTTAAAACAAGCGCATTAAAAGGTACTGGTACTAAAGAAGTAGCATTAAAAGCAATAGAAATTTCTAAAAATAAAAATTCTAATAAATTTAATATGAATTTTTCTAATGAAGTAAAATCTGCATTAGATGAAATTAAAAGCTTAATTCATTCTTCAAATTTAAATCAAATAGATGCTAATGAACAATGGTTAGCAATAAAATTATTTGAAAGAGATAGCAAGTTAATTGAAAAAATTAATATTCCAAGTGAAACAATGAATAAAATTGAAAATATAGTTTCTAAATGTGAAAAAGAATTTGATGATGATGCAGAAGGTATCATAACTGCTGAAAGATATGAATTTATAGGATCAATAGTATCAAAAATTATAAAGAAAAAAGATAATTCAAAACATACCCTTTCAGATAAGATTGATAAGGTAGTTACTAACCGTATACTTGCATTACCTATCTTTGCATTAATAATGTGGGGAGTTTATTATATTGCAGTAAGTTCTTTAGGTGGAATTCTTACAGATTGGACAAATGATACTTTATTTGGAGAAATAATAGGTGAAAATGTAGCGGCTTTTCTTGAAAAAATAGGAACTGCTCCTTGGCTTCAAGGTTTAATAAATGATGGAATAATTGGTGGTGTTGGTGCTGTATTAGGATTTGTTCCTCAAATAATGTTATTATTTTTCTTATTATCATTATTAGAAGACTGTGGATATATGGCAAGAATTGCATTTATAATGGATAGAATTTTCCGTAAATTTGGCCTTTCAGGAAAATCATTTATTCCAGTACTTATTAGTTCAGGATGTGGAGTTCCAGGTATAATGGCTACTCGTACAATGGAAAATGATAAAGATAGAAGAATTACAATAATGCTTACAACTTTCATACCTTGTGGTGCTAAAATTCCTATAATTGCACTATTTACAGGTGCAATTTTTGGTGGAGCATCTTGGGTAGCACCTTGTGTTTATTTTCTAGGAATATTCATGATAATAATATGTGGAATAATTTTAAATAAAACAAAAGTATTTAAAGGTGAACCTGCTCCATTCGTAATGGAACTTCCTCAATATCATATACCAAGTCTTAAGGGTGTATTAATTCATATGTGGGATAGAGCAAAAGCATTTATAATAAAAGCTGGTACAATAATATTTGTTGCTTGTGCAGTAATTTGGTTTACAAGTTCATTTAGCTGGTCATTACAAATGGTAGATGCTCAAGATAGCATACTTGCAAGCATTGGAAAAGTTATTGCTCCATTATTTACTCCACTTGGATTTGGAAATTGGCAATCAGCTGTTGCTACTTTATCTGGTTTAGTTGCAAAAGAAAATGTTGTTGGAACATTTGGTGTTTTATTTGGTATTGCTGAAGCTGCAGAAGACACTCCAGCATTAATGACTCAAGTTGGAACAATGTTTACAGCAGCTAGTGGATTTGCTTTCATTGCATTTAATATTCTTAATGCTCCTTGTTTTGCTGCAATTGGTGCTATTAAAAGAGAAATGGGATCTTGGAAATGGATGTGGATTACTATAGGTTTCCAAACATTAACTTCATATATAGTTGCATTAATAATTAATCAAGTTGGAAGCTTTATTGCTGGTACTGGAAGTTTATTTGGTGCAATTGGCTCAATCTTAGTAGCAATAATTGCAATTTCACTTGCAGTACTATCAGGAAAAGATGTTAAAAGTGAAAAACAATTAAGTAATGCTCATTAATTAATTTATTTATTAATTATGATTATATAAGGAAGTGATAGTATGGTAAATTATATTATTGGCAGTATTATTTTAATATTATTAGTATTAGCAATTCGTCACATAATAAAAAGGAATAAGACTGGCAATTGTAGTGGTTGTCCAGGATGCTCAGATAAAAAATATTGTTATAATAAATTAGAAATCAAAAAATAACTATTACACTTTCTAACAAAATGGGGCTGTTGCACTAAAACTTTTATACACAATATATTGTTTTAAAAAATAAAAAT
>ERZ838225.1655-NODE-1655-length-15752-cov-5.607313_pt1 | contig 15752 bp, 24 predicted proteins | sample MGYA00519684_ERZ838225 | MGnify/ENA primary metagenome ERZ838225 (study PRJEB31850, sample SAMEA3708829) | human gut metagenome | biome: human gut; feature: human-associated habitat; material: faeces | place: China | collected 2014 ...
TAACTTAATACTTTGTTAAATTTTTCTAAGTATTTTATTGAATCTTTGACATAACAATGTAACTCGTCAGTTGTATTAACTTCCATTATTTCTACAAAGTCATTGTCTTCAAGTGATGTTAAGATGTCAATTAGTTTCATTTTTATTGTTCCTTTCTTTATCTTCCTCTTTATTATATCATAGTTTTATTTAATAGTCAACTATTTTAACTTTAAATTCTTTTAATAACTCACATGCATATTCATATTGTAAGTCATTTGTTATCATTTTAACACTGCACATTTCTATCACTTTATCTGTCAAATATACACTAACAATCAAGTTAGGAAGTTTTCCGTTATGCAAATATCCGCCAACTCCGTGATAATCGTTTATATACCACGAAAAATCTAAATTGTGTTCAGTCAATAGATTTTTGCTAACGCTAAGCATTTTTCTATGTATGTCATTAGTCTTCATCATTATATTTCCTTTCTACATTTATTTCTACGCAATAAATTGTTGTAACCGCCATAATAGCAACACAACACACTATTGTTAAACACATAATATCCATTATTTACCCCCCTTAATAGTTATAACGCTGTCGGTATCAGCGTATAAAAGTATATGTTTTAGCAAATAGTTTATAAATAATACTGGTGTTGGAAAATAAACTTTATTTTTTACATCACCTTTGTACCCATGATTACCGTATAAAGAGTTAAGTTTTATTTTAATAAGCTGTTTTTTCATTTATCAAGTTCACCATCCTTAATAGTTATAACACACATATAAGTTGGGTCATTTTTCATTATAGGAGTTGAATCAGCTTTACATTCCATTAAATAATAACCTAACGTTCTTCTCAAGCTTTCTAAACTGCCAAAGTATATGACGTGGTCATGGTATTCTATTCCTACCATTTCATAACTTCTGTTTTCTTCTAACTTTTTTAGTATAGTATTTACAGTTTCCATTGTATCATCCTCTTTCTATCTCCACCACAAAGCTAGAAACAGTAATATAATTACTGTTTCAGCGATAAACCATAACGCGTATTTCAATAATTTCATCTTATTACTTCGCTCCAGAAAGTATGCCCATAGCTGTATTCGCTTCCGCTTCTTATTTTTTGTTTAACATAACCATAATAGTCTTCAAAACACGCCCAACTGTCGTGAGGCTCATTATACCAGTATTTATATGCATTGTTTTCTAAACATTTGAAGAATGTGCGTTTCTTGGCTTGTTTGCCGTCAATGTAATATTCTCGTTTCATTTTTCTTGCACCTCACTTTCATCAATATCAATTTCTACTATAACTATTTTATGGTAGGGTCTATTTATGTGTTTTGCTCCTTTTACAAATAAACTAGGTGTAACACTTTCAAATATTTCTTTTGGAGTTCCCGAAAGAATGTTAATACCGTGATAAAATACAGCAACAACATCGATACTTTCTTTCATATGAAGTTCATATGTGTATTCTTTGAGTGTAGTATATTCCATTATATTTCTCCTTCTTCAATTATGATATAATATGTTTTTCTACCAAGCTCTACTCCTTCTTCCTTAGTAGCGTTACATTCTCTAATAAATCTTGTTGTTGCCCATATAACTATATCTCTAAACCCAGACATAATTTTATTACCACGGTACATAATAACTACGTATTTTTCTGGTTTAATTGGTAATTCGCTTAATATGCTTTCTACAGTTTCCATTATATTTCCTCGCTTTCATCAATTTCAACAATTACTCTATATTCCCAGTCCCACAGGTATTCAACGTGTTTTACTATAAACAAACGTGAAAGACCCCAGTACACTTCTTTCGGTGACATGTACGCGATTGTGGTGCCATTGTAAATAATCTGAAGTTTATCTGCTTTATTATTCTCCATTAGTTTATAAGCCAGTTCTACCAGTGTTGTTTTCATTTTCTTTTCTCCTTTAAGGGGTTACCTTTATTACACTTATATTATAACAAAAGAAGACTAAAAAGTCAACTACTTTTTAGCCTTAATTTCAAATTTATCATTCATTAAAACTACACCGCCTTTTACTTGGTGCCCTATTAACTTTTGGTCAGATTTAAATCCAACTTTGAAAGCGTCATAAGTTAATATATCTTTTATTTTATCTGGCATTCCTGCACACTTAACTTCAAGCAGATACATGCTTCCCCTTTCATATCCAAAGTGCGGCGGTTTTTGTTCTACAAAATCTTTCCACGGCATACCGCTTTCTTTATGCTCTTTTTCATATTCTTTTACTTTAGATAACCATTTCTTTTTTTCTTTGTTTGTTTTGCATATAACTTTATCAATATAAGTTTTTTGACGTAAATATTTTGCTCCTATATTGTATGTTTCGACTTTCCAACAATCTAGGTGCGTATCATGAATTTTTATGCTTTTAGGTATATGCCACCCAATCATATGTACGCTGTCAGTGTCGACATAAATGAAACGGTCTTTGTCAGATTTATAATTTATATATGATTCGTTAACTTTGTCTATTGTACTGATTATGTCATATCTAGACCATGCAGTAATAAATATTGCTAGCGGCAAATATATAGGGTCTTTTATAGTTACATCCTCAACTTCAATAACTTCTCCGTCTTCTTTAAATTCTGGATGAGTTGGAACGCGGAATTTTAGCACATCATTAAGCAAATAAGGTTCTTTTTCTTTTACTTCTGGATTCGTCCCAAACTTCCCATATAATGCATTCATTCGTAGTTTAGCCATAAGCCTTTTCACCCCCTCACTTGTTTCCTTTGTTTTCATCAGAGAATTTATATAATCGTTAAAAAATTGTCCTTTTGCTGTTTTAAAATAAAAACCATCCAAGTACTCAATATCATATACGTTGTAGTGTTTAAAGAATATTTCTAGGTCTGGCGATGGTAACCACAATTCAACTTGCTCGTCTATATAATCATCTATTCTACTGTGCTCTAGGTATTCCGTATCACAGTAACGTACAGTTTTCTTTATCTGTATTGTTGGTATATATCTATCTTTTACATCAAATCTACATAAGAAGTGTTGGATATAACATTTACTATCACCAGTATATTCCCCCTCAAAATAATTGGGAAGTCCGTATGGCATTTCCCTTGTGCACATCATAGACGGGTGCATACTATTTTTATCTATATTGCAACATATTCCAATTTGTCCGTTTTCTGAAATTTTTGCATATTTTTTATTAACATATACATATCCACCAGCATATGACTTACGGAGCATTTTATCGGTTTCATGGTCTAAAACTGGAAAGTATTTTGTAAATTGTTTTTCTCCCCCTATATTTTCTTTAAAATTTGCTAATGTATCACTTCCTGTTGTCATCTTCTTAAATCCCTCTTCAAATAACATTTTTAATGCCCTAGCAAGTATAACAACATCATGCCGTAAATATTCTTTATCTGTTGCGCTTAATACACCATTTTCTTTTCGATAACAATTATAATCTATTTCCAACTTTTGCATGTCTGAATCAAATCCAAAATTTTTGGCAATAGCGGAAATGCTATATGGCATTTTTTTCAAACTATCTTGTATAATTGTTTCATGTTTATTTCTACCTTTGACATCCCACACAATGCTTATTTGATACCAAACACCTTGCTTATTTATCATTGTATCGAATGTTTTAGGCTCTTTTTCTTTCGACCATTTATAACCGTTTTTAAGTAGCCACCACACAATAAACGAACCGTCAAACTTTAAGTTGTGAAAAAATAACACAGGTTTATGAAGTGTTTTAACATATTCCATAAATGAATCAATAGAGGTACCGCTTACCATGTCATAATTATCATTATCGTATACTTTGCAACAACCCCATGCCCATACATACGTTCTCATACCCGCTTCTATTTGTTCTTTCGTTAAAACTAATGTTTCAAAATCACAAGCGTATGAATTTTTAATATTTGTTTTCATTTCTTACTTCTTTTTTCTGTATTTTTTATTGTAAAAATCTGTTACAGTATCTTTAAATAGATTGTAATTATCTTCTGATTCTGGGTTTCCATAAACAAAATCAATGTTTAATACCTCGGTTGTATACGCAAATTCAGCTAATTCTTTTGCGCTCATTCTTTTTATCTTTTTTATTACTTCTTTTATTTCTTTTTCATCGCCAACATTTCCAAACTTTGTTTTTATAGATTTAATTAAATTATTTTTATATAACGCGTTCATTTTTTCAGCATATTTTTTAGTTTTCATGCGTTGCCAAGCTTTTACTTTACGTTCTAACATGCTGTTAGATTGTAATGTTTCTGGGTCAAATCTAACACTATTTAACTCTGGAAAAGCTGTTTCCCCTAGATATTTTGTTGCCCTCTGTCCATGATATTGACCTACTGTTTCTTTAACTGCTTGGCTACCTTCCCCACGTATAAAAGGTTTACTCAATATTTGTGAACGTTTTTCGGCTCTTTGCTCATTTATTTGTTCCGCCAGTTTTTCAGCTCTTTTTATAAGCTTTCTGTTAAGCCAAGCGCCTTGTTTGTTCCTATAATATCCTTTTTTCTTTTTCATAAAATAAAAAGAGTGTTTTCACACCCTTTAATACTAGAACGGCAATTCACTTTCTGGCGGATAGAATGTGATATCAGTAAAAGTATTTCCATTTGAAGTTTTTGTCTTTTTCATCAACATAGGTACTCCTTCTCTTAGTAAATCATCTACTAAATTTTCTTCTTCTACTTTAGAAATAAAGACTTTCATTTTAGTTCCACCGTTGAAGTAATGTTTATCGTCCTCATCAACGATAAAGGCAATGAAATGTTCATAATTGTTACCTTTCTTTTTACTTCTATGTTCGTAGTCACGTAAAGTAACAACTTTCCCAAGGATAGAATCAATTTTTTCTCCTGTTCTACCAATAAAAGATTCTTTTGTTCCGTTCTGTTCTTTTGCTAATTCCTTTAATGTTTTCATTTTCTAATTTCTCCTTTACTAGTCTAATTCTAATTCGTACTGTTCATCATCCAATACAATAGCGGCATTTGCAATAAAAGTTTCTTCGCTCATTTCATAAGTGTTTAGTTCTTCTCTAACGCTTCCACTTACTACTTTAGCTTTGCATACTTCTTCAATGTCAGCAATTGCTTTTTTAACAATTTTTCTTTCGCTGAATTTTCCTACGAAATCAACTTCTTTTAAAATTGAATTTCCGTCATTTAGAAGTACATTAACTGAAGCTGTGCCAGTGATAATGCTCTTTTTCATTTTATCTCTCCTTTCCTTAACTTCTCTTTAATTATAACAGAAGAATGATTTAATGTCAATACTTTTAAAGTAATTTGTTTAAATCTTTTGCGTTAAAATATGCGTCTGTATCATCATAATATACGCATGCATTTTGAAACATTGTACGTAGTAATCTCATATGATGATTGTTTTTGAAAAATTGAAGCATTACTACGTTTGGTTGCATATCATCCGTAGTAAGTGCATATGTTATACTGTCATTTTTACCTACTTTGGTACTTATATATAACTTACTGTCTTTATAGTCCATCCACAACCCTAAGTGCTTTCCGTATATATCAACGCTTGCAATGTGTATCGCTTCTGGTGTTTTATTTTTGATAAATGGAGAATCATCGTTTATAAATTCGTTATCTATCAGATAACCCCCTATTTTAGATTTTCTTTGTAGCATTCCTAATTTTGTTTGTGATTTAAAGTTTATATATTCTTGGTCGGCAAAATGATGAAAAAGCAATAGACCGTCTTTGTCCTTTACAATGTCTTTATTATCTATTCTTTTTGTATATCCCCAGTAAACACAATGTGGGTTATTCATGGTAACCGAGTTAGCTAAGCACAGACACTGACATTTTTCCCGACTTCGGAAAACCGTTTCCATAAATCCAATAAGCGCGTCAACTTCGTTTGGGAGATAAAACAATTTTGACGATTTTTCAATAATAAATTCGTCAAATATAATGAGATTTACTTTATCATAATTTGTTGACTTTTTTGTTACAGCATTAGACAGGGCAACCGCTTTGCAAAATATATTTTTCTTTTTATATAGGTTTTTAGAATCTTCTTTTTCATCGCCTGTACTTTTCATAATGTAAGCAGTTCTTCCTTTTACTCCTATAATGTGGCGAGGAAATTCTTTAGAAATCTCGTCAAATTGCGTGGAAAAATCCTCTAATTCACTCTTATACCTACGTAAATATATACATTGATAATCTTTATATATTTTATTTTTTATGCCTTTTACTAAACTACCGTATGTTTTGCCACCGCCACGGTTGCCTAGAACATAATTAAGTAGACAACCATGTGACAGTGTTAAGTTTGGGTTATACCACAAGACTAATCAATCTTCCAGTAAACCGTTTTTCCATCTGTAGTCCCGTAAGCGGCATAATGTTTTTTATTTGTTTTACTACTTACATACTCTAACCAATACCACCCATCAGCTTTTACAACGTTTTGATAGTTTAATTTCATTCCTGTATTGTACCAATCCCCCGTTAATGCGGAATTATCAAGACTAGGTTTGTTACGCACACGAATGTAATCATACTTTGCGGAAGCTTTACCTTTTGATTTAATAGGTAAATCTGGGGATTTATTATCCCATACTTTAGGACGCAAGCACCCTGCAATATCGCTAACATACATAAGACCCTTGTTAACGCTTGCACTTCCATACTGATTTTGCGCTTGCAACGTAAATGTGCTACCTTTGTTTAGCCATCCTGCGAATACTCCAATATGGGAAAGAGGTGTAAGGCTTCCTCCGTTTTTAAATACAACTACATCACCATTTTGTAAACTAGATACGGGTACCTCTTTAAACTTATCAAGAACACCGTTATTTTTACGGTTATTCCAGATGTCAATAACGTATCCTGTTGAGGTACAGTTAATTATTTTACTACCGATTACAGTACATAGATATGCAAAGTAATCCCAACACTGAGCGCCATAATAACCGTCAACATCATAATACTTTCCATACGTATTTTTTAAGAAATCATTTGCTTTCATTTTTGTTCCTCGCTTTCTTCGTTTCCTTTTAATTGTTCTAAGCAATCAATAAGTTTTTGCGGCACAGGTAACCCCATCTTTGCAGAATTTTCAACGATTGAAAGGCTTTCATTCGCAATATAAAACATTGTTACAAGTGTTCTGCAAATATAACCATCTGTTCCCGTGGCTTTATCAACCTGTGCACCTACTGCCACAAGTGCAAGTATCATTACCTTTTTTGCGATTCCTTTGAACCCTATTTTACTATCGAGATTAACCCTATTTGCAATAACTCCAGTACTATAGTCAAGAATCATAATAATAATAAGGCACTTAAAAGCCACATCTATACCCCCAAAAACATATACAAAGAATGTACTTATTCCTGCCCACAAAATGTTAGCTATATCTTTATAATTAATATTCATATTTTTATCCTCTTATTCATTTACTGTCCCGTCTAGTCCGCCTTTACTCAAAGTTGACTTATACGTATAAGCTATGCCTTTTACACTTCCTAGTGAAACACTTGATTCGTTATATATACAATTATATACCGTTCCTTTTGTGTCAGTTCCGAAACTGAACTTTGCACCTCTACTAAGTGAAGCAACATTTCTAGCTGTAATATTGCATGAATTGTGAAGCTCAACATTCGAATTACCTACTGCTCTTATCCATCCGTTTCCATTTTGACCACCAGTCATAGTAGCAGTACAACCACTAAAGTCAACGTTACTTACATCGATTGTAATTTGATAATCCCCTGTAAAGTTAAACTCACAATTTTCAAATTGAACATTTACACAGTTTTCCACCGTAATTTTCCCATTAAATCTAACGTTACTAATTTTTAAGTAGTGCGCTCTGTTTTTAATGTGTATTTCACCCGTCGCTACCGCTGTCGATGTTGACACCCCTTGAATATGAACAGGTTGGAATGATGAAGCATAACTAATAGCAAACTGAATAAACCTAAATGGTGAATCACTTGTTCCTCTCCCCCAGTTAGCGTTAGTACTATTTACTCTTATACGTTGCTCTCCTATCACTCCGTTAAATTCTAATTCACTACTTTTATCACTTAAACCGCTATCATATGGATTTATTTCCCACAAAGACCATGAATTATAATCAGTAAAAACGGAATTATTACCATATTCTAGCATTTTTATTGTATCTCCAGTAACATTAAGACCCTCAAATTCTTTAGCTTCGTAAGTAGGATTGCACAAATATTGATACAATAAACCGCCAGAAACCTTATCAACTCGAATCGCATTCCGCACAAAGTCATACCCACTTGAAGTATTATCACTCCATAAAGTAAATATATTACCTTTAAAATATGCTAAACCGTTAAGACCGCCCAATTTTCTCGCTTGGATTACAGGTCTTGAAATAGGAAAAGAATATACTGAGGTAAACGAAACATCTAAACCGTTACCAGAACATTGGCAAATATGAATTTTATTATCTTCTGTTTGCACGATAATGTGCGGTGAATTACCAATTTTATTAGCAATGTTTATTTGTGATGTCACCCCATTTACAGGTACTGTATTATTGGTTCCTGTTGAAGCGTCATACATAATTAAATTGTTAGCATTAATTGGGCATACCATATATACATAGTTTCTACCATTTGCAGTTAAAGACGGCATATATGTTAATGAATTTCCGTGCCCCCATGGCTTTTCTTCTGTGTTTTGCAATTCTAGCAAGTTATTATAACGATTTAAAACCGTCTTACTTGTACTAGCATTTCTGTTAATGGCTAAGACATTGCCCGTATAATCGTCCCCATCCGTTAAATAACACCAGCCTTGAAAACTATTGCCGTCACTTGGCTTTTCAACTTGTTTTAATAATTTAAAACTTGGATAAACGGTTGGTATTTCTTTTGCATATATAATTTTGCTGTCTGGGTTTTCATCAATCGTCTGTCCATCACATATTACTTTGCTACTGCATATAAATAGCTTGTTTAGTAAATAACCGCCTTTAGGTATATAAACGTAATCATACTTGTCAATAATACTAGCTATTTTATCAAAAGCGGCTTGTGAAGATGAGCCCGCTGTTGGGTCTGCGCCACCATCAGTAACAACGTTCCATATCCTAGCACTTGCTTTGTTAGGAAGATTATTGTTAATAATGTTTTGAACCTGCTGTCTTGCTGTTTTATCCTTAATAGAGTATGTTCCATCTTCAAATTCTAGATTAGCTACCTCTGCCATATTATTCTACCCCCTTATAACGTTTGAAAACAAAGCTTAACGTTTCTGTTTCAGCGTTATAGTTAACACCTATTTTGATTAACCCTTGTTCAAGCCACTGCTGTAGCAAATTACTAGCATATTCCCATAAATTATCGTTTATCCATGCGACCAACTTTTCAAACTGTTCTTGCGTTAAGTTAAGCATATCAATAACGTTTGCAATCTGATAGCACAAAGCGTGCAATAATTCTTTGTCGCTATATGCCTTTATAAACTCCATATCATAACGAGTTATTGTATTAACTGCGCAATTAAGATTATTTGTTACTGGTCTGATATTATGGTCAAACGGAAATGTCGGTTTAAAATCTGCCATATCTCATGTTCCATCCTTTCATATAATACATAAGTTTCATTTTTCCCTTTTTTGTGGGTGTCGGCGGTGTAACACCACCATCATACTTTTTAAATATAAGCTCCATAGTGTTAACTACAGTAGTATCATTTATATACCATATGTCAACTGGTTCTGCACTGTCTTGCAAAGCATAACATGGATTTCCCATTGCGCAAGTAATACCATAGGATACAAGACCCTTATTCTGACCTTTCGCTTGGTCTAGGTGGCAATGGTCCCCGTATGCTTGCCCTGCTATACCTGTATGGGATATCAAATCACCCTGTTTAAATTTTGTTGCCGACGGCGGATTTTCGTCATGCGTAAAACTAAAGCATACATAACCTATTCCGCTTGGTGTTGCAACCTCGTTATCTGATTGATACCCTCTGGTATTTCCTACACTATCTTGATATATTAAGTGACAATCACACGGAGCATATAATGGATAACGAGCACTATTCCCTATAATGTCCATAGGGTGTCCGCAACAATGCGAAAATGAATCGGGACCTGATAGCTGTGTGATATTCATTATATCACACGGGAATAAACAAACTTGATATTTCCCATCATCAGTATTCATCTTTTGTCCTGCTTTCATTGTAGCACGTTAACCCTTTCTATTCCGTCAATTTTTAATTTTTTAAGTTCACTTAATTTTTCTACGATACAAACTTTATAAGACAACACCATTCCATAAGTAACTGAATCAGAACATTTGTCAAGAGAACGTAACGAACGATTTACTAAATAAAGTTCCTTTCTTGCAAATTTTAAAGCGTCATCTATTTTCATATCGTATGGCATTGTTTTAGGTTTGTATATCTCCATTGTTATTCCCCCTTACCATGCACAAATAAATAAATCACAGCAAAACTTATAAATTTCACTATAAATTCCGTTTAGTTCATCTCTAAAACGTTTATAATAATCAAAATCAATCATCATTTTTTCATCAGTTTTATTTCTATTAAAATTTCTACTACCAATATCATTGCCCGTAGCGTTATTATTTCCGGTTGAAACAGTGTTATTTGTAGAATTTATACTAACGTTATTGTCCTGTGTATCTGTCATATAAGCATTCGTATTAGTAACAGCGCTTAACGGAAAATCTCTATTTATATTATCTGTTTGCTGTTCGCTTGCTCCTGTTACATCAGTTTTATCATTGTACGAACTATTTGAACTACTTTCATTAGTAGTATCTTCGTCAAACGTTTCACGTGAAACATACTTTTCTGTTCCGCTTATATCTTCCGTAGTAATCTTATCAAAAAATTGATTATACAACGGGAATAACTGATACATTCTATCTGCTAACATTGTCTGCCACGATAAATACGTATGCGATTCTACTGTGTCAGAAATACGATAGTTGAAGAAATGCAAGATAAAATTAACCTCAAAGTCTTCTTTAAATTTTGGGTCTATCGGATAATCGAAACCAAAAATCCTAGAACGCTGATTCCTTATCAATTCCATAAAATTTGTGTTAAAGTAATCAGTGTTTTTATACCCACTTCTTATGATATCACTCACCAACAAAGTCATACACCTCTTTTTCTTCATAACCGTCTGGTACTTCTTCACCACGCACACGAATAAACGGACTATATGAAACATCTAATTCTGAGCATTTTTCGGGAAATCTTTCCCGTGCCCAATCACGAAAAGCAATCCTTTGCTGATACATTCCGCTAATGTTTATATTTCCAGCTTCTGAAAAACTTAATCCCTCAAACTCTGTAAGGCGTTCAGACTTGTCATTCATAATAGTGTGTAACCCTACTCTTGTATCCCATTCCTGCAAATACATTTTGCGCATATTCATAAGTACATCTAAACCCTTTCCAACGTCACCGCTAATTACTGGTACCCCGTTTATTCCGTTTAGGTCTTTGTCAACTATATACCATGTTTTTGGGTCGTTTTCGTTCATAATGTTATCCACTGTACTTTTCAATGCTTGAGTACCGCTAAACAATGTTGGTCTTCTCATCTGCCTGTGAATATAATCAATAGTTCTTTCGATTTTAGCCAACCTTTCAGCAATAGTTGTTGCTACATTAAACACTGGCAGTCCTGTATTGCTATTCCAACAATAAATAAACTCATCATCATACAATAACTTACCAGTTAAGCCTTTATCGGTTGCAATATTAACGGTTCGTACTGTCACTGGCTGGAAGTAATCATCCCACGTTACCATTACATAACGTGACGCTTTTAATATCCCGTCATCATCATATAATACAAAACTTCCGTTTGCCATAAGCATATATTCTAAAATAAAAGAGGTAATTCCATCTGGCAATCCTTTCCAAACAAACAACGACATTAAATCTTCAATAAATTTATCAATATAATATGCCCATATTCTATCATTGTCCAAGTCAATTTGTATCTTACTCGCTTGCTTGTCACTTAAATAAAAAGTAGTACACTTCGATATATTACTTCGTGTCGTTAATTCGTCAAGTGTTTTCATTGCTTATCACCTCATTTTCCATATAGTTTGTTTTTACTTTTTTCAAATCGGTATGCAATAGGGTTACGCCTGCACTTACTCTATCAATGATTTTGTTAAGATATTTTGATGGTATATTCCCCGTTATGTTTGGGTCAATAGCCTTAACAAAATTAAATAACGAATGAGTAGTTAAGTTTGGAACTTTGTACCTCATAACTCTGTACCCATAACGGGTTAAATAATCATCAAATATCATTGCTTCCTGTTTGGTTATCGTTCTAGAACGTGCCCTAAAGTCTGCCCTACCGTTAGCGAATCCTGCGTCACCAGAAGTAGTTCCCCTTGCTGTATCTGGTACACGTGTCATTCTTGCATTCTGTGACAATATTCCGTTAACTGTACTTGCGCCAGAAACAAGTGCCGCCGCCGCTCCGCCTAACAATGAACCAGTTGCTAACGCACCAGTGCCAAAACCAGAAACCAAAGAAGAAGCAATATTGTACCTAAACTGTCCTTGATTCTGAGCGACCCATGCTTTATATGAATCGACAATATACGCACACATAGGAAAGTTATTTATCGTTAGTTTATATAAATCGTTATTAGTTTCACCCATGTAATTGTTAGGAAATGCTTCGGCTTCCATGTTTAAACCAAAAGAGAATTCTACAGTCATTTCCAGATTTTCTAAAAATTCATACTTTAATTCGAGCGTTTGACCGTTTCCGTTAGCAACTAAACAATCAACATACGGATAAGTAAATAACTTATTGTTTTTAGGGACATAACCACCGAAAGAAGATGGTCGTGCAGGTAAATTAAATTTAAGCTGTTTAGGTATTGCAGAATCGTTAAATAATTTCTCTGGGCACATATATAAACCGACGATAGCGTCTTCTTTACCGTGCATTTGTTCTAAAATCTCCCTTGCGCGTTGTGCGCCTGCATTACCTTTTCCGCAATCCTCATATTCGACACCGTTAAAAATATTGCACGTTATTCTTTGATTTACATTTCCTCCGTCTGGTTTTTCGGCGTACCCTATAATAATATGATAATCAGCTGGGTTAAAGAAACCACTCCCAACCTCACTAACGGTCAACATATCTTTTATAGACAAGTTTTCATCCTCTAAATGATTCCCTATTCCATCATCTGTTACATTTTCACGTTCGACTATCATGGGATTCCATTCGATATTAAACATATATGTCTGCCACTCGTCAATAGTATAATATACTAATGTTCTTCTTTCGTTTGTGTACTGGCAATCGTCAACAAACGCATAAATTTCTTTTCCGCCGTCTTCACCAAAAGACAAATACGGCACATCTCTCATAGTATTTATATCCACATCTAACGCAATCACATTCATGTCCTTAATAGGCGTTACAACCGCTGAACTTATTTTCCTAGATTCAAAATACGATTTTTGCTCAGAACGAGATTGAAACCATCTAACATTATCGTTAGACGGTTGACAATCTACATTCCTGTATAAATTAGCGAACCACATTAAGCGTCTGCAATCGTATATTCAACGGTTGTGGAAGTAACACCTGCCTGTAACTTAATTGTGATTTTTGGTTGCGTTTCAGCGGCGTCAATAGTCAATAGACCGCTTGGAGTAATAGTTGTTCCAGAATGCACTCCAGTAGTGGTAATGCTGTAAGTGATAGGTGCTTGACCCTCTGATAAAGAAGCCATTAACTGAACTACTTCGCCCTTTTTAATGACGGAGTGGTCTTGCGGCTGTACAAATCCGAACTTCGGCGCGTTACCTCTAATCTGGTAAGTTACACTCTTTGTTACTGGACTTCCGTTATTTCCATCCTCAATAGTTGCGGTTACTGTGATAACGCTCGCCTGTTCATTCTGACCAACATACAACAACCCCCAAGGCTGTATCTGAGTTTCTGGTGCTGTATTACCTGTAAGCGTATAATGCACCTGTTTATTATCTCCAGCAGTAACAGGAATAGAAATCATTTCCGTATCGCCTTTGTTAAGAATAGTATTAGAAGCTGGTTTAAAATCTCCTAAGACTGAAGCAGTAACGGGTGATGATTTAAAAGCAATTACTGGATAAACAATAGAAGACGAATACGTTTCATGAACATGCAAGAAATGAGTATCGCCCATAACAGCGCCATTGTGGTTAAAGTCACTAGCGTATAGATTAACGTAGCACCTAAACGCGTTAATATCGCCCATTAAGATTTCAACATTTTCTCCAAGGTCAACCCATGTTGGAACAGTTAACGTATGATTAGCAATAAACTCAGTTTCCTGCATATGGTAAGATGTTGCTAATACCTTAACACTCTGGAATGCTTTTGCACTGTTCTTCATAATGATAAAAATATTTTCTGGAGAAACCTCTCTTGTGAAACCTGCCACATTAAATTTATCACTTGGGAATAATAAATCTAACCCCCACTGACGAACGAGAACCGTCGTATCCTCGGCATGTTCTTTTGTATCAAAGCCTGGAATTTCAACATAATATGCAATGTTTTCAGCGACATATTTAAACAAATTCCAAAACCAATAGTTACGGTCAATTTTGTTTGATTCTGCCGCTACGGCGAACTGCATATCCAAAAATCTTCTAAAAGCTTGCTCGCTACTAAACGCACGTTTAGCCATTTCTGGATTAACAGTTAAGGAATAACGCTCTTTTCTGTTAGGAGTATGGAACATTTCCAAGTATTTTGGAATATACTGTTTCAGTGCGTCCTGCCACTGGATTTCTGGATTGTATTTCACAGGCTTAATCTTATCCATTTCAATTTCATCAACAGCTCCACCGATTGACAGGTAATCTCTCATAAGTGCACCGTATTTGTCGGTAGCTACAGCGTATCCCATTTCATATAAACCTACTTTGTTAATAAGTGTGTAGTAAACCTGATTTCTCCAATCGTCATTTGAATTGATAATTTGTCCAATCTGTCCAAAGGTTGAAGAATCAATAGTCGTACCCCCAATAGCTTTGTTAAGCTCTGGGTTGTTAATTTCTCTTACTGCTAAGTTTAAAAGCTCAGCACCAGACATTTTTCCAACCTCGTTAATATCTGGCATTTTTGATAATCTTGACATAAAATCTCCTCTCATTCTTTGTAAAAATAATCTTCTAGTGATTTAAAATCTTTTTCCATTTTATCTTCGACAACTCCAGCGCGATTAACATCCGACAATCTGTCAACGCGTTTCTTCCACACATCAATGTCTTTAGATAGTTTGGAAATTTGCTCATCTCTTTCAGCTACATCTGAACGCAAATTCTCGTTATCGGCTGTTAAAGTTTCAATAGTCGTTAATGCTTCGCCATCACGGGCGCTCATAGTGCCAATAGCTGTTTCTCTTTCGTCCTCGTCTTCCATAGCCAAAATACCATAGATTTCTTCTTTGGTCACGTTACCACTCCTTTCACATATATTATAGCATAAAACAGCAAAAAAGTAAATATATTTATTGACAAATAAAATAAAATGATTTATAATAAAATTAGGTGATATATTAAGTCATATAATGATTATGAAGCTTTATCTTGCAAGTGGATATCGCATGAATATGCTCGGCGGGGCGATTATAGACAATATATTAACCAACTTTATATAGTAGGCTCTCAGCAATGGAAATATAAAGCCA
>ERZ838225.1662-NODE-1662-length-15698-cov-3.325193_pt1 | contig 15698 bp, 3 predicted proteins | sample MGYA00519684_ERZ838225 | MGnify/ENA primary metagenome ERZ838225 (study PRJEB31850, sample SAMEA3708829) | human gut metagenome | biome: human gut; feature: human-associated habitat; material: faeces | place: China | collected 2014 ...
CCATCAAATCGGCGTCGTCCACCAGCAATTGCGCCCGTTGCAGCAGTGGACCGGCGTCTTGGTGCTGCTCAAGTGACGAGGAATCTGCGGCGATAACATCGATGCCACGTGACAGCTGTTCATGCACTGCGTCGCTGAGGGTAGCCGGCCACGGCAATTCGACAGCGGCATCCGTCTGCGTAATCGGCGTCTGCCATGCCTCCCCCACCACGGCGTCACCGTATGCCGCGGCATGCTCTCCGATAAAGAACCCTTCGGGAGTGGCAATCGCTTCGCCTTGCGCCGAGATCAGCATGGGCTTCCCGGCATTGGCGGCTTGCAGCCGTTCCACACAGTCCTGAGCCGATATCGCATGTTCACGGGCTTGGAGCGCGTCATGCACTTCAAGCCAGAAATTGGATGGCTGAGCGGCGCGAGAGCCTTTGGGCACCACTGACGGGTCCCGCCCGGATTCGCCCGTATAGGCGCAATAGGTCATCAGGGCATCTTCTCGCGCACGGGTAAGCGCCACATACATCAATCGACGTTCGTCGGCATGCAGCCGGCGCCCATATTCCTCCGCCTGCGTCAAATACCAGCCGGATGCATCCACTTCTTCCACGCCATCGCCGAATTCGCGCATGGAGCCGAACACTTCATCATCAATAAGCTCCACATCATCCAAAGCCGCCAACGATGCGATGGGGTCGGCTTCCACATCGGCATCATGGGGGAATCGCGGCAGAATGCCGGCATCGGCACGCATAGGCACGGGTACGGCGGTGGGGTTGGTGAGCCAGGAGTCGGCGGTCTCATGATATTCGGGTGCGGTCCAGTGACCTTGCTCGGTGCCTCCCGTATGGTGCTCGTCCAGCACGATCTTGAGATGGTCGCCCTGATTGCTGGGGAATCCGACGGCGGTAAGCCCCACTACCGCAACGGCATCCCATTCCAACCCTTTGGACTGGTGTACGGTCATCAGTTCCACATCCACCGGAGCGTCAGGGAGACTGGCGGCTTCATCCTCCACCGAAGCCAGATGATCCACCCATGTGATGAACCCATGCAACGAGGGAGTTTGCTCAGCGGCAATCTCTTGCGTGTACGTATCCACCAAATCCACAATCGCATCCATAGGCATATGCGCCAAAGCGGGATTGGCGCGGTGCTGCGGATTATGCAGCACACCGGCCAATACGGTGTCGATGTCAAGATCCAACGCTTCTATGCCGGCGCGAATCACGTCGCCCAGTGGCCGCCCGACGGCATCATGCACCTGACGGAGCATCACCGCGGCCCGGGTTATGGCGTTGCGCCCGTGTGCGCTCAACCGTTCAAGCAGTTTTACCAGGTCGCCGCGTAGCAATACGTCTGGCAGGAATACCGCATTGGCCACCTGATCGCGGTACTCACGCACCACAGCCGCCCATTCATTCGCTGGTGTATCCGGTTGGGCAAGGCCGGCCTGCACCAATGCTTGGAAGCGTTGTTCCGTGTTCTGTTCTTCAGCAAAACGGGCCAACATGGTCAAATCCGCTGCGGACATGGTGAATCGTGGCGTGGCCAGCAAGCGCATCAGCGATCCCGTATCGGTGTGGTCGGCGGCCACGTGCAGCAACGCCATCAGATCGCGGATTTCCGGACGTTCCAACAGCGCGGAATAGCCGACCACGAATGTGGTCAATCCGGCCTGTTCCAATGCCGCCTGATATTCGGGCATATGTGATTTGGACCGAAACAGCACGGCGACCGGCGCTTTCTGTTCGCCCGGCATCTGTTCCTGTTGTTCGGCTGCGGAACGGTGCCGTGCGATGGCCGTCTTGCAGAAACGCACTACGGCGTCGATCTCCTGCCCGGCCGTGGCGAAGCCCAGTACTCCCAATGTTCCTTCGGGGGCATCAGGCATGGGGTCGAGCGATGAGACATCGACCTCACGCATCAATGAGCTGGAAGGACGCGACGGATTGGAGCGCAACGGCAGCGTGAGATTATTGGCGGCTTCGAGCACTATACGGCTGTTTCGCCTGGTGACGGACAGCGGGAATGGCTTGTATCCGGCAGACAGGTGGAAATCTTGCTGGAACATACGGAATGCACCAGGGCTGGCACCACGCCATGCGTAAATCGACTGGAACGGATCACCCACCGCGTTGACGGCGGACCTCTGTGACGCATCCACGTGGAACAGTGCTGCCAGCAGAGCGGCCTGCGTGGTGGAGGTGTCCTGATATTCGTCGAGCAGCACGTGGCTGTACCTGCGGCGCGTACGCTCTCCGATGGAGGGGAAGCGCTCGATAAGCTGATACGCGGCAATGGTGAAGTCGGAGAATTCGGCCATATTGCGTTCCCGCTTGGCTTGGGCATAGGCCTCCACCAGCTGGAGCAGAATATCGCGTTTGCGTGTGGTCTCCAGCAGCGCACCGCAATGATAGGTGCAGCGGGCGTGCAAATGTTCGGCACGGTCATCGAGCTTGGCTTGCCAGCTGGCGTCGGTATCTTTCTTCAGTCGTTTGATCTTGGGGATTTTCGGCTCGTCCTCGGGCATGGGTTCGTCTGCAACGGCTTGTTGCAATCGATTGATGAATGCCGAATCCCATTGCCGTACTCGATTGATCGCATCATCGAAGCTGGTGCAGCCGGCACCGATCATGGCACTGCCAATGGCATCCGACAACGCCAGAACACGGTTCGCCAAACTGGAGAAGGCGCCAAAATCCTCACTGAACGCCAGATCCATGTGACTGTCGATGACTTCGGTGGCCAGTTGAAGCGCTCCGGCTGCGCTCAATGGTTGCGTGTTCTGATCGAATCCGACAAGCAGTCCATATTGGCGCACGATGGTCTGGAAGAAGGCGTCATACGTGAAAATGGCCGGCTTGAGGAATGCCCGATCAGACACCGTGGCGGTCGTAGAGCCCGCCATATCACCGGCCACTGCGGCGGAGACGCGTTCCAGCAGTTCGCCTGCGGCCTTGCGTGTGAAGGTCAGGCCCAGGATGCGTTCAGGTGCCACACCTCGATTGATAAGCGCGATGATGCGTTGGGTCATCGTAAAGGTTTTGCCGGAACCGGCACCGGCAACCACCAATACGTCAGCATCGACTGGCGCATCGATGATGGCGGCCTGTTCCGCACTGGGAGTGAACGTGCTCATGCTTGCCTCGTTTCGAAAATCGTGTCGATTTGGCCTGCACAGGCAGGGCAGACGTTCTTCATACGGCAGAATCCGATATGGGTGTCTTGCGGATGGGCCTCGATGATGGCTGATCTGCTGGCCGCCGCGGCATAGAATACGCGGGCGATCATGGTCAGCGACCATAACGTCTGCGTACCGGCGAGCGCGGCGAATTGCGCCCACGCTTCGGCACTCACACCTTCGGGAGGAGTAGCCGGATCTATGGCGGGTATGTCGAAGAAACGGTTGGGGTCTTTATACCAGTATCGGGGCGTGAACGGTTCGGCATTCAACGAGCCATCAGTGAACAGCGGCGGCTGGAAGGCACCTTCCGGAGCGTAGCTTCTGGCTGGTGCCGCATTCTGCCCGACATGGAATAGCACGCTTTGGCTGATATGCGGCATTGCGGCAAGTGCCTTGGCACCGCGCGGCCCGTCTTCGGGGAACACGAGGCCAAGCTGATAGCACACGAGCTGCAAATCATTGAAAATCTGTTTGACCGTGGGCGTTCTGCCTGTTTTGTAGTCAATGAGGCGAATGCATTCGCCGCCGTCTGCGAGTACGCGGGTTTCCATACGGTCGATGCGCCCGGACAGTCTCACGGTCAGATGCTCGTCCATGCCTTCCGGCCACCCTCCGACCAGTGCTCCCATCAGACGGACCAGCGTGTTCCGACCGATTGGGTGCAGGCCGGGCACGGCATTGTATGCGTCGAGTATGTCACGCACATCGAATCGTGCGGCAAACTCCCGTTCGCATTCGGCACCGGCCAATGCGCCAATGCTGAAGTTGCTGGAGTTCTTGCCAAGATACGTTTCCGGATCGGCGTCGCTGCGCACAAAGTAATCGGCGATGTTGCGCAGGGTATCCGCCGCGGACTCGTCCTTACGGGTGGCCTCATAGCGGTTCCGGGTGTCGGCTATGGCATTCGGATCAGGACGTTTGCTCTGATAGATGGCATTAAGCCGTGCCGAGACAGCCTCGATGCGACGTTCCGCGCCGGCCGTGGAGTCCAAGCCCAGTGCGGCCAACGCCTGGGCATTGTGGGAAAGATGGTCCAGCCCTTCCTCGCTGCCTTGCTGCGCAACCGCATGGATGAGGGTTCCGAAACTGGTGGCCACGGAGCTGGGGCGAGGACCGGCGAACCGGTTCTCCAGCATCCAGCACACCGGGCACGCCCATAGGCTGTCGACCGCCGATGGAGATAAGGTGACCATGGGCGCGGCCTGCGCATCCGTCTTGCCTTTCCCTGTTTGGATACCGTCAGGCTGTACACCACCAGATGACGCGCTGTCGGATGAGGCACTGTCAGATGAGGTATCGCCAGATGACGCACCGCCAGATGACGCGCTATCCGATTGGGCCGGCGATTCCACAAACGCCCAGCTCTGCGGATTTGCGGCGCGCACACCATGCTCTAACAGGAGTGTCAACGCAATCGCGGCGTCCTTTGCGGCAGCCTGCTGCGGTTGAGCAGTGGCCAGAACCGCGCGGGCGGCGCTGACCAACCCACGTGGGTCGGCGTCCAATCCGGCCAGATCATATTCGGCGAATCCCGCATGTGCCCCCACTGTGGTGAAAGGCGCCTGTTGCCGGTTGCGCGGATAGTATTCCGGCAGATACCCGAAGAGAAAGTCCGAGGGGCTCATGCTGTCGTTCCATACCGCGCTGATCATGATTCGCCGTGCACGGGTCAGCGCGACCAGGAAACTCTTCTTCTCGCCCGACAATACAGCCGCGAACCGCGGATCATGCCCGGTTTTGTCGCTTTCTTCAAGCGCTCCCCTCAGCACGAGCTCGGCAAGGTCTTCACCACCGATCATGGTGTTGCGCCCGGCGAGGTTCGGCCACACGTCTTGCTGGACCACCGGTATCCACGCATATTCCCAGTGGCGTCCGGCCGCGCCTGCCGGCGTAGTCAATGTCACCGCGTCTTCCACCGGTCCTATGTGGGCCAAGGAATCGGCCTGCACTTCCATGCCCCGAACCTGTGCCATGAATGACGTGATGTCTCGACTGGCGGTGGAATCATCGGCGAACTGGAACAGGCGCATTGCCGCGTCCAGCCGGTCATTGGCCGTACGCCCCTCTGCCGTGTTGAATAATGCCGCACGCTGCCAGACCGGTGCCAGACCGGTGGCGTTCCACGCAACAGACAGCGCATAGCGCGGCTGTACGCGCTGGCTTGCCGGCAGCCGCTCCAAGCCGGAAGCAACGCTGCCCACCAGATGCCACAGGTTCGCAAAAGCGCGGGCCTGAGGGTCGTTGCCGAGCACCGCGTGGATGGATGCGAGCGCAGCCTGCGCCGGCGCGGCGGCATCATCAATGGCAAGCATCACGTACAGCGCGTCAACGCCAAAGGCCAAGTCATCGCCGGACGGTTCACCGAGTATTTCGACAGACACTGGCAACGAAGTCACTGACGACGAAACCGCTGACGTCGAAACCACTGACGAGGATGTTTCACGACCTGTTTCACGCCGTGTTTCATGGTATGTTTCACGCAATGTTTCCCATGCCGTCGTCAGAGAGGTCAGCATGGCATCATCCGTGGCGAGATGCGCCAGCGACTCCAACGACCCCATGGCCGATTCGATCGGCGCAAGCCTTGCGGGACGCCCCTGACCGGGTTTGGCCCCGGCACTCACCAACGGGCCGTTCATCAACGTGGCCACTCTAGTCCTTATATATGCCGCGCAGGAAGCCAACGTCATCTGGCATTCCGCCATCCCCTCGGCACGCAATCGGGCAAGCTCCACAAGCGCGAACAATCCCTGCACGAAAGTCTCGTCCTTCAAAGGACGGGTGACCGACGAATACCGCACCGGTACACCATCTCGGCGCAGTCGTTCGCCGAACAGCCGCACGGCGGCATTGTCGTGGGTGATGACCGCCATGTCGTTCCACCGAATATGCCGGTCAAGATGCGCCCGCTTGATGCGCCAGACCACATCATCCAGCTCCTCACGTGAGGATCGGTACAGGCCGGCGGTCACCGTGCCGTCCGCCTGATAATTCGCTGCATCGACTCCGCCCAGTATGGCGGTCAGCTTGCCGGGACGCTCGGCCGGAGGCAGCGGCTCGTCTTCCGGCGAGGGAATCGACAGCGAAATACGAGACGCGATCACATCAGCCATCGTCATGTGCGACTGATCAGCGACGGCACTACCGCCAACCAGCTGTTCTTCCTTGGCCTTCAGCCGCCCTTCCACGGCACGGCGCATCAGATATTCCGGATACGATCCGCGGAAGGTCTGCACCGATTCATCCGGGTTGCCGACCAGCACCAACTTGACGCCGGCATTCCCCAACTCCTCCAAGAAGCGCATGCCGGCCAGCGTGGTGTCTTGAACATCATCCACAACCAGCAGCCGGGGCAAGCCCAACGCCTCCACACACATAGGCCGGCCGGAATCATCCGCGTGATCGGCGGCGAATGCCTCACGCACCACACGAGCGCCTGCCACCAGCAAATACGAGGCATCCAAACGGTATTGCCCCGGATATACCGCGCTTTGGGCTGCAATATATTCACGGCGCAACGCGAAAGCCAAACGCCATTGCACCGACAATCGCGCGTCCTCCGTCACGGCGTCCAAGAGACGTGGCTCTTCGTGAACGCCTACACCGAGCTCATCCAATCGGGCCAGCATATCGCGCAACTGGCTGATAAACGCATCTGAAATACCTCGCGTGAACCTATCCGCGCTGGTCGAGCCGCCTGCCGACGTCGGAGACGGCGAATCCGACCCTTGTTGCGAGAGGCTTGATTGTGCGGAAGCGGCCGAGCCGGGCATCTCGCCGGCACCGGCATCGCGTATGAGTCTCGCCCAGTCATCCTGGGCAAAGTAGACGCGCAGCAAATCACAGGTGCCGCAATCATCTCCCGCTACGGCATGGCGCAGATGCACGGCCATGACTTGACGCAGCAAAGCATCCTGTTCCGCACCGTTCAGCAATCGAGGCGACGGCAATCCAGTTCCCTCGCGCGAAGCCGATATGGCCCGGAATGCCACGGCACCCAGCGTGGTGACCGGCCTGGCCTGCACGGAAAACCCGAGCTCACGAATCACCCGATTGCCCAATGCGTCGGCGGCCACACGGCCGGATACGGCCATCACCGCCTGCGTGCCACCGTAGCGGCGCAGCCCCGCCATCAACACCGATAAGGCGAATTCAGTTTTGCCGCTTCCAGGCGTGCCGACAATCAGCCTCGCCGCTCCATCACGGTCGATGCCGTCCAGCACTGTTCCAGGTTCAAGTCTCGTCATCATGGCTCCAGCCTAAACCCGACCGTCACAGAGGGAAAAATTTTACCGAACCCGACGAAGAATCGTACCCTTGACGGTATCCTGTAGAACGAATGCAGGGAGAGCGCATTTTCCAAGGAGGGAGGGAACAGATGGACAACATTCCGATGAGACCGCCGAAGCTGCCCGGATATGATTTCGTCCAGATGTTGGGAAGCGGTGCCACCGCCACGGTGTACCTATATAACCAGCGTATGCCCGCACGCCCGGTGGCGGTAAAGGCCAGCGCCAAAACCCTTGACCCACGGGCCGCTGCCCTGTTCAACCGCGAGGCCAACTTCATGGCCAAGCTGTCATCCCACCCGTACATTCTGCCGGTATATGGTGCCGGCGTCACCTCCGATGGCCATGGCTACATCGTCATCGAATATGCGCCGGGCGGCACCTACAACAGCATCATGAAGGCCCGGTCCATGACCTGCGAGCAGGTACTCGACCTCGGCATCAAGCTGTCAAGCGCGCTGTTCACCGCGCATCGCAGCAATATCATCCATCACGACATCAAGCCCAGCAACATTCTCATCACCTCGCAGGGCTTGCCTGTTCTGGGTGATTTCGGTATCTCCACCGATGTGTATGACCGCACCGAAACCGGATTCTCGCCGCCGTGGGCACCGCCTGAGGTGCTTCAGCATCTGACCAATGGTTCGGAAGCCGCCGACATCTATTCACTGGCGGCCACCCTGTACGCCATGTTCGTCGGCTGCTCGCCATTCCAGCACGATTATCACCCGCGTTCGCAATCGGAACTGATTTCGCTGATCGTCAACCAGCCATTGCCTCGCCTCAACCGCCCCGACGTGCCGGCCGATGTGGAAGCGGTGCTGCGCCGGGCCCTGAACAAGGACCCCGACCAGCGGTACTACTCCGCGTTGGAGTTCGCACGTGCCATGCAGCGTGTGCAATTCGCATATTTCGGGCATGCCACTCCCGTTACCGTGGAAGGGATGCCGGCCTATCCCAAAGACATCGAGCGTCGGCGCCGGGCCACGGACCAGCGAGATCAGATCACCCGTTCGTCACGGCGATGGGTCAAACCGGTGGGTATTACCGTCGGTATACTTGCGGCGATCACCGCAGCGGCACTGATATTCGCCTTCGTGGTCGTTCCCCGCATGGACAGCGCCACCGGATCAGATACCAAACAGGTGGCGACGCCCGGCACCAAGGATGATGACAACAACCGCAATAATCAGGATGACGTGATCACCGATACCGCGAACGCCCAGATTCCTTCCCCGGAGAATCTGAACGGCACCTATGCGGCGGATGGGTCATCCGTGACGTTCACCTGGACGAATCCAGACCCGCAAAGCGGTGATACCTATGCGTGGGCCATAGTGCAGGGCAGCAATACCGACCAGAGCGCGCAAACCGTCACAACGTCAGATCCCACGGTGACCGTCAACGCGCAGGAAGGCTCGCAGACCTGCATTCAGGTGTCCATTGTGCGCAAGAACCGCCAGATGTCCGTCAGCCCCGCCATCGCCTGTGCGGCCAAGCCGCAAGAATGATCCGCTCGCCACTGCCGGGCATGCCACCCTGGCATTGCGTATCGCATCAGACGTGCGCCCAGCAGCGGCGAATTCACCAAATGGACAACAGGAACGGCAGGGATTGGAACCGTAAAGCGTTGTCATTACACCAGCAACCAGAGAAAACAGGGGTCAGGGAGTTCAGATGGCCACATCGTCCCAGTCATACGATCGTCGCCGACGCATCAGCGCGGCTTTGCGCCGCCTTATGCCCTCCGGAGGGCATACGTGGACGGTTCCCGTAATCACGCTCCTGCTGCTTCTGGGACTTGTTGCCGGCGCGGTGATCATGAGCACCGTCACGCGCCGCCATGTGCAACTGGACGATGGCACCGTATGGGTCACTTCGCTGAAAAACCAGAAGGCCGCACGATTCAACGTAAAGAACAAGGAGGCCGACGCCGGCGTCTCCTCCTCCGCCCCACGATTCGACATCGCACAGCATAATGGCGACACCATCCTGACCGAAACGACCAAAGCCTCCACCATCAAGGCATCCACGGTCAGCACCGGTGTCAAGACCGACATCAAAGCCAACACCACCACTGTGGTCGGCGGGGATACCGCAGCCCTGATCAACGAGAAGACCGGCAATGTGTGGACCGGCTTGTCGGAAAACCTTGATTCCGTGACCCCCACCACTTCCGATCCGAAAATAAAGCTGGGCGAGGGCGGGCGCATCGCAGTAACCCACGATGGCAAGGTCTACGGATACCGTCCATCCGACGGTATGGTGCTGCGTCTTGACAATCCCAGCAGCGCCAAGGCCAAAACCCTCGAATCGCTGACCGACGGCAAGCAGCAGACCGTTGAAAGCTTTACCGTCATCGGGAGCACGCCGGTAATCGCAACCGGCAAAACCGTCATATTCAAGGGCGGCCGCGTCGATGTCGACACGACCGGCACCCTCACCCTTCAGGAGCCTCCCACCGATGACATACAGTCCGATTGGGTGGCCGCGGCATCACCGAGAGGCCTTGCGCTTATCCCGTTGAAGTCCAATGCCAAGGCGAATTTCATAGCCAACGGGGGCAAGGCGAATCCAGCACGACCGGTATCGTCCAAGGGCTGCGTGTACTCGGCTTGGAGCCAGAAGGCCAGCAACTACATTCGCGCCTGCTCCCCCACGGATACCAGCGTCAAGCCGCAAACCCTCGAATCCGTCAATACTACTTCCGAATTGGTGTTCCGCACCAACCATCGCCTTGTGGTGCTCAACGACACGGTTAACGGCAATGTGTGGAACCCTGAGGATTCCACCAAAGTCATCAAAATACAGTGGAACAAAATACAGACCGAGCAGACCGAGAAAGAACAGCAGAACAACGACTCGGCCAACAACCACCACGACTTCTCCAAGACCTGTTCCGCACAATCCGGCCAAATCAAAGCCGAGGATGATGAAATCGGCGCACGAGCCGGTTCGGAACAGATTCTCGACGCGCTGCGCAATGACGAGCAGACCGATTGTTCCGTACTGAAAATCACCAAGGTTGGCGCACCAAACAACAAAGACGTCACCATTTCGCCGATTTACGACGGCCGGTATCTGCAACTCGATGCCTCCGCCGCATCCGCAGGCACCGTTACCTTTACTTACGATATTTCCGATGGTCGCGGCCAGACCTCTTCCGCCACGGTGACCGTAACCCTGAATGATGGAGGCAACCACGCTCCCGTACAGTTCGACACTCCTCCCGAGATCGATGTGGAGCAGGGAGCCAGTTATACCGCCAATGCGCTGAGCAGCTTCAACGATCCGGATGGAGACCCGCTCACTCTGGTCTCCGCTGTGGCCCAGAACACCGACCAGGTGCAGGTGTCCACCCGAGCCGACGGCCAGCTTACGTTCAACACCGGTGCGCTGGCGTCGGGACGTGTGGGCGTCGAGGTCACCGTCTCCGACGGCACGGCAACCGGCACCGGCATGGTGTATTTCTCGGTCAAGCCCGCGAACACCTTGGCCGCGGTCATCGACCCGGTAGCGAAAACCACCGTTCCCAACACGGATACCGTCGTCAAGCTGTCCTCTTATGTGCATGGCACTTCCTTGCAGCCGGCACAACTGACTCAGGTGGATACGCCCAACGGCGCTTCGACGACCACCAATGCGGCGGATATGTCGTTGACGTTCAAGGCCACCAATCCCGGCACCTATTATGTGCCCTACATCATTACTCAAGGTTCGATTCCGGCCACCGGATTGGCTCGAGTCGAGGTGCAGCCTGCCACCGGCGAGGCCGCCAAACCGGTTGCCGCCAACGATGTCGCCCTGCTTGGCGCGGATAATACCGCCATTGTGGAGCCGCTCACCAATGACGTCGATCCGATGGGCGGTGTGCTGTCCGTCACCACGGTGAGCGCACCGGCCGACTCCGGCATCAAGGTTGGTCTCGTCAGCCATAAGCGCGTGTATATCACCGCGCGTCAGGTGCCCACGAAGCCCGTCGCCCTTACCTACACCGTGGCCAACGCCTCCGGAACCGCCAAGGGCACCATCGTGTTGCAGCCGCCGGCTCTGGCCACCTCGAATTCAGTGCCCAAGGCCAGCAATATCAATGCCCAGGTGCGTACCGACGGCATCGTGTCCGTGGATGTGCTTGACCATGTGGCCTACTCGGATGGCACCACGGTCAAACTCAAGAACAACCTGCAATACGACAAGGGGACGTTCAAGGGTCTGGCCTTCGTCTCTGGAGACACGGTCCGCTACCAAGCATCCAGCGAGACCGGCAACTTCCCCATCACCTATACGGTTGAAGACAATCTGGGTAATGTGGCTTCCGCCAATATCACCATTACCGTGCATAAGAGCGACGCAGCGAGCAAGGCCGCGCCAACCCCGCATGACGCCGAAGCGCAGGTTGCCGCCGGGCAGAAGGTCCGCATCCCCATCACACTGACCGGCATAGACACGGATGGCGACGACGATCAGCTGTTGGGTCTGGGCAACAAGGCACCCACGCTGGGCCGCATATCCGAAGTCGGTTCCGACTACTTGGTCTATGAAGCGTATCCGGATTCGTCCGGCACCGACACCTTCTCCTATGCCGTGGAGGATTGGACCGGTCAGCGCGCACAGGCGCAGATCCGCGTGGGCGTATTCCAAGGATCGTCCGACTCCGGCGTATACGCCAGGGATGACGAAATCACGTTGAGGCCCAATACGGCCGCAACCGTGCCGGTCGCGCAGAACGACATCTCCGGCGACAACACCAATCTGACCGTCGACAAGCATGTCGAGGTCCAAGGTCTCGACGGGGTGAGCGTGAAAGACAATATGATCTCCTTCACCACGCCCGGCAGCGCCACCACCGACTATATCGCCTACACGGTCAAAGACAAGGCCGGCTTGTCCGATACGGCCACCCTCACGGTAAACGTGGATCCGAGTGCCGCCATCGAGCCGCCTACCGCCTACGACTATCGTGTGCCGTCCGCCGCCACCATCGATAAGAAGTCCGTGGATGTGGATGTTTCCCAGTGGATCGCCAATCCTTCCGGCACAGCCAATGAGCTCAAGGTCGGCGTGCATCCCTCCGCCAGCGCTCACGCTCACGTCAAGGGCGGCGAGCATTCGACCACCATCACCGTCGACCTGACGTCACAGGCGCGAGCCGTGCCTTACACGGTGACCAATACGAAATACAACATCACCTCCACCGCGTTCATCCAGGTACCGGCCTATGGTGTCTTTCCGCCCACGCTGCGTCCCAAGGCACCGGAATTGAAGGTCAACTCGCGCGAGACCATTGAAATCAACATCAATGACTATGTCCGCGTCGGCGCCGGCAAGGAACCGTATATCGAAAGCGCTGATTCCGTCAGCGCCACCAAGGCTTCCAACTCCGATTTCTACGTGAACGACAAGACCCTGAAGTTCACTGCGGCAAAAGACTACGCAGGCCCCGCCTCCATTACCTTTACCGCTGTGGATGGCAAGCAGGGATCGGATAAGACCAAGATCATCAATTCCGCAGTGATCACTCTCCAGATCACGGTGATAGGCCGCGATGTGCCGCCGCCCACGTTCTCGTCCTCCACTATTGATGTCGAGGCGGGCGCGGACCCCAAGACCGTTGATCTGACGGCGCTCACCCATGCACCGTCCGGCGTGTATGACGACGAAAAGCAATACACGTATTCCGGTGGAAGCTCATCATCCAGGCAAATCACCGCAAACCTGTCCCGTTCCGGTAGCTTGCAGGTTTCCGCCACCAAGGATGCCGCTCCTGGCACCACCGCGTCCATTCCCGTGCAAATCGCATACGGCGCGGGCACCGTGAATGCCGGTGTGACCGTGCGCGTAGTGTCTTCGACCCGTCCGCTGACACGCGTCGGCAACAAGACGTTGAAGATCAAGGCCGGTGCCAGCGATGCCGTGAACGTGCTTACCGGCGCGTACAATCCGTTCCCCGATTCCTCGCTGACCGTCATCAGCTGCAAGGCGGATGACGCCGCCAAACTCACCATCGCCGGATGCGATGCCTCCGGAAACATCACCATCGCCGTCGCATCCGATGTAGGTGCTTCCACGAACACCGTGCTCGTCACCGTGCAAGACGGCACCAAGTCCAAGGATCGTGAAGTCACCGCATCGATTACCGTGTCCGTGATCGACAAGCCCGAGCCGCCACTGCTCTCCCCCGTAGCCGGGGAACCGCAGGACAGCGCGGTCAGCCTCACATGGACGCCCGGTGCCGCCAATGGCAGCCCGATCACCAACTACAAGGTCAGTTGGACCGGTGCCGTCACCGGAGAGAAGGATTGCGGTACCGTCACCTCATGCCAGGTCACTGGTCTGAAGAACGGCAAAACCTATTCCTTCACCGTCGCCGCGCGAAATGACGTCGGCTGGTCCAAGCCGTCCACCGCCGTCGAAGCCACACCGGACAAGGTGCCGTCCGCTCCCACCGATGTTACGGTCACAGGTGGCAATAAAACCGCCAAGGTGACGTGGAAAGCGCCGAGCGGTGATTTCAGCGCCGTCGACAACTATTCAGTGACCGTCACCGGTGCAGGTGCTCCGCAGACCAAGGAAACCGGCAATACGGCCACCGAGCTGTCGTTTACGTTCAACAACAACGACATTTCCGATGGCACCGCCATTACGGCGACCGTCAAAGCCCATAACAAAATCAATTGGAGTGCCGAGTCCGCCGCATCGCCGTCAGAGAAGATCTGGGGAGACCCGGATGCGCCGAACATTGCGTTGTCGAACGACGACACCACGGTAACGGCGAAAGTCACTCTCGGCAATAACCGCAATGCCGGCTGCCGGCGAATTTCCTTGGGAGGAGATGTCAAGGACACCATCGATTGCAGTGACAGTGGCGCTACGTTCGATATCAATGAGAACGATTTGAACACCCGGGAAATCACCGTAACGGCCACCGTGGTGCCGCAGCGCGATGCTTCCTCCGGCACGGGCAAGAGCAGCTTTGTCCCGCAGTACAAGGTCCAGCCGCCCACTGACGTCTACACCACCGGATCCGGCAGTACATGCACCGTGCATTGGACCAAGCAGGGACATGCGCAGTCCTACAGCGTGACTGCCGATGGCATCGATTCCGGTACAGCTACTAACCGGAACTCACTCGACTTCCGAATGAGTCCTTGGGCCAAATGCAACACCGCATCGGTGCAACAGGTGTTCAACGGCGCTACCAGCGACGCCGTCACCGGAGGCCCGCACAATGGCGCTCCTTACACCTATGAGAAGAAGGCTGTAATCAACAAACCGCAGGAGCTGCGCTGGTCAGACAACGCTCACGTCATTAACGTCACCGGCGGTTCGGTTGATGTCTATGGCAAGTCGGCCACTGTACAAATCATCATCAATGGCCAACCGTTCACGTGGAACTCCGGCCAGCCATTGGATGTCACCGACTTGGCCGTGGCCGCCGATGGCAACTACGCGTGGAGCGTCAAAGTCACCGGCGGGCCGGGATACTCCGGTCTCGACAACACTGCGGACGGAGGCAGCGTCGCGGGCACACGTCCCTCTGACTCCTCGGAGGGGACCAAGTCGCTCAAATCCGGTACCGATGTCACCACTTTGGCCAAGAACCCCTGGATTCTTGGTTTCGGCAATACCCCAATATCGTCAACCACCATTCACAAGCAGTAGGAGAACATCCATGAGCGAGAACATCGATGACGCGACGCAGTTGTCTGACACGACCCGTCTGTCCGACAGCACGCAGCTATCCGACAGCACGCACTTGTCCGACGCCACGCACCTGGCATCCGCACCACACACCGGCACGACCCCAAGCACCGAGTCGGCGCCGCAGTCCGTTGCGCTGCCTAACCTGCCGCAGCGGCCGTCACAAGCGCCGTCAGAAAAGCCGTCTCCTACTACTGATGCCGCCTCCATTCCTGCGGGCGATGACAGCACCGTGCTCAAGCCGCGCAAGGGATCGACGCCAGCCATCCCGCAGCAGGCCACCGCGCAATCCCAGCCGCAATCACAGCCGCAGCGTCAGTCGAGCAAAGCCGCGCAAGCAGCCGCATCGGCACTGCCCGCCAGCATCAATTCCGGACTACTGCCCCAGCCCACGGCTCAGGTCCGGGATTTCCAGCAGTCCTTCAATGCGCTGGTCGAAAATGTCTCCAAGGTGGTTATCGGCAAGACCATCCCTATCAAGCAATGCGTCACCGCACTGATGGTCGGTGGCCATATTCTGCTTGAAGACA
>ERZ838225.1680-NODE-1680-length-15427-cov-3.070258_pt1 | contig 15427 bp, 9 predicted proteins | sample MGYA00519684_ERZ838225 | MGnify/ENA primary metagenome ERZ838225 (study PRJEB31850, sample SAMEA3708829) | human gut metagenome | biome: human gut; feature: human-associated habitat; material: faeces | place: China | collected 2014 ...
TCGTTAACGGAGAGGATACCTCTGGGGATCCCTCATTTACCGCCTATGGCTGCCTGGTAAATCATAAAGCGGTCTGCGAGGGCATTTCCGTGGCATATCAGATGTTAACCAGGGCCATGGGCCTTAATTGCTTCTGTGCACCGGATGACAATGATAAGGACCATATGTTTGTTTACGTGGAAGCGGGAGGCAGCTGGTATAAGGTGGATCTGTCCGTGACCGGTCTGATGCCTCAGACCCTGGCGGACCGGTGTTTTAAGACCACGACAAATCAGGACGTAGAGCGTATTTTTGCCGCTTACTATAATAAGGCCAATCCATATATTGCCCATGTGGATTATGGAAATTTGGCTCCCGGAAAGGTGTATGACTTAAGTGCCGGCGGACAGCTTCGGACATATCCGTAGAACGGCTGTATGAAGGCACAGACGGGAATTCCGGAAAAGAAAGGACAGGGAACAATATAATGTATGATAATCTGACAGCCAGTGATATAAAGAAAATGCAGGAAGAAATAGAATACCGTAAATTAGTGGTCCGCAAGGAAGCTCTGGAGGCAGTGAAGGAAGCCAGGGCCCATGGGGATTTAAGTGAGAATTTTGAATATAAGGCAGCCAAGCAGGATAAGAACAGGAATGAGAGCAGGATTCGTTATCTGGAGAAAATGATAAAAACCGCCAGAATTATATCTGATAACTCCAGGGAAGGGGAAGTTGGCCTGGGAGATACGGTAGAGGTCTATATTCCCGATGATGATGAGACGGAACGGTATAAACTTGTAACCACTGTCAGAGGTAATTCACTTCAGGGGTTAATCAGTATTGACTCGCCTCTGGGAAAGGCCATAAGGGGCCGCAAGGCAGGGGATAAGGTCTATGTAAAGGTGAATGACCGTTTTGGATATGATGTGGAGATTCGATCCATTGATAAGACCACGGAAGAGGAGGAAGATAAGCTGCGCAGTTATTAACAGAATATCATTAGCGATCCATTCTTTATAGATTCAGGCCCGGCAGAAGGTTGAAAAGATTCAGAAGGTCTTGCCGGGCCTTTTCCTGGGATAAAGGTATTTATATATAAAATGAGGGACAGAAGGAGAACCATATGGCGGCAGTTAACATGACGGAAGGCGGAATCACAAAACATCTGGTGGGTTATTCCATTCCCCTGATTCTGGGCAATATGTTCCAGCTCACCTACAATGCAGTGGATTCCATCATCGCCGGCAGATTCATAGGAAAGGAAGCGCTGGCAGCGGAAGGTACGGCCAGTCCGGTGATGAATATTGTCATACTCGGAATATCGGGCATCTGTATGGGGGCGTCCGTACTGATGAGCGAGTTTTATGGAGCCGGCCAGAAAGAAAAGCTGAAACGGGAAATGTCTACAACAGTTATATTCGGCTGCTATTTTTCGGTGATAATAGCCATACTTGGAGGATTTTTCTCAAAACCTCTTCTCGGAGTGCTGGGAGTGCCGGATGAGATACTGGGCAAGGCGGCTTCTTACCTGTCCATCATTTTTCTGGGCGCGCCGTTCACTTATTTTTATAATGCAGTATCGGCTGCCCTTAAGAGTGTGGGGGATTCTAAAACGCCGCTCAAGTTTTTAGCTTTTTCTTCTATATTAAATGCGGTTTTGGATTTGATTTTTATTGGGGGGATGGGATTCGGCATTGTATGTTCTGCTGTTACCACGGTGGTGGCGGAGGCGGCTTCGGCCTTTCTATGCATAACGTATGTATACAGAAAAATTCCCATGCTGCAGTTAAGGCGGGGAGAGTTTAACATGGACAGACAGCTTCTCAGGCAGACACTGCGTTACGGCAGTATTACAGCCTTGCAGCAATCCTGCCAGCCCATCGGAAAGCTGTTGATTCAGGGTGCTGTCAATCCGCTGGGCGTGGATATGATTGCGGCCTTCAACGCGGTCAATCGTATTGATGACTATGCCTTTACCCCTGAGCAGAGCATTTCACATGGAATTACCACATTTGTGGCGCAGAACAGAGGGGCGGGCAGGAAGGAGCGCATCCAAAAGGGATTCAGGAGAGGGCTCATGCTGGAAGCATGTTACTGGGTATTCATCTGCATAACCATTACATTGTTCAGAAGGCCGCTTATGGGGCTGTTTGTAACGGCGGGAAATGAAGGAATTGTGGCATTGGGCAGCAGTTATCTGGGAATGATGGCGTTATTTTATGTGTTTCCGGCATTTACCAATGGAATCCAGGGATTTTTCAGGGGAATGGGAAAGATGAGCGTTACTCTGTTGGGAACCTTTGTCCAAACCAGCCTCAGGGTAGTGTTTGTGTACCTGTTAACGCCCGGAATCGGACTTCCGGGGGTTGCATATGCCTGCGCCATAGGCTGGAGTGTCATGCTTTTGGTTGAGGTTCCTTACTATTTTTGGTTTATGAAAGATAAATAATGGAAAAACATAGGAATCTGTAGTAAAATGTGTTATATATTAAATAACGCTTTGCCACAAGGGGGATACAAATGAAGGAGGAAGGTACATATTATCCGGCCAGAGACAGGGAAGGCCTGACCGTTTTTATGATGGGAAGCATCATGCTGGAATATAACAGAAAGCCCCTGCAGATTCCCGGAGGGCCTTCGGGAAAGGTACTGCAGCTGGTTCTTATATTGCTTTATTCGGGTGAGGAGGGCGTACACAGGGAGGAGCTTCTGGATATGCTCTACGGAAATGGTGAATGCTCCAATCCTTCGGGAAGTTTACGGGCCGCGGTATTCCGGCTCCGCAAGCTTTTGGAGGGCAGTGAACTGCCGCCCCGCGAGTATATCCGCACAGACGGAGGAATCTACAGGTGGGACAGCGGAGAGCTGCCGGTGTATATTGATGCCAGGGATTTCGAGAATACGGCAAAGGAGGCCCTGCGTACCCATGATGAGGCACTCTTAAAGCGGGCCTGCGGTCTGTATCAGGGAGAGTTTCTGGCCCAGCTTGCCGGCGAGAAATGGGTATCAGTGGTAGGAGTGCGCTATCAGGAGCTGTACTTTAGCTGCCTGCGGGCTGCCAGCAGTCTCATGAAGAAAAACCGGGAATATAACGGCCTTCTGGAGATATGTAATTATGCCTGCGAGCTGTATCCGTATGAGGAATGCCAGATTATGAAAATTGACTGCCTCATTGCCATGAAGCGCTTCAAGGAAGCCATGCAGGTGTATGACGCCGCAGTTTCCCAGTATTTTGAGGAACAGGGACTTCCTCCTTCCGAGAAGATGCTGGAACGGTTCCGCATTATGAGCGGACAGATTCGTTATACATCGGATACGCTTAAGGATATAAGGGACAGCCTTCATGAGAGGGACCGGATTAACGGCCCTTATTACTGTGCATATCCGGCATTTATCGACTGTTACCGGCTTTTGGCCCGCATGGCTGAGAGAGTGGATTTTTCCAGTGTGCTTCTGTGCTGTACCTTGCTGGATGCCAGGGGAAAACCTCTGGATACAGGCGGGGAGCTTTTAAAGACCGCGTCAGAAAAGCTTCACGATGCCATCGCCAAGTCCCTCAGAAAAGGCGATTTATTTACCTGCTATAATCCAAGCCAATATCTGGTCATGCTAAACGGCACGTCCAATGAGTATTGCCTGCGGATTTATGAGAGGATAGACAGGAACCTGCATCTCTGGGATGGGGGCAGGAAGGTGAAGCTTAATTACCAGGTGATGCCGGAGAGCCTGATATAAAGGAATGAGGAGAAGTTTATAAGAGAAGCCTATTATAGAATGTTTGCAGAGAAAGATTACAATAGAAGAGATAAGCTTGTATTAAATATGCCGTCGCAGAAATGAATCTGCGGCGGTTTTCTTTATGATACAGAAGGCATATGGTATCCGTACATTGGGACGATATAATCAATCCGCTAGGCATGTATATTGGGCATGGCCCCGTAACGACCTTCCAGATACTGCTTGCCGTAGGCTTCATCATTACGCGGGATGAGGCCGTTTTCTTTTTTGTAACTGGACAGAGGGTATAATTCCGTATCATGCCCTTCCTGACGGCAGCAGAGCCATATTTCATCCCGGCGCATCTGCGTTGGCTGTAAAATGGCAGTGTTATGGGCGGTGAATAGCAGTTGCGCATTGTGAGGATTTTTCTCGTGATTGGCATAGAGCGCAATCAGATAACGGAGTGCGTGAGGGTGAAGAATACAGTCGAGGTCATCTGCCATCATCAGGCTTCCGTCATCCAGACTGGCCAGGACTGAAGGCAGCAGTGAGAGCAGTTTTTTTGTGCCCATGGATTCCTCTTCCCACGGCAGTTCAAAGGTGCAGCCTTCATAAGGACTGTGAACAAGGAATGCAGCAGGGGATTTGTGGTCTGAGTCCGGTATGATACTGTAATTCGTTATATCAAGTCCCAAATCCTTAAGGATACCGCACAGTCTCCGCCGGGTATCCATGTCGGAAGGAAGTTCCCTGGGACTGTTTCCCTGTATTCTGCTGAACCAGGAATAGGCGGCCCTGGCATGTATGGAATCCGTATAGGCATTGAGCCATGACAGCAAAGTTACGGATGGAGGTACGGCCTTAAGGGAGAAGGAGATGAGTTCACGTCCGGGATGGATGACGGATTCTTTCCTATTAAAAAGAATACCCGTATCACTTCCGCCCAGACTGCCGTAGAACAGATTCTCCTCAGCGATGGTTCCCGTTGAGAACTGGAGCTGGTAGCGGAACAGGAACCCCTGGCTGCGGAATAACACGTCAAACTGAGTGGGAATATCCTTACAATCTGCCGAAAACAGACAATGCATGTCTCTGATTCTGGTTGGTACGGTTACAGATGCTGTGACCAGAGAGGAGAGACAGGATAAAGCATCGAGGACCGTGGACTTACCGCTGCTGTTGGGGCCATAGATTCCGATAAGGGGAAGTATGCGTTCACCGTCAGCCGGATCCTTCAACAGGGTGTTTTTATGTTCATTGATGGAGGCAGGTAGGAAATCCAACAAAACTTCCTCTTTGAATGCTTTGAAATTTTTAAAACTGAACTGCATTAGCATAATAGCACCTCAAAATGTGAGAAAAAATCTCAAAAATATGCATCTTTTGTATCTGTAACCATTTTATCATATTATTGGTAATAATACAATTAAAAATGAGGTTTTTTCTCATTTGTTCGATAGTTTCTTAAAATTTTATAAATGGAAATGTGTGAATACAAATACATGGAAGGGTTATAAAAAACAGGCTAAATTTTAATGATCTAAATAAAAAGTAACGAAAAATCATGGAAAAATAACGCTTTGCATAACGCCCTCTTTGCTATGATTATAGCGAGGGAATCTATAATTACATAATTGATTTAAGAAAAATTTTAAACTTTCTCAAATTGTAACCAGATTGTAACTGTGGTTTGCTATACTAGTTTCAGACAGTTGGATTTATCTGGAATTATGTAGAAAGAAAAAATTATGAGAGGAGTGTAAGTATGGAAGGACGAAAAAGGTCTGGCATGTTAAAGAAATCAGTCTATAACATGCGGAAGCGTCTGGTGGCCTTCGCGTTAGCGGCAGCCATGGTATGTACCAATGTTGGTGCGGACCTGAACGCAGCTTATGGGGCTACATCGTCGTCAGAGTCTGTCACATTCGAAATGACTGGTTCCCAATTGGTGACAGCGATCGAAGAAGCAATCGAAAACGGCAATGTAATATCACCGGGCGATCTCGACTTTACCAATGGAGACATTGCTAAATTCGAGAGTTTGTTTTACGGAGAGGGGAAAGTATTAGAAGTATACCCGGATCCGGACGGCGGCAGTATGGATGCGGAACTGAGAGTATTTGTTCGACTGCCGGAAGATGCCGATGACATGTATATGGTAACCGGCGATGAGGAGATTATCTTCTTATATGTGAATAATGGGGAAGATACTATCAGCTGCTCCACAAACATCACAAGGATGGAGAATGGCGTAGAAAAGGTTAAAAAGACCAAGAGAATTACTGTAAAGAGCTTTGAAGCGGCATATGGTGATGAGGAGATTAATTACATTTCCAAGCCAGTGGAGGAGACTACAGCCACTGCACCGGAAGATGTCAATGGACCAGGCACTGAGGAAACCATAGCTCCTGATACCACAGTACCAACCGTAGAAGGAACGGTAGATGAAACCACCACAGTTGTTCCGGGTGAGAGTGAGTCTACGGATGCGCCAAGAGAGGAACAGACGACTGCTCCGGAAGAGGGAAGCACGGCTCCGACAGAAGGTGTGACTGAGACATCTACAGAAGCGGCTGCCACAGAGGAAGCGACGACAGAAGAAGCAACGGATGCTCCGGAAACAACTGAGGAAAAAACTCAGGAGGCTGCAGAAGCAGATGCACCTGAACCGGAAGCAGCCGAGCCAGAAGCGGCAACAGGTGAGCCAGTGGCATCCATCATCCGTCATTATGCGCCGGTAGTAGCTGATAATGAGGAAGGTAATGCTGAAGAAGCTCCAAAAGTTGAAGAAGCTAAGGAACCTGAGGCTGAGCCGGAAGAAAAGACAGAAGCTGTTAAGGAAACAGAGGCTCCGACAGAAAAAGAGACAGAGCCGGTAGCCCCAGCAGAGACTGAAAGTACTACGGAAGCACAGGAAGGAAACCAGGAAGAATCCCCAGCGGCTGCATCGGATGAAACTACTGCCGAGGCAGGGGAGAGCACAGACCCGAGTGAAACAACCACAGAGGGAACTACAGCTGCTCCGTCAGAGGGTGACGAGACTACGACTCCTGAGACTACGACAGATGCAGCGGAAACACCCGCTGCAACCGAAGAAGTTCAGGTAGGAACCCCTTCCGATGTTACGAAACCGGAGGTTAAGCCGGAAGAGACAGTTAATAAAGCATCAACAACTGATTTGGTTGGTATGGGGTATTGAAGTACTGCAAAGGTTTATACCACTACGATTAATCAGTTGAAGGCTTTGGATGACTTTGATGGTTACAAAATTACTTACTCCATTAATCCGGGAGCTAGTGCACGTATCGTGGATGGCGCCAGAGGTGTGGAAGAAGGAGAGAGTTTAACCTTTGGAGTTAAGAATCAGATTGGATTTGCGGTTGAGAGTGTTACGGCTAATGGAGAAGTATTGGAAGCTGACTCGATAGCTGATAATGAGGATGGTTCGCAGACTGCGTGGTATACTGTTCCAGAAGTTTATGAGGAGCAGGAGGTTGAAGTCTATACGGTGGAAACTGATATACATCCGGCTTTTGATGCAGAGCTTGTGATGGATGACGGAATGGTAATCCACATAGTGGCGGAAGAAGGGGTGTTGCCAGCAGGAGTAAGAGCTACAGCTGTACGCGTCAATGATAATGTAGAAACAGCTGTTCAGGAGATAATCAGTGCTGATACCAAAAGGAATGTATCTTCAGTCATGGCTTATGATATTAATCTGTGGCTTGGAGACAAACTTCTTGATGCTGAGATGTGGAGTGGAAGTCGGCTTGTAAATGTTACATTCACAGGTAAGCCGATTATAGAACAGAGTGCAGAGGCCGATGTTGTTGAGGTTGTATGTGTTGAAACCGTGCAGGATAGTAATAAGGAAGAGAAAGAAAAGGCAGCCGCCCAGGAAAGTGAAATTGCTCCAGAAGATATAGTAAAGGTTGAGACTGTAAGCGATACAGTGGATGTTCCAGGAGAACAGACAGTTGGCGAGATTTCCTTTGAGGCTGAGCATTTTACTATTTATGCGGTTGTGAGCGGTAATAAACAGTATGATTCGACCACTATTGCCGTTGGTGAAAAATTAACTCTTTATAATGAGAATAATAAAAATACGCTGTTAAATGCTGATTGGAGCGTTACTTCAGGTTCCGATGTTATTAGCTTTATAAGCGGCAGTACTCAGAAGAGGAATAGTATTGAGATAGTTGGACTTAAGCCAGGAACAGCCATGGTAAGGGCAGCTAGTAGTTGGGGGCGAAACTATTCCTATACAATAATAGTGACAGATACATCTGGCATTAATGCAGAGTATTGGATTACTAATCGTGAAGTTACAGGTTCGGACGGACAGCAGTCAAAGAATATCAGCAGTACAGACCTGTCACAGTATGGAGACAACGGTGTGCCGGTAGACGAGGTTGCTCCATCTACAGGAACAAGAGAGAATGATGAACTTATTTTTTGGCATGCCAGAGTGCTTCCAGCAAACTATCATCAAACGAATAATGCAGGCATTAACCGTGTAGAAAATGGGCAAAGAATCGAAAGGTTAAGGTTTTTTAACGAAAATATCCAATATTATACATCTTCTGGAAGTTGGAAAGACTTTGCCGCAACTGATCAATTAGTTTTTTATTACCTACAGAGAACAGAATTGGCGAAGCAGGTTGAAATTGCTGTGTCCGATTGGTGGGAGAATAGTAATGACAATACAAGAAAAATTGAATATGAATTAATTGATGAACTAAGCGGAAATAGTATGGGATCATCATTGACGAGTTATCATGATAAACATCCGGGAGTAAGCGGTATATATATTACGCCTAATTTGGATAACGCATATTCCGTTTCTAAGGTAACTGTCGACAATGTTGAAATTAATTGGGAAAATGGGTTTAGCGTTGGATGGACCAAATCAAGTCAGACGGTAACAGTAAGAATTTATATTAAACCGAATGAAGCGAATTTGCAGATACAGTATTTAACTGAAGATGGTCAGCCTTTGACAGGAGAGTTGGAGAGTTCTACGTTAGGCGTACTTACAAGAGAAGGAACTGATTTTAACGGGTATGTACGTAATGGAAATCTGCAAAATACAAAGATAGAGGGGTATTATGGTGAAACATATATCATATATACCGATCTGAAGAGTGTATCAAGTCTTAAAGAATATGCATTAAATTATGAGTATTCGAGCGCGGCAGTTAGTGATAATAATACTGTATTAAAATTGTATTACAGGAGTGTCTCCCATGAATATACGGTGAACTACTACAAGGACAGCATAAGCGACCGTAATTTCCTTGGAGAAGTTGAGGGAACAGGTTCTGTTGGAGATACAATCCCGGCAGATTTAACACTGTTCGCCCCGGAAGGCTATGCAGTACCCGGAACCAGGAGCGGAGCGGAGAAGATCAGTGCTGACGGCGGAGACGTCGTAAACGTGGTATACAGCAAGAAAACGAACCTGAGCTACACGGTGAACTACTACAAGGACAGCATAGAAGAAGGAAACTACCTTGACAAAGTGGAAGGAACAGGAACCTTTGGAGATGCAATCCCAGCCGATTTAACAAAGTTCGCCCCGGCGGGTTACGCAGTACCCGGAGCCAGGAGCGGAGCGGAGAAGATCAGCGCGGATGGCGGAGACGTCGTAAACGTGGTATACAGCAAGGATACTTTCAAGTACAGTGTGCATTACTTCTATGATGAAGTAGAGGATGAACAGGCATTGGAGCAAGGTATCGGAGAATTCGAGAGCCAAGTAACGACTTATAAAGTAAAGCCAAGAACAAAGTATGCACTTGATTATGTGGAGAACTTACCACTGACTATTGGAACTGATGTGTCGAAGAACGTCATTAATGTTTATTATGCATTAGATGACAATGAGGACGAAATCCCGGATAAATACCAGATTCTGTTCACCTATGTGAGTGCAGGAAATGGTAGCGTAGACGGAGAGATAAAAGAGGTTCATACATTTAGAGATGATAATGACAATTATATTAAGCCTACACCTACAAGTCCAAAAGCTAATATAACTGTAAATGCAGATGATAAGTATGCATTTGATTATTGGACGGTAGATGGAAGCAGCAAAGATTATCATATCAATATGGACACCTTTAAAACAAATACCTATTTAGAGAATACCACCTTTACAGTATACTTTGATAAGGATGAAATAGGAACTAATCTAGAAAATCCGGATAATCCAGATGGAATCCCAGATAAGTATCAGGTAGTATTTGAATATAGGTCTGAGGACACAAACCGTGGTACTGTTTATGGAACTGTCAAGGAAGTAGTAACCAGGCCACAGAATGAAGATGGAAGCTACAATATGGAAGCACCTGTATATCCATCAGCTAACGTAACAGTATCCGGCATTGGAAGTTATTCTTTCAATAACTGGACAGATGGAAGCAGGAGCTATGCTAACGCAGATGAAATCAAAGCTGCGGGGTTCACACAGAGCACAACCTTTACCGCACAGTTTAATTATAACGGCGGTGGAGGCGGAACCGGCGGCGGTGGAGGCGGAACCAGTGGTGGCACCACAGGCAATAGACGCTACACAAGTACACCTGGTGGCCCAGGCTTTACAACCATCACCCCGGAAGATGTGCCGTTAGCACCTCTTCCAGAATCACCAGTAGATGTAACTTTAATCGATGACGGTGAAGTACCGTTGGCACCACTGCCAAAGACAGGTCAGACATCTATGAGAACCACATTGACCATGATGTTATCAGGAATCTTTGTTGCGGTAACAGCGTTGAGCAAGAAACGTAAAGAAGAGGATTCATAACGGTCCATTACAGTCAATGTAAAAACAAAATAGCAGTATAACAGGAACCCCTGGCCAATATGGTCAGGGGTTCTTTTACAATCAAATTTGCAGTCAAATTAAATAACTCAAACTTCCCATAGCTAAAATGGGATTGCTCCTTGAAAACTCAATACTTTAGAACACAAAATAGCTTTCAGGCAGCCGACTGAGCATCAGAAAGCGCATCCTGCATGTATTTTGGAAGATGCCCGATAAAGCTGGATGTGATTCTTCCAGCTGTGCCGGCTTAAATCTACAGACTTTCCCCGTTCGTCTCAATCACTTTCTTATACCAGTCAAAGGAATCTTTCTTACTGCGCTTCAGCGTACCCTTTCCTTCGTTGTCCTTGTCCGCATAGATGAATCCGTAGCGCTTCTTCATCTCGCCGGTGCTGGCGCTTACCAGATCAATACAACCCCAAACCGTATAGCCCAAAAGCTCCACTCCATCCTCATTGACCGCATCCTTCATGGCCTGAATATGCGCCCTTAAATAGTCAATGCGGTAATCGTCATGGATCGCTCCGTTCTCGTCCGGCGTGTCCACCGCGCCCAGGCCGTTCTCTACGATGAACAGCGGCTTCTGGTAGCGGTCGTACAGACTGTTCATGGTGATGCGAAGGCCCAGCGGATCAATCTGCCATCCCCACTCGCTCATTTTCAGGTACGGATTGCGCATGGAGGCCATCACGTTGCCCGCGGTCTGCTTACTCAGCTCCGGATTGGCGCTGGTCAGACGGGATGCGTAGTAGGAAAATGAGATAAAGTCCACTGTGTTTTCCTTGAGAACAGAAAGGTCTTCCGGCCCCATAACAAGCTCCACTCCCGCTTTTTCCATGCGTTTTCTCGCAAAGGGCGGGTATTCGCCGCGGGACTGTACATCGATAAAGAAGTAGTTGTCCCGATCCCGTCCCATGGCCGCCCACACATCCTCCGGGGCGCAGCTGTAGGGATAAAAGCTTCCTGCCGCCAGCATACAGCCTACCATGCAGCCCGGCATCATCTCGTGAGCCATCCTGGTTGCCAGGGCGCTTGCCAGCAGTTCATGATGAGCCGCCTGGTACTTCACCTGGGTCTCGTTCTCTCCCGGCTCAAACACAAGACCTGCGCCCATAAAGGGTAGGTGAAGCAGCATGTTGATCTCATTGAAGGTCAGCCAGTATTTTACCTTCCCTTTCAATCTGGTAAACAGGGCGCGGCAGAAATTCAGGTAGAAATCCACCAGCCTCCGGTTTCTCCAGGAACCGTACTCCGTTACCAGGTGCATGGGCACATCAAAGTGACAGATAGTGACCAGCGGTTCAATGTTGTACTTAAGGCAGGTGTCAATCAGCTTCTCATAGAAATCCAGTCCCTTTTCATTAGGCTGTTCCTCGTCCCCCATGGGGAATATCCTGGACCAGGCAATGGAAAAACGATAGCATTTGAATCCCATCTCCGCAAACAGACGGATATCTTCTTCATAGTGATGGTACATATCAATGGCTTCATGGGAGGGATAGTAATGGTCGCTGTCACAGGCCAGCATCTTCATCCTGCCGCTCATGACCGCACGCCTGTCTGCCCCTGCCGGAAGCACATCCACGTTAGCAATTCCTCTTCCGTCCAGGTCGAATCCGCCTTCACATTGGTTTGCCGCCGTAGCGCCTCCCCACAAAAATCCTTCTGGCATTTTGCTCATGATGATTTCCTCCTTCCATATCTCTTTTACATAACTACAAGCAGTTCATCCGCCACATCCACCGTTCCAGAAGCGCTGGTTACAATGTCCGCAAACTGATTGGTGTTGGTGATGATGACAGGAGTAACCAGGGAATATCCTGCTTTCTGGACAGCGTCCATATCAAATTCCACCAGGATCTGTCCTCTCGTTACCTTGTCTCCTTCTTTCACCTTCTTATCAAAGCCCCGGCCTTCCATCTTCACCGTATCCATGCCGATATGAATCAGAACCTCCACACCGTCATTGCTGGTGACTCCTACCGCATGTCCGGTGGGGAAGATTGCGGAAACCACTCCATCGCATGGGCTGCATACCTTGCCCTCTGTGGGAATGATTGCCATGCCTTTTCCCATCACTCCGCTGGCGAATGCCTGGTCGTCTACCTGATCTAGCGGGATTACTTCGCCTTTTACCGGAGCAAACACGGATTTGGGAGCGTCCTCATCCACCGAAGCCTTTTTTGCCAGAGTGGTTTTTTTTGCCTTCGGCTCATCATCTGTATAGGTAGCTATTGTCATTACAAAGGCTAAAACCATCGCCTCCGCCACTGCGATCACAGCCCAGATTACATTGGACATAGGCTCGCCGTCTTTGACAAATGACATGAATCCGAAGAAGCCCAACGCGCCGGACTGATATCGTAAAACCTTGGCTCCGCCCAGGATACCGCCGCCCACTGCTGCCGCGATACAGGAGATAATGAACGGTTTTTTCTTAGGAAGTGTAATACCGTAAATACAGGGTTCCGTAACACCGAACAGACCGGAAACCAGGGCTGGGAGCGCCATTGTCTTCATATTCTTATCTTTAGTCTTAATATAAATAGCCGCAACTACCATAGACTGCGCGAACGAAGCCGCAAAGTAAGGAGTCATGAATAAATCGCTTCCATATGTACTGATATTGGCAATTCCGATCGGGATAACCGCCCAGTGCAGACCGAAGATAACCAAGATCTGCCACAGCGCGCCAATCAGGATACCGGTTACCACGCCGCCCAGCACCGGAATCGCAAAGATCGCCTGGAAAAACGCGTTCAGCAGGTTGGTAAGGATGCCGGCCACCGGACCAATCACAATAAAAGTCAGCGGAACAATGATAATCACCGTCAAAAACGGTACGAAGAACAGTTTTAAGGTATCCGGAACAATCTTCTTAAAGTATTTTTCAAGCTTCGCTCCCACTCCGGTGGCCACCAGGATTGGAACTACGGATGAGGCGTATCCTGACTTGGGATATACCACCGGGATTCCCAGAAAGGTGGTCTTATAATCCAGAGCCATCAGGGTGCCCTCAAACAGGGTGCCGGTGGTCTCCAGGCCAACCATGGCCGGATACAAAAGGGCAGCCGCGATGCTCATGCCCAGATATGGGTTACATTTAAACTTCTTTGCGCAGGATGCCGCAATGATCATGGGAAGGAAGTAGTAAAATCCATCTCCAATGGCATACATCATCTGGTAAAATCCGCTGTCCTTCACCGATGCTCCGGCAACGAACACCAGCACGGCCAAAAGACCTTTTACAATACCGGCCGCTGCCAAAAATCCCAAGATCGGCTGGAAGGTTCCGGACAGCAGATCCAGCATCCAGGCCCCCCAGGCCATATTTTTGTCGCCTTCTGCTTCTTCGGATTGCGCGCCGGATATATGTGCTTTTTCGCAAACCACCTCATATACCTGCGGCACATGATTGCCGATCACCACCTGATACTGTCCTCCTGACCGCATGACCGTAACGATCCCGTCGGTTGATTTTAACACCTCCGTGTTGGCCTTTGACTCGTCCCTCAGCTGGAAACGCAGCCTGGTAATACAGTGCGTCAGACTTACAATATTTTCCTTTCCACCCACGTTCTGAATGATTATGCGGGCCAGTGCGTCATACTTACTTGCCATGTTCTCTCCTCCTATAGCTTAAGTTCATTTGTCTCGCATGGCTCTGTTGATATTCAAAGTCATGTAAGCAATTTCCTCCATGTTGGGCTGTACCTTCATCTGCTGTAAGATGAATTTTGCAATTTTAGCGCTGCAATCATATGCCGCCGGAAATTTTGTACAAATCAGCGCGCAGATCTCCTCATCCTCACCATGGTGCATCTGATTGGTGATGATTCTTCGCAGCATATGTTTGATATAGACCATCAGTTCCTCAAACGCAAATGACCTGTGGTCCAGATCTTTTTGGAAATGATACTGGATGATATTGATGATATCTTTTGTCATGACAACGATGTCGTAGCCCCTTGAATTGAAATTCCCCATCTCCGCATTGACGATGTGGATGGCGATAAATCCTGCTTCGTCTTCCGAGAGGACTATGTTCAGCTTTTCCACAATAATACTGAGGGCTTCGATTCCCACAGCGTATTCTTCCGGATAGTAATTCTTGATTTCCCACAGAAGCGCATTGGGCAATTCAATGCCCTGATTTTTCCGCTCCACAGCACAGCAAAGGTGCTCTGTCAGTCCGATGTGAATGCTGCGATCCAGCCTGTGACGCAGCTTTTTGTGGGCAATGCTGATAATCTCCTCTGCCGTCTGAATGTACCCATAGGGAATCCCAGCCGCAATTCCGGCAAATTTGGATACTGCTTCTGAGTCCTCCAGGTGAAACTTCTTCTGGATTATGCTTTCATCAAACACGCCTTCGGTTTTGTAGTGAAAACCGATTCCGGTTCCGATCCAGATGGTTTCCCGCCCGCTCTCATCCAATCCACTGACCACATTGTTATTAATGATCTTTGTTATCTCCATAACCAGTCCCTTTTCCCAAAACAAAAGACCGGCATTATCCCAGACTGCTGCATTGTATATACAACAGAATAGGATAACCCAGTCTTGCCTGCTTTACCAGTGACACCTTACGGCTATACCTGACCTTTTGTTTAAATTATATAGTAATATTACCATGCGCGGAGGGGTTGGTCAACTTGTTTTTTGGCAATTTTACTTTTTCGTGGTAGACTTCCCCCGTTTTTTTGACTTATGTTACATGTCTTCAAATTTTGTAAACCCGACTCTACTTCCACTGTTTTTTCAGTAGCCCTTATGAACGGCATGTAGACGATGAGCTGAAGCACAACATAGCAGTTGTCTTTGATTAGAAAGGCGGAACACTGAATGATTCTACGGACCCGCTGCTGACCTACAGCCTGCAGAAATATGGGGTGAT
>ERZ838225.1683-NODE-1683-length-15401-cov-3.682328_pt1 | contig 15401 bp, 10 predicted proteins | sample MGYA00519684_ERZ838225 | MGnify/ENA primary metagenome ERZ838225 (study PRJEB31850, sample SAMEA3708829) | human gut metagenome | biome: human gut; feature: human-associated habitat; material: faeces | place: China | collected 2014 ...
AAGGGAAATAAAACATGCGTTTTGTGCAATTTTTATTTTTCAGACACGCTCTAGTCCCGTTACATTCGATTTTTCATAAGTAATATCTGAAACAAAATTACTTCTACCAAAGATTTCATCACACATTACCTTAAGATAATGTCCCTCGGTACTATCAATACTGATCCATAAAGAGCCTTCTTCCGATAATAACGAATGAATAATTTGAATACGCTTATACAACATATCTAGCCAAATGGAATGTTCTAAGTCATCATCATAATGTTCAAATGCATTACCTGTATTATATGGTGGGTCTATATATACACACTTAATTTTACCCGCATAATCATTTTCTAACGCCTTTAATGCTAATAAGTTATCTCCATGTATTAACATGTTTTCAGTATCAGAATCACCATACGATTTAGTGATATCTTCAATAAGTATTCTTGGCTCTAGTTTTTCATCTTGATATTTTCCCACCCAAGTAAGCTCAAGTTTTCCTCGTTTTTCCATTGTGTTCTCCTAAAATTTGACAACAATTTTTGTAAACAGAACAGGCCTCTTCAGTAAGTTTTCTTCAAACTGTACTTTCATATCTTGGGCTTCTTTTTCAATGATGCCCACCGTTTTGTGAAAACTCTGTTCTCTTTCTTTTTGCTTATCACCCAATTCATCTATTCTCTTTTTGATAGCAATCTTTTCTTTGAAATTAGTTTCGTTTTGATATTGACTTCTCAAATCATCAATCTCTGAACTATCCTTTATACTTAATATAAATTCTTCTTTCCTAAGGTTGGTCCAGTTTTCAATTCTCTCGTCATTTTGAGAAATAAGAATTTTGCACTTATCGGCATGTTCCTGGAACAAATACTCATCTACATCTTTGATAATTCCAGCAACATTATCCGGTGATTCTTCTATAAGATTATCATCCGTAAGACTACTCGTAAGAATTCTTATAAGCTCATCTTTTGCGGCATAAATCTTTCCTTTTTCGTCAGATATCTGGAACACAGATTGAATCATTTCCTCTCCAGCGTAATATCCGCCAATTAGCAAATATCCATGTTCTAATCCTAGAATATTCAAACCATTTTTCAGCTCATAGAACAGTGGGTATATTACCTGCTTATGTGAAAGCTCTGCTTTTTCCCAATAATCTAGAGCGTGTTTGAAAATTAAATATTGCACAAAACATATATTTTAATGTCCTTTTTCATGTTAAAATAAAGAAAAAGGGGTGTTTATTATGTTAAGGCGATACGAGTTGAACGATGATGAATGGAGCCGCATTGTGAATCTACTTCCCCCGGAAAATACAGGCAAGCGGGGACGTCCACGAAAATCTAATCGCACAATCTTAAATGGAATGGTTTGGATTGCACGCAGCGGTGCACCCTGGCGTGACCTTCCGGAACGTTACGGACCATGGGAAACCGTTTACAGTCGCTTTCGTAAATGGATTGAAGACGGTATATTGGATAATATTTTCCGGATTTTAAGTCTGGATGCAGAATTTGAAGAGCTTTCTATGGATGCATCCATCGTCCAGGCACATCAGCATAGTGCCGGAGCTAAAAAAGGGGGCCTTCCCCTGAAATCGGCCGGAGCCGAGGCGGACCAAGTACCAAAATCCATGCCATCGTAGAAGCGTACGGGAACCCAGTTCGTATTATGATTAGCGAAGGCCAGAAAAATGATATTCCATATGCAATTCCTCTTTTAAAACAAATCAACATTAATGGAAGCAAGATTTTGGCAGATCGAGGCTATAACAGTAACAAAGTATTAAAATACATCCATGAAAATGGTGCAAAAGCGACGATTCCATCCAAAAGGAATGCAAAAATACAACGTTCTTGTGACTGGTGGCTTTATAAAGAGCGGCATCTTGTAGAAAAGCTGTTCTTGAAATTAAAAGCGTATCGAAGGATAGCGACCCGTTATGATAAACTCGCATGTACCTATCTGGGATTTTTATGCCTTGCTTCCATATTGATTTGGTTAAAATAAACAATTTCTGATTTTTTTCAAACACGCTCTAGCTGGAAATGGATCGTTTTGAATGGAATTTCGTGTCACGAACGTGTTTAGAAAATAAGAAAAGCGTTCGAAAATGTCAGCTAATCCAGCTAACATTTTCGAACGCTTTGAAGCCCGTCCATAAGAGGATTTGAACCTCCGACCCCTCGCTTAGGAGGCGAGTGCTCTATCCAGCTGAGCTATGACGACATATGCCGCAAACCCTTGATTTTACTGAGTTTCTGGGATTTTTCCCTTCGGCCATATATAAGATTATCAACTCTTTTTTGAGCTGTCAATCTACAGATTTTTTTGCTAATGAAGCATAATAATTGACACATATAAATGATTTTATACTAACCAATTCAAAAAGTCAACCCTGGCATGGCTTTTTGAACGCAGATAAGCAAGTAGCAAAGCGGATTGCGAATGTCCGCTTTACCGCTTTACCCTTGTCAGAACAATGGGGATAAAATAAAAAGGACATCCTATCTATTGAATTTTTTATTTTAAGATAGAACGTCCTTTTTAAGTTTTGCTAAAGGAAGCTTTTGATTAATTATTTACCTGTATTATTTGCTTTTTTTCTTCAGCAGTTTTGTTCCTGTTAAAGTTGTGAATGAGACAGCTAAGAGTGCAATCCAAATCATAACGTTTGTATCATCTCCTGTTTTTGGAGAAGTAGTGGCAGAAGTACTTGTTCCGGTTGTGGAAGTTTTGCCTGTAGAGGCTGTTGTTTTTCCATTGGTTGAAGTATTTGTTGTACTGCCTGTTGTTTTGGTGGTACCGTTCGTTTTGTCTGTAGTGCTGTTATTTGCATTGTTGCTGTTGTTTTTATTATCGTTACCGTTATTGGTATTATCGTTCTTGTTGTCGTTATCGCCGTTGTTGATATTATCGTTCTTGTTGTCGTCATCACCATCATTTTTATTGTCGTCATTTTTATTGTCATCATTCTTTTTGTCTGTAATAGTGAAAACAATTTCGGCAGAGGAACCAGCGTAGTTGCCGATACCTGTAACAGTTAACCTGTAGCTTCCGGCGTTGATAAATTCTGTATCAGCAAAATTTTTTGCTTCAGAATCATCTCCGTAGATGCAGGAAGCAGTGTAATCAACACCTTCTGTTAAAACAGTTTTTCCATCTTTTACAGTCAGAGCCGGTGTTTTAGCTGTTCCATCATAAGAAGCAGAATTGGAATCTAAAGCAACATCAAAAGTAAGTTCTTTTGGCGTAATCGTAAATGTTTTTTCTACGGTTCCGTAGTAATTTCCAATACCGGTAACTACTACAGTGTAAGTGTCTGCGTTTGTAAATTTACCATCGGATTCTGTTCCATCTTCGTTTTTGTAAGTAATGAAATAATCCGTTCCTTCTGTTAAAACAGTTTCTCCATCCTGTACCATTACAGAAGGGGTAAGTTCTTCACCGGTATAAGTCTGATTTTCAATGTCTGCTACAGTGAAGGTATTTGTTACAGCATTTGTTATGAACTTATCTAATGGAGGTGTAGTTTCAACACCTGTAGTCCAGTATAATTCTTCAAGTGGGTCATTATTGACATCATTACCAATCTGTGTACCATTTTCAATATGACGGCTTGCACTTGTAACTTTTACATTGTCAGAAATGGCATTTCCCGGTGTTGCGTTTTTGGAAGTACGAGAGGTAGCTCCCTGAAGGAAAGCTTCGGAAGTTGTAATCATTCCGTTTCCAATGACTGCATTTCCGCCGTTGCCCCAGAGTACGTCGCCACCGATAGCAATAACTTTTCCATTTCCTGTGATGTTACCGTTGTCTAATTCAATAGCAGAACCGCCTTCTGCATAGAGAAGTACGTTTCCACCACCACCATAAGTAACGAGTACGGCATTATCTTCAAGATTTACAGTTCCGTCTTTTACGAGAAGGGCAGTCTGTCCAAGGTCACTTCCTGCTTCATCCCCGGCAATAAATACCTGTCCTTTTACAGTTACATTTCCATTTGCTACAACAACTGCTTCAGAACTGCTGCGGTCTGTTAAGTCGCCGTTTGCAAGATAGTTAATGTGAGAGTAAATAGATGCATTTTCAAGGATAGCACCATCCTGCAGGCGAAGCTGTCCACAAAGAGAAGCGCCTGTAGTAAATTCTTGATTGTAAGAATCATAGTTCATAGAGAATGTACCGCCGTTCTGTACGTCGATGATTCCCTGAACAACAGAATCGGAAAGAGTCAGCTTACCGCCGGATTCTACTACGATGCGGACACTGCTGAGGATTTCCATATTTGTCATAGTCAGATTGCATCCAGCCGGAATGTAAAGGGTCTGTGGAATGTCTCCGGCTTTTACCTGTTTCCATGGAAGGTCGTATCCAAGATAACCATAAGTACCACTTTGATGGGAACCAAACCATGCTTCTAAATCTTTTGGAACACGAACGCTGTTTTCTTCGCCTTCTATATTGCTTCCGAAGTTTTTGATTGCCCATGGTTCCATGATATCCCATGCATAAAGACCATTTCCATACTGTTTTAAATTGTCGGTAGTCGGACGGTCTGCTAAAGTCTCTTCGCCTGTGTAAACATTAAATGGTAAGGAGTTGCTGACAGCGGTTCTTCCCTGGGTATCTGTTATAGATACGGAAATAAGATAAGCACCGGCATCTTTTGGAGTACCGTTTAATGTCAAGTCACTGCTGATGGTCATGTAAACTCCGCTCATGCCACTGTCGCTGTCGGCAGGAGTTCCTTTTTCTGTATTCGGAACAATGCTGACACTGCATTTGTTTCCGTTTAGGTTGATTTTTGAAGAATGGTCAAGTTCTTCCCAGTCTGCGTCTGTTGGTTCAGTCCCTTTTGCTGTGATGGCACCGTAAACTTTTGCAGAACTGTTTTTGCTGCTGGTAGCGCCACCAACACTTGCGCTTGATACACTGTCATAGTTCTGCTGACCAATGATGGCGGATTCAAAAGAGCCTTCCAGTTTTACGTGAAGTTCATAAGGGTCGCCCTGTCCGTCATCAGCAACTAAAGAGGCATTTCCATTTGTATCAATTACAAATTTGAAAGTCAGTTCCTGATATCCATCAGCAGTAAGTGTGATAACATCACCGCTTTTTAAAACAGGGATTTCAGGATTTGTACTGAAATCTTTTGCGGAGAAAACCAAAACATTATTATCGGTATCTTTATAGTATTTACCACCGGCAGATGGTTTAAAAGAAGAGTTTTCCCAGGATTCTCCATTTACTTTTACGTCGGTAACGGATGTAGCATAGTTATCTGCATTTTGGAAAGAAAGATTCCAGTTTGTTCCGAAGAAATCAGTTGCAATGCTTAACTGGTTCAGTTCGATTTTTACCGGTTCAGCAGGTTTTATTTTTTTAAAAGAAGCTGATACAGTTACATCTTCTTCCGGCATGATAAAAGTATAAACACCGTCTGTATTCTGAAGGGCAACTTCAGTTCCGGTTGTTATACCTGTAACTTTAATGGTATCAAGTTCATAGTTTTCAGCTGGTGCAGGTGTTACGGTAACAGTAGTGCCTTTTTTGATTTCTTTTGTTGCGCTAAGCTGTACATTTCCGTTTTCGGTTTCGGCTGCAGTAGCAGAATAGGTTTTTTCAGTAGGTGCTACAACAGTTGCAGTATAAACATAAGGATAAGAAGAAGTATTTTTTGTTACCTGAAGGTTTAAATCCTGATATCCGTCTGCAGAAATTTTAATAGCTGCAGGATAAGTAGAAGGATTTACGATTTTCAGGGCTGTGTAGCTTCCGTAAGCACCGGTCACACTTCCGACTTCCCAGAGGTTTCCGTTTGCCCCCCAGCTGTTAATGGTTCCCTTTGTATAAGTCGTATCATTTACAACGACATTATTAATTGCATTCATCCAGCCCGTATCTTCAAAGCCAAGCGTTAAGATTTCGGTCATAAATCCGGTGACAGAGCATTCGGTCACTGCGGTTGGTGCTGCTTTATCTCCTGCCGCTAAAACAGGTGAGTATGTCGTAGACAGACAAATCAGTAAAGATAAGAGCAGGGACGCAATTTTTTTCCATATTTTTTTCATATCGCTCTCCTTGTAAATATTTGATTTTTCTAATGTTAGAATGGCTGCTAATACGATTAAAGATAGTCCCCCTTTCACTATAATAATTAGCACATCTGATAAAACAAAAGTTAGTATATTCTAACAATGGTAATACAATGCTACCAACAATTACCAATGGTGTCAATGAAAAAAAACTTATTGAAAAAAATTATCTGTAAGACACAAAAATGCGATAGAAAGTATACGGAAATCTTTTATCAAACCTATAAAAATGGTATAATGTACCCAATAAATCAAGGAGGTGATTGAATTGAAGAAAGTAGTTTTAATCCCCGATTCATTTAAAGGAACATTATCTTCTGCGCAGATTTGTGACATTATGGAGCAGAATGTGAAGAAACACTTTCCGGAGTGTGAGGTTGTTAAAATTCCGGTTGCTGATGGAGGAGAGGGCAGTGTAAACTGTTTTCTGACTGCTGCAGGTGGAGAAAAGAGAAAGGTTATCGTTAAGAATCCTTACATGGAGGATATGGAAGCATTTTATGGGATTTTGCCGGATAAGACAGCGGTGATTGAGATGGCAGCATGTGCAGGACTTCCGCTTGTGGAGAATCGTCAAAATCCAGAAGTGACAACGACGTATGGTGTCGGTCAGCTGATGCTTGATGCTGTGGAGCATGGTTGTAAGAAGATAGTAGTTGGGCTTGGCGGTTCGTGTACAAATGATGCTGGTGCAGGAGCGGCGGCGGCAGTTGGAGTTGAATTTTTTGATAAAGATGGAGAGAAATTGATTCCGACAGGCGGAACACTTGGAAAAGTTGCAAAAATTTCGATGGAAAATATGGATGAGCGAATTAAGAGCGCGCAGATTATCACGATGTGCGATATTGATAATCCAATGTATGGAAAATCGGGGGCAGCTTATATTTTCGGACCGCAAAAAGGTGCGGATGATGAAATGGTGCAGCGGTTGGATGCAAACTTAAGAAAATTTGCAGAGCGGATACAGACAGAAATCGGAAGAGATATTTCGAATATCCATGGAGGCGGAGCAGCAGGTGCAATGGGAGCCGGTATGGTTGCTTTCTTTGATTCAAAGCTTCAGATGGGAATTGAAACCGTACTTGATATTGTAAAATTTGATGAATTAATCCAGGGTGCAGATTTGATTTTCACCGGTGAAGGAAAAATGGACAGCCAGAGTCTTCGTGGAAAAGTGGTAATTGGAGTCGGAAAACGGGCTAAGAGACAAGACGTTCCGGTTGTGGTTGTGACAGGAGATGCAGAAGAAGTAGAAGATGCTTATGATATGGGGATTTCGGCAGTCTTTTCAACGAATCGGGTAGCAAGAGATTTTTCAGTAATCCGATATAAGAGTAAAGAATATATGGAAGTCACAATGGATAATATTATGAGGCTGATTAAAATTGTGAATAAATAGGGAGAAATTAGAAAAAATAAAAAGAGCGGAGACTTGGATTTTAGGTGAGTCCCCGCTCTTTTTAATTTAAGAGGTTTTTGTATATGGATTAGAGGTAAGTTTTTTATTTAACCAAATCAAGCAAGTAGCGAAGCGGATTGCAAATATCCACTTGACTTTAATTTGTATAGTTATTAAGTAGAAAAATTTATAAGTTCGAGTAACCCATCAGGGAAGCGTCCACTGCCTCAGCAGCTTTTCGTCCTTCACGGATTGCCCATACGACCAGAGACTGTCCTCTGTGCATATCTCCTGCGGTAAATACGCCAGGAACAGAAGTTTCATACTGGTCAGGTTTTGTTGCAACATTGGTTCGTGGAGTTAAGTCCACTTTAAATGCATCGGTTACGTATTTCTGGCTTCCAAGGAAACCGGCTGCGATTAATACAAGCTGAGCTTCTATGATGGTTTCACTGCCTTCGACCGGAACCATATTCATACGTCCTGTTTTTTCATCTTTTTTTGGTTCAAGCTTTACAAGTTTTGCTTTTTGTACGTTACCTTTGTCGTCTTTGATAAATTCGGTTACTGTGGTCTGATAGATACGTGGGTCATGTCCAAAGACTGCGATAGCTTCTTCCTGGCCGTAATCTGTCTTGCAGATACGAGGCCATTCCGGCCATGGATTCATTTTTGTTCTTTCATCTGGTGCTTTTGGCATCATCTCAAGCTGTGTGACAGATTTTGCACCAAGACGAATTGCAGTTCCGACACAGTCATTTCCGGTATCACCGCCACCGATTACAACGACGTGTTTTCCTTTTGCAGAAACAAAGTTTTTGTCTTTGAAATTGGAATCTAAAAGGCTCTTTGTAATAGAAGAGAGGTAGTCAACTGCAAAGAAAATATTGTTGGCTTCACGTCCCGGAACTTTAATGTCTCTTGGATTAGAAGCACCACAGCATAAAACAATGCGGTCAAAATCTTTTTGGAGTTCTTTTGCAGTGATATCTTTTCCGACATCTACACCTGTCTTAAAGACAACTCCTTCTTCTTCCATGAGTTTGATACGTCTGTCAATCACAGATTTATCAAGCTTCATGTTCGGGATTCCATAGCGGAGCAGACCGCCGATTCTGTCTTTTCTTTCAAAAACAGTAACCTGATGTCCGCGACGGTTTAACTGCATGGCAGTTGCAAGACCGGACGGACCGCTTCCTACAACGGCAACTTTTTTGCCGGTACGAACTTTTGGAATCCTTGGAGTCACCCATCCGTTTGCATAAGCAGTTTCAATAATGGCACGTTCATTTTCCTTTGTGGAAACCGGTTGGGAATCCAGATTACAGGTGCAGGCTGCCTCACAAAGGGCAGGGCAGACTCTGCAGGTAAATTCAGGGAAACAATGGGTTTTGGTTAAACGGGTATAAGCCTGTTCCCAGTTTCCGTGATAAACTAAATCATTTAATTCCGGAACTAAATTGTGAAGCGGACATCCGGAAGCCATTCCGGCAATCATTGTACCGGCCTGGCAGAACGGAACGCCACATTCCATGCAGCGTGCGCCCTGTTTCTGCTGTTCCTCTTTTTTTAAAGGGGTACGAAATTCGTTAAAGTGTTTAATTCGGTCTTTTGGTGCTTCGACTTTTGCGGTTTCTCTTTTATATTCTAAAAATCCTGTTGGTTTTCCCATGATTATTCTGCTCCTTTCTGAAAGTTTTCATTGAAGGCTTCTAACTGTGCTTCTTCTGGTGACATGCCCATTTCTTCCAGTTTGGTAGCCATAGTAATCATCTTTTTGTAGTCATCCGGAATAATCTTTTTGAATTTCGGCAGATATTCCTGGAAGTGGTCGAGTACTTCCTGACCTTTTTCAGAACCGGTAGCAGCAACATGAGCTGCAATCATGTTATGAAGTTCCTGAATATCAGATTTTAATTCTACTTTTTCAATAGAAATCATAGATTTATTCAGGTTTTTATACAATTCATTTTTATCATCAAGTACATAAGCGACACCACCGCTCATACCAGCTGCAAAGTTCTTGCCGGTTTTGCCAAGGACAACCACACGTCCACCTGTCATGTATTCACATCCATGTTCGCCGACACCTTCAACAACTGCGTAAGCACCGGAGTTACGAACTGCAAAACGTTCACCGGCTACACCACAGATATAAGCAGTACCGCTTGTTGCACCATAGAGAGCAACGTTACCGGTAATAATGTTTTCATCTGCTTTATAATTTCTTTTCTTCGGAGGATAAAGTACAATCTTACCACCGGAGAGACCTTTACCCATGTAATCGTTGCAGTCACCGCAGAGAGTTAAAGTGAGTCCTTTTGGAACGAAGGCTGCGAAACTTTGTCCGCCGGCTCCATTACAGTTGATGGTGATGGTATCATCTGGCAGTCCGTCTTTATGATGTCTTGTAATTTCTGCGCCAAGGATGGTAGCAAATGCACGGTCTGTATTGGTAACTTCTACATCGATAGAGGCTTTTTCACCTTTTTCGATGGATTTCTGAAGTTTTTTCAGAAGAATTTTTTCATCTTTTGTCTCTTCCAGTTTGAAGTCATAAACCTGAGCCGGGTCGAAGGTTACTTTCTGTCCTTCTTTGGCAAATGGATTATTTAAGATTGCACTTAAATCAATCTTAGATGCCATCGGGCTTTCCGGATGTTCTTTTACTTTTAAGAGGTCTGTTCTTCCGACCATCTCATCGAGTGTACGGATTCCAAGTTTTGCCATGTATTCACGCAGTTCCTCGGCAATAAAGCGCATGAAGTTTACAACATATTCCGGTTTTCCACGGAAACGTTTTCTAAGTTCCGGATTCTGAGTAGCAACACCAACCGGACAGGTATCTAAGTTGCAGACTCTCATCATAACGCATCCCATTGTTACAAGCGGAGCAGTAGCAAAACCAAATTCTTCTGCACCAAGTAAAGCTGCGATTGCAACGTCACGTCCACTCATTAATTTACCATCGGTCTCAATCATGACACGGTTACGAAGTCCGTTCATAAGCAGAGTCTGATGAGTTTCAGCAAGACCGAGTTCCCATGGAAGTCCGGCATTGTGGATAGAACTCTGCGGAGCAGCACCTGTACCACCGTCATAACCGGAAATCAGGATAACCTGTGCACCGGCTTTTGCAACACCGGCTGCGACGGTACCGACACCGGCTTCAGAAACCAGTTTTACGGAAATACGGGCATTTTTATTTGCATTTTTCAGGTCGTAGATTAACTCTGCCAAATCTTCGATGGAGTAGATGTCGTGGTGCGGTGGCGGAGAAATCAGGCTGACACCTGGAGTGGAATGTCTGGTTTTTGCAATCCAAGGATAAACTTTCTTAGCAGGTAAGTGTCCGCCTTCACCAGGTTTTGCTCCCTGTGCCATTTTAATCTGAATTTCTTTTGCACTGACTAAGTAACGGCTGGTAACACCGAAACGTCCGGATGCAACCTGTTTGATTGCAGAACAACGGTCTACTTTGCTTCCGGCACTGTCAAGACGCTCATCACTTTCTCCACCTTCACCGGTATTTGATTTTCCGTGAAGCATGTTCATTGCGATTGCAAGTGTTTCATGAGCTTCCTGAGAAATAGAACCGTAAGACATTGCACCGGTTTTAAAGTGTTTTACGATTTCATCTACACTTTCTACTTCCTCAATCGGGATAGGATTTTCAGCAAAATTGAAATCCATCAAACTTCTCAGATAACCACTCTGTTCCTTATCAACCATGCTGGTGTATTGTTTGAATAGGTTATAATCTCCACGTTTGGTTGCCTGCTGTAATGCATGAATGGTCTGTGGATTGTAACGATGTTTTTCGCCTTCACTTTTTGCTTTGTGCATACCAAGACTGTCGAGCTGAAGATTTGTGGTAAGTCCAAGTGGGTCAAATGCTTTGGAGTGACGGGCATCAACATCTTTTTCAATATCTTTTAAGGTAATACCACCGACACGGCTTACAGTACCGGTGAAATATTTTTCAATGACATCGGCGGAAATACCGATTGCTTCAAAAATCTTAGAACCCTGATAGGACTGGATAGTAGAAATACCCATTTTAGAAGCAATTTTTACGATACCGTGAAGGATTGCGGAATTGTAATCATTTACGGCAGCGTAGTAATCTTTATTTAATAAGTTATTGTCGATTAATTCCTGGATTGTATCCTGTGCAAGGTAAGGGTTTACGGCACAGGCACCATAACCAAGCAGGGTGGCAAAGTGGTGGACTTCTCTTGGTTCACCGGATTCAAGAATGATGGCAAGAGAGGTTCTTTTCTTTGTTTTTACAAGGTACTGATGAACTGCGGATACAGCTAACAGAGATGGAATCGGCATGTGATTTTCATCGACCCCGCGGTCAGAGAGCACTAAGATGTTTGCTCCATCTTTATAAGCTTTGTCAACTTCTACAAAAAGGCGGTCAATTGCACGGTCAAGCGGTGCGCTCTTATAATAGGTAATCGGAACAACAGCCACTTTAAATCCTTTTACATTCATGTGTTTGATTTTCAGCATATCTGTGTTGGTCAAAATCGGGTTGTTGACTTTTAATACCTGGCAGTTTTCAGGCTGTTCGTGAAGCAGGTTTCCATCTTTTCCTACATAAACGGTTGTGCTGGTTACAATTTCTTCACGGATTGCATCGATAGGCGGGTTGGTAACCTGTGCAAAAAGCTGTTTAAAATAGTTAAATAATGGCTGATGTTTTTCTGAAAGAACGGCAAGTGGAGTATCTGTACCCATTGCAGCGATTCCTTCTGAACCATTTAATGCCATGTTATAAATGGACTGACGGTATTCTTCGTAAGTGTAGCCAAATGCCTGCTGCATTTTTGTCAGTTCCGTACCTTCATAATCCTCAACACGCACGTTTGGAATTTTTAAGCTCTTTAATTCGACCAGATTGCTGTCTAGCCATTCACCATAAGGCTGTTTGGTTGCATATCTTTCTTTTAAGGTATCATCATCTACAATTTCCCCTTTTACAGTATCAACTAAAAGGATTTTTCCTGGATGCAGACGTTCTTTTAATACGATGTCCTCTTCAGGAACCGGCATAACGCCAACTTCTGAAGAAAGGATAACGTCACCGCTCTTTGTGATATAGTAACGGGATGGACGAAGACCATTTCTGTCAAGTACAGCTCCCATAACATCACCGTCAGAGAACAGGATGGAAGCAGGACCGTCCCAAGGCTCCATCATAGTTGCGTAGTACTGATAGAAATCACGTTTTTCCTGAGTTAAGGTCTGATTGTTTGCCCATGGTTCAGGAATACAGATCATAACGGCAAGTGGTAAATCCATACCATTCATAACTAAAAATTCAAGAGTGTTGTCAAGCATTGCGGAGTCAGAACCTCTGGTATCAACAACCGGAAGTACTTTATGAAGCTGTCCTTTTAGATAGTCAGAAGCCATGGTTTCTTCACGGGCGAGCATCTTATCGGCATTTCCACGGATGGTGTTGATTTCACCGTTATGTACCATAAAACGGTTCGGATGAGCACGTTCCCAGCTTGGGTTTGTGTTGGTACTGAAACGGGAGTGAACCATTGCGATAGCGGATTCATAATCTGCATCCTGTAAATCTTTAAAGAATGTACGAAGCTGTCCAACCAGGAACATACCTTTGTAAACGATGGTACGGCTTGACATGGAAGCAACATAAGTGTTGTCATTACTCTGTTCAAATACACGACGTGCGATGTAAAGTCGTCTGTCAAATGGAAGTCCTTTTTCTACATCATCAGGTTTCTGGATAAATGCCTGAACGATATGTGGCATTTTTTCGAGTGCTTTGTGTCCAAGTACCTCCGGACATACCGGAACATCACGGAATCCTAAAAATTCCAGACCTTCTTTTTCTACGATGATTTCAAACATCTTTTTCGCCTGATTGCATTTTAATTCATCCTGTGGCAGGAAGAGAACGGCAATACCGTATTCTCTTTCTCCACCGATTTTGATACCCTCTTTTTTGCAGGCTTTGGAAAAGAATTTATGTGAAATCTGAAGCAGGATACCAACACCATCACCGGTTTTTCCTTCTGCATCTTTACCGGCTCTGTGCTCTAAGCTCTCTACGATTTTTAATGCATTTTCAACAGTTTTGTGGCTTTTGATACCTTTGCTGTTTACAACTGCACCGATACCGCAGTTATCATGTTCAAATTGCTGTCGATATAAACCTTGTTCTCTCATAATGATTGACCTCTTTCCTTTTTATATGTGGCAGCCGCCTGCACCAGTCCTTTAAATAGCGGATGTGCATGATTCGGTCTTGATTTTAATTCTGGATGACCCTGAGTACCGACGAAGAATGGATGCTCGGTAATTTCAATCATCTCTACAATTCGTCCGTCCGGAGAAAGTCCGACAAGACTCATTCCATTTTCTTCAAGCTGTTTACGATAGTCATTATTTACTTCATAGCGGTGTCTGTGACGCTCGGCGATATCCTGTTTTCCATATAATTCGTAGGATTTTGTTCCTTCTTTTAATTTACAAGGATAAGAACCAAGTCTTAAGGTTCCGCCTAAGTCTTCGATTCCGTCCTGTTCCGGCATAAGAGCAATGACTGGATGAAGGGTGTCCGGATTTAATTCAATGCTGTTTGCATCGTGATATCCGAGGACATTTCTTGCAAATTCAATAATTGCAACTTGCATACCAAGACAGATACCGAGGAATGGAATTTTGTGTTCTCTTGCATACTGAACGGCAAGAATTTTTCCTTCGGTTCCTCTGGTTCCAAAACCTCCGGGAACAAGGATTCCGTCGAGTCCTTTTAAAGATTCCTCATAATTTTCTATGGTAAGATGTTCGGAATCAATCCAGTGGATGTGGACATTGGCATGATTTGCGATACCGCCGTGTTTTAAGGCTTCCACTACACTTAAGTAAGCGTCATGAAGCTGAATGTATTTTCCGACAATTGCAATGTCTACTTCTGTCTGAGGATGTCTTAAATCGTTTACCATTGATTTCCAGTCATCCAAATCCGGTTGTGGACAAGGAAGTTTTAGTGATTCGCATACAACCTGTGCCAGATTTTCTTTTTCCATGGCAAGAGGTGCTTCATATAAATATTCTACATCAAGATTCTGTAATACGTGGCTTTGCGGTACGTTACAGAATAAAGCGATTTTATCTTTAATATCCTGACCAATTGGATGTTCGGAACGGCAGACTAAAATGTCCGGCTGAAGTCCCATTCCCTGAAGCTCTTTTACACTTGCCTGTGTCGGTTTTGTTTTTAATTCTCCGGATGCCTTTAAATAAGGAATCAGAGTAACATGAATTAAGATAGCATTTTCATGTCCGACATCATGCTGAAATTGTCTGATTGCTTCTAAGAATGGCTGACTTTCGATATCACCTACCGTACCGCCAACTTCGATAATAGCGATTCGCTCTTCATCAGGAAATTTTGCACGGTAGAAACGGCTTTTAATTTCATTTGTAATATGAGGGATAACCTGAACAGTCCCTCCGCCGTAATCCCCATGTCGTTCTTTTTGAAGAACGGACCAGTAAATTTTACCGGTTGTAACATTAGAATTTTTATCAAGGCTTTCATCAATAAAGCGTTCATAATGTCCAAGGTCAAGGTCAGTTTCTGTACCGTCGTCTGTGACGAATACTTCACCATGCTGGATGGGATTTATTGTACCTGGATCTAAGGGTCAAACTTCTGCATGGTGACCTGATAGCCTCTGGCTTTTAATAAGCGTCCCAAAGATGCGGCGGTGATTCCTTTTCCGAGACCGGAAACAACACCACCTGTAACAAATACATATTTTACTGCCATCACATTTTCCTCCTGCTGTTGTTTTATTATCAGAAACAGGTTATGCGGTCCTGAGTCTGATAAATAAGATAATTTCATGGGATTACCGTGAAATCAA
>ERZ838225.1685-NODE-1685-length-15391-cov-6.129956_pt1 | contig 15391 bp, 12 predicted proteins | sample MGYA00519684_ERZ838225 | MGnify/ENA primary metagenome ERZ838225 (study PRJEB31850, sample SAMEA3708829) | human gut metagenome | biome: human gut; feature: human-associated habitat; material: faeces | place: China | collected 2014 ...
GAAATTTATGAGGGTTCTATTCGATTTTTTTATTAATATTGCGCGTTGGGCCTGGTGAACCCCATACTCCTTTACTTTCTGCGCTGTAGTCACCGTCTTTCAATTGTGCAGAAGCGGAGACTGAAAACAAGGCTGTTAGGACGATAAGCGAAAGCTTAGTTAATCGATTTTTCATGGTTTCTCCTTGGAAGAAAAACAAATCCTTCATAACCAAGTTTAGTTAATGACCTACGCGCGTAGTTAGCGCGTTATGATCTCAAGAAAAAACGACACAAATTCGAAGAAATGATTCTGAGGACTTTCCTGACATGTTTTGCGTTGCTTTGGTCTTGTACCGTCTTTAGCAATGAAATTACGCTTTACGCTACAGAATTCCTTCTTCCTTCAACTATTACGCCTGTTGCACAAAAAACGATTGATACTGTAAAAAAAGCAATCTATCCCAAGCAATTGAAAATAAAGGTTCTTCAGTCTATTGATGAAATCGATGAAGTTCTTCGTTCAAAAGAAGCCCCGATAGCCATCGTCGGTGCAACAACGTATCTTCGCCATAGAAAGGACGGCATGCGAGATATAGCCACCTTAATATCAAACTTGCAGCCGGATCCTGATCATTCCGTTGGTGCCTTAGTAGTTGTCAAAAAAGACTCAAATATCAATTCATTGAAAGAATTAAAGGGAAAGCGTCTGGGGGCAAACCATCCTGACGGTTTTCAGGGACTGACAGTGGTATATAAAGAATTGGCAGATCAAGGTTACGTTTGGGACAAATTCTTTTCTGATATTAAATTCTACGGATTGGATCCTTACAAAAGAATCGCGGCTCTGCAACAGGGCGACGTTGATGCTATTACGTTAAATACTTGTTTTGCAGAGAGGGAAGCCAAGAAGGGTAAGGATGTTCTCGCTGGCTTAAAGCCTATAAACGTCAAAGATAACAAGAGCACGAAATGTCTCACCAGTACGTCTCTTTATCCCAGTTGGAGTTTTCTCGTTTCTCCTCATTTAGATACTCAAACTATCGTAAATATTGCCAATGCGCTTTATGCAATGCAGCCGACTAAAGATGGGGAAAGGTGGACAATTGCTAGCGATTTTAGATCTGTGGATGAATTGTTCAAGACTCTTAAAAGGGGTCCATATGCTTACTTGAACGACTGGACCGCAGAGAGGGTTTGGAAAGAACACGGAAATTCTATTCTCCTATTAACCATTCTTTTCCTCGTCTTCATTTGGCATTATTTTCGTACCCGCTACCTCGTGACAGTTAGAACAGCCCAACTGAGAAAAGCGCTCGTTGAACAAAAGAAGCTTTTGCGATTTAACAATCAGCTCCGAGATAGGCACGACAAGTCTCGGCGAGCTTTAATTGTCTCTCAGTTATCCAGCCTTTTTGCCCATGAGTTAAGCCAGCCGCTATCTGGAATATTGCTTTACTTAAGATCCCTCAAAAGACTTCTGAAACAGAATAAGTTGCAGGAAGGACAAATAAACGAAGCGTTAGAGCAAGCAACGGAAAGACCAAAGAAAGCTCATGAGTTGGTCCAGTTGGTTCGAAGCTACGCTAAATCAGATCTTAAACATTTCGAGAGGATGGATCCTGTTGAGGTATTAGTTTCAGTTCTTGAAAATTTGAAAAAATCCGGAGAATTAGACGGTATCGAAATCCGGTTGAATACCTCTTCATCCAAAAAAGCGGAAATTGAAGGGCATCGATTGGAGCTTGAGATTGTATTTTCGAATATCTTAAATAACAGTCTGAAAGCCATTAAAGCTATCCAGAAGCCTGAGATTCGCATATCCGTGACCCAAGATTTGAAAGGTCACTGTGTTATCTCTTTTTCGGACAATGGACCCGGAGTATCTGAACGAGCGTTAGAGGATCTCCGGATGACGACACCGTTAACTTCCTCAACCGGATTGGGGCTCGGACTAACAATTGCCAAAGGAATTGTTGAAGAGCATCGCGGAAAGATTTTATTTTCTCTCTCTCAATCCGGTTCCTTAATCGTGGAGGTAATCCTTCCTCTATTATCGTTTGGAGAGAATACGGAAGATGAGTAAAGAAAATTGCCGAATTTGGATTGTCGACGACAACAAAGAGTTTCTTAGAGATTTGGAGTTTGCCTTAAGACTTGAAGGGTGGGAGGTTAGTCCCTACGATGATCCCATAAAATTTCTTGAGGAACTTAATTTTGATTGTCCGGGTTGTATTATCTTGGATGTCCGCATGCCTATTCTTTCCGGAGATGAAGTCCAAGAACATCTGTTGTCCAAGAACTGTCCTCTTCCCGTAATTTTTCTTACAGGCCATGGAGACATGAATCTTGCTATTCATACGTTCCGGCATGGCGCATTTGATTTCATCCAGAAGCCCTTCGACCCGGATTATTTATTTGCAGCCATTGAAAAAGCAATAACTAGTCGAGAACGAAGCTTTAAAGATTGGAAAACAGAAGGGCCAAAGGAAAAATTTGCGAAGCTCACTTACCGTCAAAAACAAGTGCTCACTGATATTTCCAAAGGGGTGCCATCAAGATTTATTGCTGATCATCTAAATATCAGTATCAGAACAGTCGAACGCCATAGGCAAAATGGAATGCGGATATGTGGGGTAAAAAGCACCCAGGAACTAATTGAATTTCTAAGAAAAGTCAAAACGTAGTGAACAACAACGACTAGGATCGTGTTAAAAGGGGCTAACTTCACACCGGTAGATAATGACTTCGGCTGATCGCTTTATGTAATCTTCAACACGGCTTTCTATCGTTCTCCATTCCAAGAGGAGCGGCCAAACAACGCGGACAGCACCTCCAGGGTAACGTGAACAGTCGGAATCACGAGGAGGTAAGTTCAAAAAGCGAAACTCAAATCTCTCCGAATAGCTACCACCGTATGGAACAGACACGTAGTTCTATGCTCACCAACTACAACTGAGAAACAAACAAATTACTTGAATTCTTTAAGGTGGGCTTGGAGCTTTTGCGGGTATTCAATTCGGATTGGAGCCCTACATTGATATTTTGCTTCTCAATACTATCAAACCTTTAACTTTTCTCTATTGAGGAGAGTTTTCAATTCCTTTCTCCCCCGTTGGAGTAAGGCTAGGTAATCTGTTCTATCCTCGTCTGGCGTTAGTCCTGACATGATTAATTTTTTCCTAATACTTGAAAGTTCTTTTGTTTCCTTAATAAAAGAGATAATCGATTTGATATCGTCTTTTTTCTTGTCGCGAACTTCTTTTTGGTCGTAAGCAGTCCTGATATTCACATTTTCATAGTTAGCGGAATCTTCTTCAATATTCGCACGAACAAGGGCAGCTCTTCTTATGAGACACGGAAGACAAATTCCGCACTGTTTATGTCGTCGCTTCCAATGACTGCAGGAGACAGTATCAGACACGATTTCCTTCAATAAATCAAAATCCTTACAATCCAGGCACATCTCTCCCTTTGTTTTAAATTGGTACGGATTAACGATTCTTACGTTAAAACCAGCGTTGTTCCATATTTTTTGAATGCCAGCTATAAATTGAGGGTGGGTTGTATGAGTGCTGTGGGAACCTAAACGACGAGAAGTGAGAGGGGGATTAATAGAAATAAACCCATTCTCTGGAACAAAAAGATCAATTGTGTTTTCGGGTACATGACCGAATAACGACTGGAAGTCTCTCAGAGAGGCGGCCGCCAGTAAACCAAAAGCCAAAAAGCTGATACTTCTTGTCCTCATAGTAATCTCCCTACCTCCTTTTCTAACTCCCGGGATTTGGTTCGAACCGGTTGGGGCAGCTAAAAGTTGCAGGTTTTGAACATTTTTCTTACCGAAATTTTTCTTCAAATTCTTAACAATGAGATCTTGATGTTTCTTATCACCTTTGTAGGAATGACTTACAAGCAAAGGCTTATGTCCGCTTGCGTATAAATCGATGGCCCCAATGGCAGAATCTAACCCTCCAGAAAAAAGACAGATACAATCCGGTACGCCGAAATCTATATGGTTCTTTGAGCGACGGCTAAGTTTCTCATTGAATTTAAAGGGGTATTCTCCTTGAGTAAAAGTAAAGTCCCAAATATCACCGCTTAGGAAAGCTAATGCTTTCCGTAGCCTGTCTTTTTCTCCGTCCCAAAAGCTTGGGTCGGAAAGGGCGATATCGAGGTGCATTTGCCTGCACCAATTGTTTTCCGAATTGCTTCTGAGGACAAAGGTATCAGCAGTAATGATGGCAAGAGCAATAGTCAGAAAATCCAAGACGCGGCTGGGGATATTGGCGTGAAGTTGTTTAAGCTTGTGAGGTAGCTTTTTCCCCACAAATAGATTTGGCACTTTTATGGTGTCGTCACTGTTACAGTACATTAAAACGGTTAGGGTGCCGCTTTCAGAGTCTTCCGGCAATTCAGCTTGAGAAGTTCTGAATATTAGTTTTTCCATTTTTAATCCTCCTTGCTTAAGATTTCTAAAGTTTCCTTCATTATTTCTTTTAAAAGGTCGTTCCAATCAGAAACCGTAAACTGTGAAATATCTTTTTTTGCCAAAACTTCCTGAACCGAAAAATGAGTCTTTATTTCCACCAACGATCTAATTTCCCCCTCTAAATCTACAGTAACGTCAGATTTGTTAATAGCATCCCCTGCATCATTGATTATTTGACAGGATAGTAAGTTGGAAATAAAACTTTCAAGCAGGAAAGACAGCTCGCCGGGATTTGAAAGGGGCTTGTCAAAAAAGTCTGGATTTGTTTCCAATAAGGAAAACAGTGAATAGACAATTGCCTGCTTGATAAAATCAAAGTCTCCGTTTTTAGGGATGAGTTTTTCCGCCAGTTGATTAATGATGTCTTCTGGGGAATGGCCCTCCAGGTTGTTGAAAAACCTCTCTGAATCAGGAGATATCTGCGTAACGTAATTAAGAAGTGAACCGCCAGCGGTTAAACCACCAGAAAACCTTGCGTAGGCTGTGCGGCTTCCGCCCAAAGACACAGAGATGTAAGAACGAATTGCCTTTCTTAAAACTTCAGGGTCTTTTCCTTTGGAAAATTGAGTTAAGTATCTCCGAAATGCGGCGTATCGATTTATTTTTTTGTCTTTCTCTGTTGGACGTTCTGGAAGTTCCGGAAAAGGCGGCTCAATTGTTTCATCTGGAGGAATATCGGGTTTAACAGGTTCATTCGGTATAGTGATCGAAGGTTTGTTGGGATTTACCCAGCTTGGAATAATCGGGTTGGAACCGCGATTGCCTTTATTAGATGCAGATGTTCCCATTATTTTCCCCTTAAGTCCTTAATCAATGTTTTGATCCAGAGCTTGTTTTTAGTTTTGTCAATGTGGGTTAAGAAATCAATCAATTTTTCCTTTACGGTTGGCTGGTTTTCAGCCAATAAAATGGCTCCACACAACCCATTCACATCATTCATCCTTGTCCAACTTGGAGAATTGTTAATATTTTTTATTACTTCATCCATTACGCTATCAATTTCGTTCGTTGGGATTCTCGAAATGATTTCTTTTGCGTTAGCTGAATACATCACATTTGTATTTGAGAGGATTCTGATTGCTTCCAAAGAAGTGTCTGAAAGTCTTTGGTATTGCACCTGGAGGGCCATTGCCTTTCTGTACAGATAAGCAGAAAGTTTGATATTTGGGGAGGCAGAAAGATGAGGATGGACACCTGCCCACTCGACTATCAAATCCGAAACCTCTTCAAGTTTCCCTCGGCCGAATAAATTCTCTATGGCTTTTGTCTGCTCGGGAGAAATTTTCGATTCCTTGCCTTGTTCTAATATTTTTAAGTCTTTTTCAAAAGCCGAGTAATCAGTTTTCATCAAGTGGTAAAAATTAACCATTTGCTGAGATGAAACAATTTTTTCTAAAAGCACAAGCTTCATGATGACTTCGTCTTCTAGATTGATGGATTGATTTTTTGAAATAAGCTTCCTCATCTCGAATGAATTTAGAAGTCTCTTAATAGTTCTCGGATTTGAAGCGACCGTCGTAATTTTAGAGAGTAATACGCTGATGGAATCACACATTTGGAACGTGGGTCGGACCTTTTCTTGATGTTCTGCATCTAGGCAATCTAAGATGTCTTTTAAAGGACTAAGTTCCCCAACTTCATATGCAGCAACGGTAACCTTCAGTTTTTCTCTGAGTCTTTCTCTCTGCTCGGACGGAAGTTTGTGACTCTCAGCAAAAAGCATGAATAAATAAGATCTGATCTCAGCCAATCCAAGTTTTGGCACCGGAATTGGAAACTGTATGAGTTTATCGAGATAATCATTTCTATGTTTGGAGTCTGCGTGAAATACACTTTCCAAGGATTCTTTGATCATATCAACGTCGGCTGCGATGACAAAGGAAGTGTTCGGAAGGAAAAGAAAAAGTCTTATAGCCTCCAGAGTCTCTAGAGCTTTTTGAGGTAAACAGCGGTCAAGGTTGTCGACTATAACGATTACATTTTTCTTAAGATTGTTAAGAATCTCGGAAAAGTCTTTTCGGATGTCTTCAATGATCTTTGAGTCAGAAGATTGTGGCCCAAAGTTATCTATTATCTTTTCAATCTGCTCTAAGGCTGAAGGGATGGCTGGAGCAACAGTTCCAGTTGCTAAAGAAACGGTCGATCCACATGCCAATGAAAGAAGAGGTACTAGGTTTTTTAGTTTAAAAATACCTTTAGCCAAGTTTTTTACTGTCTTCGCTAACGGCCCATCCTTGCCAACTTCATCCTCCAGTTTTCGCTGGATGATTTCAAGTAGTGAGGTTTTTGCATCAGAATAATTTTGATAAAGCCAAGCATCGAAGCAAATGATGATGACATCATCTTTCTTACCTAACTCATCCTTGATCAATTCAAGGATAGTGGATTTACCTGACCCCCAGCTTCCGAAAATTCCAATCGATGTAGAACGGAGAGATTCATCTTCTAGGATATTTTTGGCAACAAAAGCAATTTCTTCAAAGTGAAGATAGTCAACTGAACTTTCTTTGTCATTCCACATGGTTAAACCTACATTTAGTATGAGTATGATTTGTTTATACCTAATTGTAGTGCTTAATTGGTAGTCATTTCATTGTTTTATTTCAAAACCAGCCACTTTGTTGAAAGCTGATGTTGGGTATCTTGAAAGTTCAGAAAAGAATTTTGCCTGATTTAAAGCCAATGAGAATCAAAGGGTGTTAAAAACTTCACTTACTCAGAGGTAAAATAAGTTTTTTATTGTTTGAGACTAGACGATCATTATTCTTGTGGTCTTTACAGTGCTTGAACAGTTCTGCGTTACGGTAGGGAGGGGTAGAAAATCGACAATGTTTAACTGCGTGTTCCAATTTTTCCGTGAGTGGGTTTGCCTGGCGGAAAGTTTAGGCATTTTGGTACTGTTGCCAGTGAATTGGCAGCTGTGATAACACCCCATCGAAAAATGTGGCTTTATAAAGGTTTACCCTACTATATCTCGGGCAGGGAAAGCAAATGAGAAAGGTCCAGCAAAAGGTGCTTAACTTGTTTATTTACTGAAATTTTTGTTCCAGTAAGAGCTTAACAACTTTCATCTTCTAACCGTTACCTCTTAGTTGTCTCCCTTAATACTCACGTTTTGTACTGCTGGTCAGTTTCAGTGCTATTTCAGCCGGAGTTTTAACGCCTAATTTCTCTGCAATCCGCGCCTTGTGAAATTTCACAGTCCTTTCTGAACAGCCGAGCTTCTCAGCAATTTGTTTGTAAAGCAAACCTTGCGCCAAGAGCTGAGCGACTTCTCGCTCTCTTTGAGAAAGTGAGCTCGTCGCTTCTCTCTCGGCTTCTTCCTTCTGACTTCTCAAGAAATGGAGCAGATCAGTTTGGCACGCCTGAAAAACTGCCCCCTTTAACCTCTGAGGATCAACCGGTTTCAGCATGAAGTCCTGAGCGCCGCGTTTAAGTGCCATCACAGCCATATCCACGTCTCCGTGGCCGGTGACAAAGATGATAGGAATCTCGCGCTCGAGAATTTCTAGCTTTTGCTGCAATTGCAGTCCGGATAGCCCCGGCATCCGAACATCCAGAATCAAGCATCCGATCTGGACGTTTTCAGAAGCCAGATAATCTTCCGCACTATTAAAGATCCTGCAGTTCCATCCCGCGCAGCGAAGCATAAATTCATAGGATTTCGCGACAGTCTCATCGTCATCCACAATTCTGACTAAAGATTTTTGTTGAACTAAGAGGAGAACTGAAGGATCTATTGGCTCGGAAGAAGAATACATGCAATGACCTCTTTATTGTGCTGATGGATGCTGAGTTGTCCGCCCCAGCGTTCAATGACTCTTGCCGCAATAGCCAGTCCGAGTCCGAGACCGTTGGCTTTTGTGGAATTTTTCACGGCAAACAGATTATTGAAAGATTCTCTATGCTCTAAAAATCGTTCATTTGTGACTGACACGGCCGCTTCACCATTCTTACAGGAGACTCCAACGTTGATGACCGGTTTCGTTTCTTGCTGTGTGACCGCCTCGGAAGCGTTGTTAAGTAGATTGAGCAGAACAATTTCAAACTGGGTGGGATCGATTTGTACAGTTGTCGGAGCAGCGGCAGATGTGACGAACTTAATTTCGTATTTTCCGCCTAATTCTTTATAGGTATCGATGACAGTAGGAACGAATGAATTCAAATCGACATCTCGAACCTTCGACTCTTTTCCCTTAATCAAACCTCTCATATGCTCAATAATCGAAGAGGCTCTGATGGACTGCTCATCGACGACCTTAAGCGCTTCCTCTAGAACCTTTGTGTCGTAATCAGGAGAGTGCGCTATCTCTTTAATACCTTCAGCATAATTCCGGATAACAGTAAGAGGTTGTCTAAGCTCGTGCGCGATCATGCTCGACAACATACCGACAAGATTGATCTTTTCCATGTCATGTAAATGACGATTGGCACTGACGGCAGCCTGATGCTCTGCGAGCTTTTCCTTCATTGTCTGTCTTAGCCGTTCGGTTCTTCTTTCAACTTGCTGCTTCAAGATGAGGTTGTGAAGAAAAACCGCAATTATTACAACAAAAACAATGAGAATAAAGCTCCAGTAGTTCCGAATGAATTCTTTCCAGTCCCAGTTTCTTAAATATTCGTAGTGTCCGACCTTTAAGTTTTTATAGAGATTTTCCAGGTCGGCAAAGTTCCGCGGAACACTCCATTCATTTCCTTGGACGGCGGGAAGAGAGAACAAGATTTTCGTAGTCTCTTTTCTTAATGCTTCAGAAGTGTTCTTGGTCGCTGCAAAAACCCATCCTGGATAAAGCTCTGTCGATCGAATGCAGTGCTCCTTCGAACCGGAGGGTCTTGGTTCAATCACACGGAATTCATTCTCTTTAATCTGTCCCGAAGCAGAGAGTTCTTCAAGAAGGCATGTTCGCACGATCGCAGCTTCGCACCTACCCGCCTTAAGCTCTTCAAGAACTTTAGGCATGGGATAGCCGGAATAATGAACGGAACTAAAAAATTTATCCGGATCAAAGCCTCTGCGATTGAGCTCACCTAACGCTATGTATAAACCGCCGTAAGCATTTGGCGCAACGACGCATACACTTTTTCCTCTTAAATCTCGAAGAGAAAAGATATGGCTGCTCTGCTTTGGAACCACAAAAACAGAACCTAATGCTCGGTCAGGGCGCCCAAAAAATTGATTGCTTTGAGAGGCTAGGGCAGTGGTATCGAGCTTCTGTCGACTGGAAACGTAAAAGCCCGGATTAGAAATAAAGAAATCCAGTTTTCCTGCAGCAATGGCTTTTTCTAATCCCGGCAAATCGTACGTCGAAACCTCCACATTCCTCGGCTTTAATTTGTCTTTCAGAACAGAAGCGGTCTCGGCATAAAGAACGTTTTCCGCTTCATTGCCGGAGGTGTTAAGGATACCGAGGTGAATCGTCTCAGCGTAAAGCTTGGAAGTAAAAAGGAGCAGCGGAATAAACAAAAGCTTGATATTCCTAACTGCTCCTAATCGTTTTAATTTATCGTTTCCTTAGCAAGTCTATTCGCTACAGAAACAATATTCGAATAGAAATTACCCGCATGCCGGTCCGAAATCACATCGGCAAGAAGTCGAGTCCATTCTAAATGCGATACCGCCTCTCTAAGAAGGTGCAAATCCTCTGATTGGCTTAATGTTTCTTCTTTCGATAATCGTCTTTCGAGAAGCATACCGATGCAGTAATAAATGAAGCCGATATGATCCTCCGGTTCATTCGAATCTGTGTTCGGTTTTAAACCGCAGGCTCTTAAGATTTTCCTTAATTCGTCTCTCGGTTCTTGCATTGCGAGACCCGTTAACCAGACGCTCTCATAAAGAGAAAGGCTGGAACTTCCGAGACAAAAGAGGGAGCCGTAATCTCGTCCGAGAGCCTGCAAGTCGAGCTGCTTCGAAAGCTCTTCATACTCTTCTTGAGAAATTAATCCGCACTGCCGGCAATTCTCTAGACCTAAAGTTAAGAGCTTCACATTCTCTTCACCGGGGCCGTTTAAAAAAAGGAGCCCCAGTGTTTTGAAGAAGAGCTCTGAACATTGTTCGGAAGAATGATTCAATTCAACCTCGCTTTGTTTAATGCTCACATATTAATTAGAAGAAGAGTTCTCGGGACTCAAAGTAAATGTTCGGTTTCGTACGGTTGACATCCTCTTGCTTAAATCCGAGAGCAGTGCGTGTTGCATTCGGATGAAGCTTCAAAATTTCTTCTACAGGAAGAAGCTCCAATGCTCGTCCCGGACAAGAAGCAACACAGGCAGGTTTGAGTCCTTTCTCTAATCTGTCATAGCAAAGGTCGCATTTGGTCATCGGAGGTCTCGGTCCCTCAGCCTGCAAATCCTTGTAGTACTGAGGTGCATCCCAAGGACATGCAGCTCTGCAGGCTCCGCAGCTGATGCACTTGGAAGAGTCCACTCGGACAGCGCCGTACTTGTCTTCCTTAGAAATGGCCTTAACCGGACAAACCGGAATACACGCCGGTTCAGAACAATGATTGCAGCCGATCGATAACGGAACAATGGCAATGTTCGGAGCTTTTGTGCCGAATTCAAAAAACGTCACCCGTCTCCAGTTTTCTTTCGCATCAAATCTGCGAAGAATATCTTTAGAGTGTGCGCCGTTAAGGGTATCTGGTCTGGCGCCTGCGCCCCAAGAAGCGGGTGTGTCAAAGGTCCCGGCTGTTTCCTCCGTTAATGCTCTGTTGAGATTGGCATCTCCTCTTTTACTCTCATTCCATTCTTTACAGGCAATGACACAAGTTTTGCAGCCTAAGCAGCGTTTCTGATTGAAGAAAAATGCATATTGAGTCATGGTTTATTCCTTATATCTTTGTCGATGAACTTAGGCCGGTTTTTGTTTGCTGACTTCGCAAAGATTTCCGCCCGCTGCAAATCCACCTGACTTGTTTGTCTGCAAGTGAAGCACAGGATCTGCTGCTCCGATATCACGGTCTGTCGTTAATGTGTTGACAGCTCCGCCGACATCTACCGCGACAATGTGTTTCTCGGGTTTCCCGTCGCCGTCTAAATCAAACCATGCTTCGTATTTTTCCGTCGGACTCGGCTGGTACCATGCTCCTTCACCGATCGAAACCACACCCGGCAATTGACGCAAAGTGATCTGCGCCGGAATCTTCATGCATCCCGCATCGTTGTAAACATACACTTCATCTCCGTCGGCAATACCTCGTTTTTGTGCATCTTCAGGGTTGATGAAGACACAATGCGGGAAGGCATCCATCAAAGAAGTCGTGTTGTCAAAAGAGGAGTGACTTCTGTTGGGCATATGAGGTGTCGTGAACTGCAGACTGTAAGCAATTCCTTTCGCTCCTTTCTTACCTTCAAGCAAATCCTCAATACCTTCCGGCGGTCTGACATACTGAGCACGCGCTGCTTTCTGTTTTAATCGTCCTCTTTCCGCAAGGAAAGGAGAGTAGAAGTTAATCTTGCCGGTATCGGTCGGGAATTCTCCCGGAGCAAATCTGTCCGCGTCGATGACAGAAGTTTCCGGTTTCACAAAGAGCTGAACGTTGCCTTCCTTCTGCATTTCTTCAAAGGTCGGAAGTTTGAATTCAGGATTAAGTTCCTTGTATTTTTCCGGAACCTTTGCGCCCGCCCATTGAATCTTCATAACATCAATGTCGGATTTACCGTCGCGTCCCCAGTTAATGCCGAGACGCTGAGCAATCAATTCATTAATTTGCCAGTCGGTCTTGCATTCGTACATCGGATCAAGAATCTGATTAACGAAATTCGTATCGGTCTTGACTCTGGAGCCGGTAATGAAGCTTTCTTCGAAATGGGTGACAACGGGGAAAATAATATCCGAGTACCTGGCCGTAGTGCTCATGAAGCGGTCATACGTGATGACGGAAGTTAACTTATTCCAGGCTTCTAATTTCGGATTGATGGCAGCACGCTGATTAAAAACGTCACCGCTTCCTGCTCCCTTGATAAACATTTCAAGATGGAGTCTCGGATCTTCTCCTAAATCGATGCCGTTCAAAAGTTTAATGTCTTCTCTTAATTGTTCCGGGGTGCGCGTGTCGCGCCCCGTCATGATGACTTGGCTCGAGACGTGAGTAGAGAACAAAAGCGGTTTGAAGGTTTTGCCGTGTGCCATGCCCGGAGCTTTGCCGAGTTTTACGGACATGCCTTCATTTGGAGACAAAGAACCGATACCGCCGCCGCGAACTGTGGCATTTCCTGTCATGGCTGCTAATGCCAGCATGAGCCAGGTGTAGTACATACCGTTTCCGGTTCTTTGTGCACCACCGGCTGTCCAGGCTGAATAAATACAGGCAGGTTTTGTTTTGCCGTAAGCAATTGCCAGATTCTTAATCGTCTTAGCAGGAACGCCTGAAAGGAGTTCTGCCCATTTCAATACGCCTTCCTCTCCGCCGTGTGCTGCATTCAATTCATCTAAATATTCAACAAAACTTTGTCCCTGAGGAACGGTGAAGCTTTGGCCTTTCCAAGGATGACCGTCAATCGGGCTCTTAGCCGGAGAATTACTGATGACGGAATCTCCGGGGAAGAATCCGAAGGTGTATTCCTTGATATAAGCGGGATTATGCAGATTTCTGCGATAGATCGTGTTGGCCATTGCAGCAAGAATTGCGGAATCCGTTCCGGGTCTCGGAGCAATCCAAGCCGGAACGCCCGGGATTCCTGTTGCCATCGCACCTACCGTACCAGTGTATCTGGTATCAATCACGACAATCGGAATACCTTTCTCTCTTGCCTTTGTCATGATGAAAGGTAAGTGCGGAGAAGTAGTTTGAGGATCAGCCGACCAAACAATGATCAGTTTGGAGTTCAGCATGTCGATGGCCGGATGGCCTTTAACGCCTTTTCCTAATGCGTTATAAAGGCAGTCGTTTTGGTTGCCGGCTGAATGGTGGCCGTAAGCAGAAAGGCATGGTCCCAGCATATTTAACGGAGCACAGCCATTGTTCCAAATCGGCAGGTAGCCGAGATCTTTTTGGCGATCCTGCATTTTGCGGATTGCCTCGCATGCTCTGTCTAATGCTTCATCCCAGGAAACACGTTTAAAGCCTGCTGTATTTCCTCTTTCAATCGTTTGAATCAGAGGATATTTAAGACGGTCAGGAGCGTAAAGACGTTTTCTTTCCGCATAACCTTTCATGCAGGCTCTGCGCTGCATCTTTCCGATAGATTCGTCGGAAGGAAGACAGTCTTTGGAAGGAATGTCGCCGGCACTGGTTAAGGCAAGCAGTTTTCCGTCCTTGACGTGTGCCTTGAGCATGCATTGTCCGTGACAATGGATCTCGTGGTAAGTATTAACAACTTTGACGTCGTCTTCCAGAGCCGGAATCGTTCCGTTGATCAAAGGGGATTTTTGATTGTTAATAGCTTGAGCCCAAGTATTCAAGCTCAATGAAGTTGAAGCGGCGCCCACGGCTGTCGTACCTAAGAAAGTCCGACGTGTAATCTTTTTGGCTGACATGTGCAATCCCTTGGTATTAAAAATAGAGGTGACGCAGCCATTTTGAATTTTTAGATCAGGGCCGGGAACTGTCTATTAGTGCAGTTATTCAAATTTGGAATAACGATCTCTTTCCTAACCCTCATTGATCCTTCTTAATCCTCAGCCAACGACCCATAAGAGTTCAGTCGGGTGGGTTGGTTGGGTAAAGAAAGGTAAAGGACTGGCGACAAAACATTTGTTTGATGGAAGTTAACCTCTTATTGATTGTCATTCAGGTAGAAATTAGCAAAGTAATTAAATTAAAACTCAAGAGTCTCAACGCATCTTGTTAAATTTGAACGCTATTAGAAGTATTGACTTTGGTTAGTGTGCTTTCGATAATTGTTTTGTTCTAACCAAGGAGAACAAAATGACCTCAATGTCTAGAAGAAGTTTTCTTGTCGGTTCAACGGCAATGGCATGCAGTCTGCCGGCTTTCGCTTCCGATCCGGAAAAAAAGTTTGATGAATCCGCCGATGTAGTGGTTGTCGGATTGGGAGGAGCAGGTGCCGCTGCCGCGATAACTGCTGCAGATCATAAGGCTTCTGTAATCATTCTGGAAAAACAACCATTGGCCACCTTACGCTCTAACACTCGTATGTCCGGTGGTTGGGTTCATTGTCCCGATAAAGACGGAAATAAAGAAGAACTGCGTAAATACTTCCGAGCTTTATTCTCCGCTAAATACGATGACAAACCGTCGGTCGGAGAAGAAGACGACATCTCCAATGGGATGGCGGAATATTGGGTTGAATACACTCCTAATCTGATGGACTGGCTTAAATCTCTTGATCCTGAACTTAAAGGTCAAAAATTTAGCGGACCTGCTCAATACGTCAACTTCCCCGGAGCAAAAACCAGTTCATATGCTTCTTATCACTTAATGTATCCCGCTCGGATGGGCAAAACTTCTAGCTATAACGGTCCCAAGACTGAAGCGACAGAAGGGGAGGCTCTTTGGCGCGCATTAGAAAAAGGCATTCAAGATAGAAGCGGCCTGATTAAAATCATTGATAACGCTCCGGCAGTTGCTTTAATTCTCAATGAAGACGGCCATGTTGTAGGTGTTGTAGCAAAGAAAGGCGGTAAAGACATTCGTATTCAAGCTAAGAAAGGTGTGATCCTTGCGTCCGGAGGTTATGAGTACAGTGCTGAAATGCGAAAAGCATTTTTGCCCGGACCTTCTGTCGGAGGCTTCGCGTTCTACGGAACCCCTTACAACGAAGGCGAAGGCATCCGTATGGGCATAAAGGCCGGAGCAGCTTTATCTAAGGTTTCTACTTGTGCAGCTCGAATGATCTGGGCGCCTCCCGTTTACCACAACGGAATGCGGTTAGGAGTCACGACTGTCGGAGTCCAGGACGGATCTCTGGAACCCGCCTAATTGTCAAGTTCGTTTTGGCAAATCCTCTCACGGCC
>ERZ838225.1696-NODE-1696-length-15236-cov-2.999341_pt1 | contig 15236 bp, 11 predicted proteins | sample MGYA00519684_ERZ838225 | MGnify/ENA primary metagenome ERZ838225 (study PRJEB31850, sample SAMEA3708829) | human gut metagenome | biome: human gut; feature: human-associated habitat; material: faeces | place: China | collected 2014 ...
TTTCTAGTTGATAAAATTTTTATAGTATGTACTAATTCTTCCTAAATAATTTAACCTGCTTACATAATAAATATTCATGTATTATATTTTCTTACAATACATATAAATATTTCGGTTATATTTTCTAAACTACTTATCATAAACTTTAATGTACAAATATTATTAATATAAAGGTTGGTGCTATATGGATAAAATAATTAATTCTCCATACAACATTAATGCTGTTGCAAGAGTAGATTCTGATAACATAGTTCATAATCATATCTATCATCACTGTCCTATAGGAAGGGTTGATGACAATAATTTTGTTTATGATAACAATAATAATATAGTGGGTAGAGTTGATGACAATGGCATAGTTCATAATCATGCTATAAACAATAGTCCTATTGGAAAAGTTTTAGAAAATGGTTTTGTAATTAAAGAAAATGCTTTAGTTGGTAGAGTTGATGGTGATAATTTATTATTAGCTGGTGCTGCTTATCTTTTATTAATTCAAGGTAATAGATAAAAAAGAGCCTTAGGGCTCTTTTTTGTTGCAACATACTTTAGATTTATATACTATTGTTATTTATAACTTATATTTATTTATAGTTTAACTCATTATGCTAGTTAATTATAATTATTGAAAGTGCTAGAATCCAACAAACTATCTTTTGATAGTTATAATTTTTATATAGTAATTTCAATATTCTTAGTAAGATAACTAGAACATCAGATTATTTACTAATAGTAAAAATTAAACAGATGATAATTATCATCTGTTCATCTGCTTTGTTTATCTTACAAATTGCTTTATAAAGTCTATCATCATAGGCTTAAATATACCACTGTAATCTACTATTTGAGCTATTTGATTATTATTTGATGTTTGACTATTATAGTTTGCGATTTTAAATGTAAGATATCCATTTTCTTCATTTATTATATATCCTATATCTCTTGTATTAGATATTTCAACATCTCCCATATCTATATCTAAATCTTTTATAATTTCATTATTTGCACATAATATACCTTGTGAATAGCTATTTATATCTGTACCAAACACAACAAATTTAGTATTAGTTTTTCCATCTGCTTTTATATACAATCTAGGTGTAAGTTCACTTTGCTTCATATCTATAGCTATTAAATTTTTATTTATAGCCTCATCTAAATTTTCACTTACAGTACTTATAAATTTATCCATATCAAACTTATCATTTTCTATTTTTAGTATATTTAAATTTTCTAAGTTTTCTTTAGGTATATAACTTACTACATTTTCAAATACATGATATATATCTTTTATTTCATATCCTTTTTTTATATAATTTTCTTTTACTTCATATTCTTCATCAAATTCAGCTAATAGCTTATGTAGTTCTTCCTTAGTTTCTGCATTTTTTATACTAGTTACAAATGGTATTACTTTGCTTGGCTTCATTAAAAAAGTTTCTAAAGGTTTTATTGTTTCATTTGCTTCCTTCACATCATTTTCTTCAAATGCTGCATCTATACCATCTTCTAAAAAAGCTACCTCAACTTCCATTTCATAATCATCTAAATCTATTACGTTAGTTCCAGCTGGGTACATCACTATTAATTTACTTTTATCGTAGACATATCCAAATGCATAATCTATCTCTAGTTGTTTTTTCATATGTAATCTCCTTAACTTAAATTCTCTAAATATATTAACATAGTTAGATTATATTTTATAGTATACCCATCTACTTTTCTAAAATATATATTAAATAGATTTACTCATATTATCTACTTGCATAAAATACTTTTATAACTCCCTGTACAGAGTTTATTATATTTCTAATAAAAATTGAAACAATTATAATTACTCCAAATAATCCTGACATAGGGTATATTATATTAACAAGCATTGAAAATGGTAACATTGATCCTATAAATCCTATAACCGTACAAAATAAAGCAATAAGTGTGAACTTAGTTGTTTTTTCTTGTGAAAAACTATCACATACACTCCAAAGTAAAGGAACTGCAGTTGTATATATTCCTGCAATAAGCATAAAAGAGAACATTATTCCTACTATAGGACCTATATTTTTAGCCATATATAATGTAGGTATTTCTGTTATATATGTATTTTGTATATCAGACATTATCCCCATATTTAAAGTCATAGCTGCAATCATAAATACTATTCCGCCTAAAATTCCTCCCCATATACAATTTGTTTTATTAGTTGCAGTTGCTCCAACCCCTACCAAAAATGGCGTAGCAATTACTAAATTTAACCCACTATAGATAATTGCTGTCATCCACCAATTATCTACTGCTTTCGTTAAATTTAACGTTCCTATTATTTCATTAGCCATACAAAATGAGTCTATATTTCTAGATATAGTCACAATTCCAACTCCTATGGATATTACTGCTATTATTGGTCCTATATTTCCTAATATGCTTATTACTTTATTTATTCCTAGAAGAACTGAGCATAATGTTATTATAGCTAAAATCAATGATCCAAGATTTTTACTTATTCCGTAGTATTGATTTATAGATGCTCCAGCTCCAGACAACATAATTACAAAGCTACAAAAGAAAAATATTGGCATAAATCTTTTAAATAGATATCCTATATGCTTTCCGCATAAATATTCAAATATATCATTACTAAACTTCAAGTTTTTCTTATTTCCTATTTCAAGTAAACTTGCACCACAATAAGCCATTATACCCATACATATAGTATTAGATAGTATACTTATCATTCCATGAGCTGAAAAAAATTGCATGATTTCTTGCCCTGTAGCAAATCCCGATCCTATACATACTGAAATATATGTGCCTGCTAGTGTTAAAATTTCTTTAATATTAACTTTGTTTTTCATACTATATCCTCCCAAGCATAACCCTTCTTCTAAATATATATGCTTGTTCGGTATATTAATACTAAAATCTTCACTTATTCCAAAATAAATATAATTCGTTATTTTTTACAAATAAAATGGAAGGTATATAAAAATCATATACCTTCCATTTTATTAAGCTTCTTCTTTTATTTTATTTTTGTTATATTCATCTAAATTTAAGTCTTTTTCACTATTTGCAATTATTAATGTAACTATATTGTCTCCCATTACATTTACAGTTGTTCTAAACATATCTATAATTCTTTCAACTCCCATAATTAAACCAATTCCTTCTAGAGGAAGTCCTACAGATGTAAGCACCATAGATAACATTATCATACCTACTCCTGGAACTCCTGCAGTTCCGATAGATGCTAATGTAGCAGTAAGAACTATTGTTATCATAGAGTTTACTCCAAGTTCTATACCATATATCTGAGCTATAAATAATGCTGCAACACCTTGCATTATAGCTGTTCCGTCCATATTGATAGTAGCTCCCATTGGAATTGTAAATGATCTTGTAGTTTTTCCTACTCCTAACTCTTCCATTATTTCTAAACTAACTGGAACTGATGCATTACTAGAGGCTGTTGAGAATGTTACTGCAGCAACTTGTGCAAATTTACTTAAAAAAGGCTTAACGCTTAGTTTAGTAAATATTTTAAATAATCCACCATAAACTATAGTTATATGTATAATCATTCCTAATAATACTATTAATATATACTTTAGAAGTGCTATTATCGCTTCACTTCCAACTGTAGCAAATGTATTAGCCACTAATGCAAATACACCATATGGAGCAAATAACATTATTAAATTTACCATTTTCATACATACTTCATTTGCACTTTCAAATATAACTTTTATCGGTTCTGCCTTCTTTCCAACTATATTTAAAGCAACTCCTGTTAATAGTGCAAAGAATATTACTTGTAACATTTCACCATTCGCTAAAGATTGTATTGGATTAGTAGGTATTATATTTAATATTATATCTACTAATGATTTTGATTCTCCAATTGTAACTTCCCCTGACATCATATTGCTCATATCTAAACCTACACCTGGCTTAAATACTATTCCTAAAAATAATGCTGTAATTATTGCAATTGCCGTTGTTGATAAATAAAACAACATTGTTTTTCCGCCAATTCTTCCTAGCTTTTTTACATCACCCATCGATGCAGTTCCACAAATTAACGAAACAAACACTAATGGAACCACCATCATTTTTATAGCAGCTGTAAATCCATTACCTAGTACTTTTAAAACTCCACCTAAAATAACAGTATCTTTTATATAGTTTGATGGCATCTGTTTTAAAAATAATCCAAATATAAATCCTAAAAATAAACCTAATAAAATTTTACCTGTTAATGTATTTTTCTTCTTTATCATAATTCCCCCACATACGAACTTTTTTTCATTTATTAATTATATTATATACTATTGTTTTTGTATTGTACATAAAAAAATAAACTACCGATGCATCAATAGTTTATTTTTATTTACTTTATTAAGCAATATTGCTTTTCAGTTTAATTTTATTAACTTTTATATAATTATACATTTTTATTTAATTCGTTTTATTTAAAATTCGTTAATATATATTTTCCCTCTCTAAAAAGGTAATTTTTCAATAGATAATTCTCTTTCTTCATTGACTTGATCAAATAAAGATTTTGAATCATGATACCTTGCTTCAGGCTCTTGTACTGTTGCAATATCAATATTTTTGTTTCTAGAATCTAAAAATCTAAATGAATTAGCTCTAACTCTCGTTATATATCTATTTTCTCCATTTTCATTTTTATACCTATCGGCTATTATTTTACCTTCTATACCTACCATTTTGCCCTTTGCCATATAGGTACAAAAAATTTCAGCTTGCCTTCCCCAAATTTCTATATTAATAAAATCAACCTTACTTTCACCTTGTGAGTTTTTATATCCTCTATCTACAGCTAAGGAAAAATTAGTTAGTGCATTATTCTTTTCACCTACATATCTTAACTCTGGATCTTTAGTTAATCTGCCTACTAAAACTACATTATTCATATAATACCACCTTTTAATATGTATTTATTTTATACTTTCAGTAGGATTATAAACAAAGATTTATGCGTTTATACAAATAAAAAGACAGCTATTTTTAATCAAAAATAACTGTCTCTTTATTGATATATCTATACTTCAATATGATTTATTACATTAAATATATTAAAAGATTTCGGACTTATTTGTAAATTGAATTCTTCTTCTTCCTTAGATATAAATTCTAAATATTTCTTAGAGCTATATTTAATATCTACTATTTCTAATGTATTCTCTTTTATATTTATTGATATATTTTTATTTTCTAAGCTTCTATTAATTAATATTAATATTTTTTCACACTTATCATTAAATCTAATATATCCAAACACATCATCATCATTTGTGTCTATAAATTCAGTATCTCCATTAGTTAATACACTATATTTTTTTCTTGTATTTATCGCTTCCTTGTAAAACTCTATCATATCCTCATCTTCATTCTTCCAAGGATATGTCTTTCTATTGTCAGGATCTGTTCCGCCACAAAGACCAGCTTCGTCACCATAATAAATATATGGAACACCTTCAAAAGTCATTTGAGTAGCTACTGATAATTTTACCATAGCTTCATCATAATTCAATTCTGTCTTTATTCTAGCTACATCATGTGAGCTAATTAAATTTAAATTAGCCTTAAATGATTCTTTAGGATAATTTTCTTTTATAGTCATAAACTTATTATTTAGTTCTTTAGAAGTTATATTTCCTTTTAAAAATGAAACTATATTGTCTCTAAATGGATATCCCATAACTGAATCTAATTGATTTCCAACAAGATAATTTCGTCTTTCATTATAAGTTATCTTATTAGATGCATCTTCCCACACTTCACCTACTAATACAGATTCAGCATCATTTTTTTTAAGCTCTTTTCTAATTTCTTTTATAAATTCAGTCGGTAATTCATCTGCTACATCTAATCTCCAACCTTTAATTCCCATATCAGTCCATTTATTTATAACGCTATCTTCATCATATATAATATAGTCCATATAACTCTTATTAAGTTCATTAACATTAGGTAAATCCTTAACGCCCCACCAACATTTATAATCATCTGGGAAGTCATTAAAAGTATACCATGAACTGTATTTAGAGTCCTTTGATTGATATGCACCTACTTCATCATAATTCCCAAATTTATTAAAGTATTTGCTATCTGCTCCAGTATGACTAAATACACCATCTAGTATTATATTTATTCCTTTTTTATTAGCTTTCTCTATTAGCTCTTTTAATATTTCTTCATCTCCAAACATTGGATCTATTTTCTTATAATCACCAGTGTTATACTTGTGATTACTTGAAGACTCAAATATTGGACTTAAGTATATTATGCTAACACCTATTTTACTTAGATAAGGAAGCTTATCTATTATCCCTTTGAGATTTCCTCCATGGAAATCCCATCTTATTACATCACCATTTTTATCTTTTATATACATGGGCTCATCAGACCAATTTGCATATATAAAACTATTTTTTTTTGGATTACTAGGCTTTTTATTTCTATTTCCGTTGTTAAATCTATCAACGAATATATTATACATTACGCCTTCTTTGTACCATGATGGAATTTGAAAATCTTCATGAACTGTTATTTGATATTTATTTAAATTCTCATAAGAATACTCACATGTACTTCCATCATTAATACTCTTGCCATAAAATAACTTTCTGTTATTTCCATCTATATTTATATCTACTTCAAAATAATAAAAATATAATCCAGTTTCATTAAATTTATTATATTCACCTTGATAATATTTTTTACTTTCTCTTATTAAATCTACTTCTCCAACTATTTTATCCTCTTTTAAAATAACCCATTTTAGATTTAATAAATCATATCCTTCATTAACCTGTACAGATATCCTCACTCCTTGGTTTATTTTTATGGCTCCAAAAGGAGCCTTATTTTCCCAAGAATTATAGCTTATTATATTACTCATCTTATTCACACCCTTTAAACCAAATGTCCTCTGCATATTCAGCTATAGTTCTATCACTTGAGAATACCCCTGAGTTTGCTATATTTATTAAGGCCATTTCATTCCATTTTTCTTTGTTTTTGTAAAGTCTATCTATTTTTTCTTGTGCTTCTATATAATTTTCCATATCTCTAAGAACAAAATACTCATCATTATATGTTATTAATGAATCGTATATTTGTCGTCCTTCTTTTTCCATATTTGGTATAAACCCATTTACTAAATCATCTACAACTCGTTTTATAACTCTATTAGAATTGTATAAATCTAAAGCTGAGTATCCTCCAAATTTATTGTAATTTAATACTTCATTTGCACTTAATCCAAATATAACTATATTATCTTCACCTACTTGGTCAAATATTTCTATATTTGCACCATCTAGTGTAGCTAAAGTGATAGCTCCATTCATCATAAGTTTCATATTTCCTGTTCCTGATGCTTCCTTAGTTGTTGTTGATATTTGCTCGCTTACATCTGCTGCAGGTATTATAAGTTCTGCTTTTGATACATCATAATTTTCTATAAATACTACTTTTATTTTATTGTCTATTCGTGGATCATTGTTGATTTTTTCTGCTAAAGAATTTATGAATTTTATTATACATTTTGCTAAATAATATCCAGGCGCTGCTTTAGCCCCAAATATAAATGTCCTTGCTTCCATATCAAAGTTAGGATTCTCTAACAATTCATGGTATAAATGTAATATATGAAGTGCATTTAATAATTGTCTTTTATATGCATGTAATCTTTTTATTTGTACATCAAATATTGAGTTTGGATTAACATCTATATCATATTTTTCTTTTATAAATTTAGCTAATCTCTCTTTATTATTATATTTGATTTGACCTATCTTCTCTAATACAGCCTTATCATGTCTATGTGCTTCTAGTTCTTTAAGCTTTCTTGTATCTGTTTTCCAATCTTCAGATATTAATCCTGTAATAAGATCACTAAGTTCAGTATTAGAGCTTATTAACCATCTTCTATGAGCTATACCATTAGTTTTATTATTAAACTTTTCTGGTTCATGATCATAAAAGTCTTTTAATACCTCTTTTTTAAGTAACTCTGTGTGAAGCTTTGCAACACCATTTACACTATGACTACCTACTATAGATAAATTAGCCATTTTTATATCATTATTATCTATTATACTCATTCTATATATTTTGTCATGATCATATTTACTTTCTTCTAATTCATTCATATATCGTCTATCAATTTCTTCTATAATCATATAAATTCTTGGAAGTAATGTTTTTAGCATTTCTTTTGGCCATCTTTCCATAGCTTCTGTCATTATAGTATGATTTGTATAAGATACGGTATTTATAGTTATATTCCAAGCTTCATCCCATGATAGCCCTTCCTCATCTAATAGTATTCTCATTAATTCAGGAATACAAAGAGTAGGATGAGTGTCATTTATGTGTATAGCCACTTTTTCATTTAATTTTTTTATATCTAGTTTATTTTTCTTATACTTTCTTATTATATCTTGTATACCTGCACTTACGAAAAAGTACTCTTGCTTTAATCTTAATAGCCTACCTGCATAGTTAGAATCATTTGGATATAAAACTTGTGAAATTTCTTCTGCATAGTATTTATATTTTAATGCATCCTCATAACTTCCATATGAGTTTTTAGCATGTATTGTTAATGGGCCAAAATCTCTACTTAAAACTTCACTCTTAAATAGTCTAAGCGTATTTATAGAATTATTTCTATATCCTATTATAGGTATATCATAAGGCATAGCCATTACTGGTATATAATCAGTATGATTAACTTCTAACCTTCCATTCTTATCTACTAAATTTACATTACCTTCAAACTTAACTACTATAGCTTTATTTGGTCTTACCGTTTCCCAAACATATCCACCTTGAGTTAACCAGTTATCAGGTACTTCAACCTGATAACCGTTTATAAATTTTTGTTCAAATAGACCATGCTTATATCTAATTCCATATCCATGACCACTTATATCTAATGATGCCATAGAATCTAAAAAACAAGCTGCCAATCTACCTAATCCACCATTCCCTAATGCAGGGTCTGACTCAGCATTTATTAAATTATCTAAATCTATATTAAGTTCCTTCAAACCTGTTCTTACTACATCTTCTATCCCTAAATTTAGTAGATTAGATTTTAATTGTCTACCTAATAAAAACTCTATACTAAAATAATATACTTCTTTTTGAGAATCTAGTTTATTGTCTACCCATTTTTTAGATATTATATCTTTTATAACACTGCATAAAACATTTAATAATTGCTCATCTGTAGCATCTTTTATAGATTGAGCATACAAACTATACATTTTTGTTTCAAAGCTTTGTTTAAATTTATTTTTATTTAATTTAACCAATATCCAATCACCCCTTTTGGTTAACTATTTCCTCATAAACTTTTATATATTCTGTAGCTGATTTTTTCCAACTACTATCTGTATTCATTGCATTATTAACTAATTCCATCCAGCGATCTTTATCATTGTATACTTTTACAGCTCTTCTAATGCAATGAAGCATTTCATGTGCATTATAATTTTTAAAGCTAAATCCATTACCTTCCCCTGTATACTTATTATATGGTATAACTGTATCTTTAAGTCCACCAGTTTCTCTTACGATTGGAAGAGTTCCATATCTCATAGCCAACATTTGACCTATTCCACAAGGTTCAAACAATGATGGCATTAAGAACATATCACTTCCTGCATATATTTGTTGTGCAAAAGCACTATCAAAAGTTATTCTTGCAGAAACTTTATTTGGGAAGTGAGAGTCATAGTAATTAAACATTGATTGATATTGATGTTCTCCTGTTCCTAAAATAACCACTTGTAAATTTTCTCTTATTATTTCAGGCATCATATATGATATTAAATCAAATCCTTTTTGTGACACTAATCTTGATACAATTCCTATTAGTGGTATATCTGGATTAACATCTAATCCTAAAACTTCTTGTAATTTAAGTTTATTTTCTATTTTTTTGTCTATACTATTTATATCATAGTTAACAAATATATCCCCATCTGTTAATGGATTATTTAAATCATAATCTATTCCATTTAAAATACCTTTTAATTTATGGGATTTAGATTTAAGAAGACCATCTAGTCCTTCTCCATAAAATTCTGTTTGTATTTCATTTGAGTAAGTTGGACTAACTGCTATTACTTTATCACTAAATACAATTCCAGACTTCATAAAACTTACGCCACCATAGTATTCGATATCTCCATTATTATAATAAGCTCTTGGTATGTCTAATACATCCTCTATTATAGAGTCGCTAAATACTCCTTGATATTGTAGGTTATGAATTGTATAAACAGTTTTTATATTTTTATATTTTTTTGAATGGCTATATTTCTCCTTTAATATCAATGGGATCATACCAGTATGCCAGTCATTTAAATGAACTATATCTGGATAGAAGTTTAATATAGACATAACTTCAAGAACTGCATTACTAAAGAATGTATATCTTTCTGCATCATCTCCATATCCATATAGATATGCTATTTCTCCCTCCCTTTTAAAATAGTACTCATTATCTATAAAATAAAATTTAACTCCATTTAGATCCATTTCTAAAAGACCACAATACTGTTTTCTCCAACCAACATCTACACTAAATACTGCAACTTCTTTTAATTGCTCTTTTAAGTAATTTGGCATAGTTGAATACTTTGGTAGTATTACTCTAACATCTATACCTTCTTTTTTTAATGACTTAGGCAATGCATAAGATACATCGCCTAATCCCCCAGTTTTTGCAAATGGCCAGCATTCTGCAGTAGCATAAAGAACCTTCACTAATATATTCCCCCTTTAAATAGCTGTATTTTTTCCAATAACTACTGGATATTCTATATCTCCTTTTAATTCTTTTCCTTCTGATATGTATACATTTTTATCAAATATAACATTTTGTAATTGTGCATCTTTTTCTATTGTACAGTTTTGCATTATAACTGAATTTTCTATTACTGCACCTTCTTTTATATGAACCTTTCTAAATATAATACTATTTTTTACAGTACCTTCTATTACACATCCTGTAGCTACAAATGAATTCTCTACCTTTGCACTATCTGAATATATAGTAGGAGATTGATTTTGTTCTTTTGTTAATATTTTTCTATCAGAATATAATAATTCATTTGCAATGTCTTCTTGTAATAATTCATCCTTCATTGAATAATATGATTTTATTGAGTTTATACATTTAAGATATCCTTTATATTCATATGCACCGATCTTTAATTTATTAATAGATTCTGCTATAAAATCTTCTATATATGAATGTGTTCCTTCGCTTACACACTTATATATAGAAGATTTTATAAAATCAGTACGTTTCATTATATAAGTTTCCATAGACACATTAGCATTTTTAGAAGTTCCTATATTAGTTCCCATATTAATTACTCTATTTCCATCTATGTTCAATGTTGATGTTTCATAGAAATCTACATCTGCATTGTCTATCGACTTATAAAGTATAGTTATATCATTATCTGATTCTTTATGATAATCTATCATTTCAGTATAATCTATATTTCCTATCATATAACTTGGTGCTATTAATATATACTCTTCTTCACATCTCTCTATATAATCTATATTAGCTAGTATATTGTAAATATCTCCATTTCTATATGGATATTTACTTCTATCCTTTGTATTCTCAGGACTAAATATAAATAATCCGCCTGTTTTTCTACTTAAATCCCAATCCTTACCACTTCCTAGATGGTCTGTTAATGATCTATACTTTTCTTTAGCAAATATTCCTACATTAGTTATACCTGAATTCACCATGTTTGAAAGTGAAAAATCTATAACTCTATATCTTCCTGCAATCGGAAGAGACGCTATTGGCCTTACGTTTGTAAGTTGATTCATAGTTAAGTCGTTTTTATTATCTAAATTTATTATACCTACACATTCACTTCTCATGATTAAAATCCCCCTTCTAATTCAAGCTGAGCTTTTACTACTTCATACTCAGATATAACATTTATACCATCTTGCTCTTTTATAATAGTATTATCTTCTATTATTGCACCTTCGCCTATCATAGCTTTTTCTATTATTACATTTTTACCGATCTTTACATTAGGCATTATTACAGAATCTTTTATTATACTATCGCTTCCTACTGATACCCCATGAGATAAAACTGAGTTTTCTATTTTTCCTAATACTTTACACCCATCTGCTACTAATGATTTTTGTATATCAGAATCTTTACCTATATATTGAGGTGGCATCGACATAGTATTTGTGTATATTTTCCACTTAGAACTATTTAAGTCTATTTCATCATTAGATTTTATAATATCCATATTAGCTTCCCATAAACTTTCTATTGTACCTACATCCCTCCAGTAACCTTTAAATGGATATGCAAACATAGGTATTTGATCTTCTAACATCTTAGGTATTAAATTTTTACCGAAATCATCATAATTTGCTCCATTATTATCTACTTCTTCAAAGTATCCTTTCAACATTTTCCAATCAAATATGTATACACCCATTGATGCTAAATTACTTTTTGGATTCGCTGGTTTTTCTTCAAATTCATATATTGATGAATCTTCATTAGTATTCATTATCCCAAATCTCGAAGCTTCATCCCAAGGAACCTCTATTACTCCAATAGTTGCTTTTGATCCCATCTTTTTATGATGGTCTAGCATTTTACTATAATCCATTTTGTATATGTGATCTCCTGATAATATTAATACATACTCTGGATTATAACTATCTATAAAATCCATATTTTGATGTATTGCATGTGCAGTACCTCTATACCAATTTCCCTCTTTTTCATTCATATATGGTTGAAGAATTGTAACACCGCCGTTAACTCTGTCTAAATCCCAATGACTTCCTGTTCCTATATGTGAATTTAATATTAGTGGTCTATATTGTGTTAAAACTCCTACTGTATCTATTCCTGAATTAGAGCAATTGCTTAAAACAAAATCTATTATTCTATACTTTCCCCCAAATGAAACTGCTGGTTTAGCAATTCTTTTTGTAAAAACTCCTAGTCTTGATCCTTGGCCCCCTGCTAAAATCATAGCTAGCATATCTTTTTTCATTACTTATCCCCCTTAATATTTATCCTTATCTAATTTATAATTTTTGAGTTTTAGTTTTAGGATTCACTTTATTGACTTTTTTATCTTTACCCCCTATGGATACTTTACTATTAGGATCTATTTGTATAGTGTCTATTTTTAGTTCCTTACCTTTTATAAATGTAGCTCCTAAAGGCGGTACTTTTATTCTTATATGATTATCTTTATTATGCCATTTCTCTGGATATGATGTCAGTTCTGAACTTTCCATTGTCTGATTTGATCCCCAATATTTTTCATTATCAGTATTAAATACCTCTTCATAAACCCCTTCATATGGTACTCCTATTTTATAATTATATCTAACTACAGGAGTAAAGTTTATAACTGCTATTATAAAATCTCTTTCATTTTTTCCCTTTCGCATTAAAGTTATTATACTTTGTTCACTATTATGTGGATCTATAAAATCAAATCCTTCATACGTATTATCTATTTCATGCAGAGCTTTTTCATTTTTATATAAATGATTTAAGTCTTTTACATAATCTTTCATTTTCATATGAGGTTCTCTTTCTAGTAGTTCCCATTCTAGTCCGTATGCATATCTCCATTCCAATCCTTGTCCAAATTCTGATCCCATAAACAATAATTTTTTCCCTGGGTGCATCATATAATATGCATATAACGTTCTTAATGAAGCAAATTTCTGCCAAGGATCTCCTGGCATTTTATCTAATAACGATTTTTTACCATGGACAACTTCATCATGTGATAGTGGTAAGATGAAGTTCTCTGAAAATGCATACATGAAAGAGAATGTAATTAATTCATGATGGTGTTTTCTGTATATAGGGTCCATCTCCATATATTTCAATGTATCATTCATCCATCCCATATTCCATTTATATGTAAATCCAAGAGCACCTGAATACGTTGCCCCAGTCACCATAGGCCATGCTGTTGATTCTTCGGCTATTATAATTGGATTATTAACTGTAGTATAAACAATTTTGTTTAATCTTTTTAAGAAATCTATTGCTTCTAAATTTTCTCTTCCACCGTATTTATTAGGTCTCCATTCTCCAATATCATAATCTAAGTAAAGCATACTAGAAACTGCATCCACTCTTATTCCATCTATATGATATTCATTAAACCAATAAAGTACATTAGAAATTAAAAAACTGTTAACCTCTGGTTTGCCTAAATCAAAATGAGCAGTTCCCCATCCTATATTTTCAGCTTTTAAAGGATCTGAATATTCAAATTGTGCAGATCCATCAAATTTATATAGTCCATGAGCATCTTTACAAAAATGACTATATGCAAAATCTAATATTACTCCAATACCATTTTCATGGCATTTATCTATAAATGCTTTAAACTCAGTAGGTGTTCCATACCTACTTGTACTACTATAATATCCTATAGTTTGATATCCCCAAGATTCATCTAGCGGATGTTCAGTTATAGGCATTAGTTCTATATGTGTATATCCCATATCTTTTACATATTCTATCATTTCATATAATTCTTCATATGAAAAAAATTCTCCGTCCCATTTTCTCTTCCAAGAACCTAGATGAACTTCATATATATTCATTGGACTATTATCATGAACAATTTTTTGCTTTTCTCTTTGCCATTTTCTATCATTCCATTTGTAGTTATCATTTGTGTATATTATTGAAGCTGTATTTGGTCTTTTTTCTGAAAATACCGCATAAGGGTCAGATTTCATTCTACTAACTCCATCACATCCGATTACATTGTACTTATACGCTTGTCCTTGTTTTGCATTAGTTAAAAATATAGTCCAAATTCCGCTTCCTTCTATATTTTCCATAGGATAAACTTCTTTGTTCCAATCATTAAAATCTCCAACTAAATAAACATTCTTTGCATTTGGCGCCCATACATTAAAACATATTCCTATCTTACCTTTATATCTCGATTTATGACTTCCTAAAAAATTATAACTATCATACAATTCCCCTCGTTTGAACTTATCTATATTATTTATATCAATAATATCTTCATAATCCGGTATCTTTTTATATGCCATCTATAAAATTTCCCCCTTGAACCTCAAATTTTATTATTTGTTACTTAATTATATAATAAAAAATACAATATTTT
>ERZ838225.1707-NODE-1707-length-15067-cov-3.092459_pt1 | contig 15067 bp, 10 predicted proteins | sample MGYA00519684_ERZ838225 | MGnify/ENA primary metagenome ERZ838225 (study PRJEB31850, sample SAMEA3708829) | human gut metagenome | biome: human gut; feature: human-associated habitat; material: faeces | place: China | collected 2014 ...
TCAATCGTTTGTCACATTCTATGTCTGAGCTTAAGATGGATGACGTAATAGACGCAACACAGATTAATGAGTTAGTTCCGGAAGCTTCTTCTCATTTAGATGAAATTGATACGCTGACGGTTACTTGTGCTAACATGATTACAGAGTTAAATGCGAGCTTTGAAAGTAATCTAAATTTAAAAATACAAGAAGAAAAATTGAACTATCAGTTGCTGCAGTCGCAAATTAATCCTCATTTTTTATATAATATTTTGGCATCTGTGCAGAATTTATTGTCATTTGGGGAAATTAGCAAAGCAGATAAAATGCTTGCCGATTTATCACGGTTTTACAGAGGGCTGTTGCGCACCTCAAATGATTTGATTCCGATTAAAAAAGAACTGGAAATCGCATGTTTGTACATGGAGATGGAGGCATTATGTAAAGATAATTTGTTTGATTGGGATATAGAGCTGGAAGAAGGAATCGAAAACTTTCTTATTTGTAAATTTACGTTACAGCCGATTTTGGAAAATTCGATTCAGCATGGTTTAAAAGGCAATGGAATCCATATGCATATCCATATTTCTATCACCTATGATGATGATATGATTGAAATTATAATTTCGGATGATGGAATGGGGATGTCTCCTGAAAAATTAAATGAAATTCAGGAAAGCATTGAATCCAAACAGATTCATTATGAGAAGCATTTTGGTATCAGCAATATCAATTCGCGAATCTGTTCTTCCTTGCAAGGTCATGGTACACTTAAAGTAGAGAGCAATAAAGATTCAGGAACAACGATTCATATCAGAATTCCGCAGTTACTGGAGGATTAGTAATGTACAAAATTATGATTATAGATGACAATCATATCTCGGTTGATGGGATTTGTCATAATATTGACTGGTCTGATTTAAATGCAGAAGTTGTTTGTAAAGCGTATGATGGGCAGCAGGCACTTAATTATTTGCAGAATAATCCGGTAGATTTGATTATTTCAGACATTGAAATGCCACAGTTAGATGGTTTATCGCTTGCCGAAAATGCACTGAAACTGAATTCCTCTATAAAAATTATCCTGATCAGTGCATTTGATAAATTTGAATATGCCAAACAAGCGATACGGCTGGGAGCATTTGATTATATAGAGAAGCCACTTGATTATGCTTATCTGGAAGAAATCATTCGTAATGCGCTTGATATGCTCGATAAAGAGCAGAAGAATCTTGCAATCTTAAAAAAGAGTCGTCCAATCATGGTTGACAATTTTTTCCATAAATTAATACAATCTTCAAGCGATGAAGCGCGATATACACTCTCAGATTATGCAAATTATCTTCAATTAAACTTGGAATATCATTACTATCAGGCGATTGTCATTCGAATACAAAACGCAGTAGAAATCAAAGAAAAAAACGGAATTGAAGAGTATCATATAAAGTTAATGAGCATGTCGGATACGATAAGAGAACTTTTTGATAAAAACTTTGCTTTGGTGCATACTTTGTCAACTTTTGATGAAATCGTGTTGCTGCTTGGGCATAATTATTCAAATTCAAAGTACTTCTACAGTACGTCATATGGATTGTTGACAGAGTTAATACAGATGTATAAGCATCATCTTTTTGAAGTAAATATTGGAATTGGCAGCATTGTTAAATATTTGTGGTCGTTGTCGTCTTCGTATTCAAATGCATTAAAATCACTGGAATATCGTTTTTTCTTTCCACAGAAAGATATCTTTACAATCAGTGATACAGTAGACAAAGATTATGCTGTAGAGCTATATGAGGTTTCCGGAAATGAAGAACTGATACAGCTGTTGTGTAAAAATGATTTGGATGGAGTAAAAAAATGGATTCTCTCATTTTCAGAAGAATTGACGCAAAGCTATAAAAACAAACAATTTATCTTTTTGCGTGTCTATCAGCTTTTGGGGCATTTACTGAAATTTCTTTGTGACATGGGGCTTAACATCAATGATATGGAAAAAGATATTATTAAGACGTACCAACAGCTTGATGCGTTCTCGACAAGTACAGAAATTTTCCAATGGCTGTTTCGCTTGTGTCAGACAATTTCTGATGAAATGAACCTTTCAACGAAAAGCCATCAAGAGCATGTTTGTGCTGCAACGTTGGAGTATATACAGCAGCATTATCAGGATAACACATTATGTTTGAACGAAATTGCGGAAAATGTACATATCAGTCCGGCGCACCTTAGTGCGCTATTTAAAAAGCAGCGCCAGCAAAATATTTCGGATGTAATTGCAGACATTCGGATTGAAGCAGCGTGTAGTTTATTAAAAAATACCAGTCTTCCATTGAAAGAGATAAGTGCGAAAGTAGGCTATTCAAACCAATATTACTTTAGTTCTTGTTTCAAAAAGAAGACCGGTAAAACACCTTCTTCGTACAGATAAAAAATAATCGGCTGCTTTCTGTATTATTTTCAGGAAGCAGCCGATAGCTTTCTACTCGGAGATTATTCTTTTTATTCGGTTTTGAAACAAAAAAGTTCAAATTCTAAAGTTCGTGTAGCTACAGCATTATAGAGCAGCTGCTTTTTGAATTCGATATTCCGTAGGTGTCACTCCATAATATTTTTTAAATTGCTTACAAAAATAATCAACCGTTTCAAATCCAACGTTTTCAGCGATAACAATTACTTTTTTCTTTGTTGTAGTCAAAAGAATTGCTGCTTCCTGCAATCGATATTTTAGCAAATAATGCACCGGCGTATCATGAAGATATTTGTGAAACAAGTTTAACGCCGTGCTTTTGCTTACCATGGCCTGTTCGGCAATCTCTTCTAAAGAAAGTTTTTGGTTAAAATTTTGGTGAATGTATTGCATCATAAGTTGCAGTCGGCCTTGTGATGAAACAATATTTACTTGTTTTTCTTTTGATAAATCTTCTTTTATATGGGAGTAAATCAGATACCAAAGTTCTTGTACAAGACAAGAGGTGAGCAGCTCCATTTCGCCTTCTTCTATTTGGAGTGATATTATTTTTCTCATAATATGTAAAGCTTCTTTTTGCCAGGGTATTTCCGGTGAAAAAAACAAACAATCTAATGCTGATTTTTCAATGGGTTCAACGTATTTCTGGTAAATTCGACTGTTTGAAGCTGCAATAAATGTTGGAAGCAGTAGGAAATTTGGAATGACGGCTCCTTTTTCAGAATAAAAGCGATGAAGAATCCCGGAATTAACCCAGAATCCTTGCCCTTCAGTTATGGAAAACTGTTTTTCTCCTGCCAAAAATACAGCATTTCCTTCTTCAACAAACACAAATTCGAATTCGTTATGCCAGTGCCATTCGATGCAATTAAAATCAAATAAAGACAGATTGTCATAATAAAAGTGAAATGGATAATCGCTACGACCATGCTGAATTGTTTCCATCATATTTTCATCTGTCAAAATTTTATTGTAGTAGGTGTTATAATCCATGTTTTTTCTCCGTATTTCTTCTCCATAATTTTTGAATTTACGATATTATACAATAAATATCTGATATATTCCAGTGAAAAAAGAGTGAGATTGTGTTATTGTACAGTAGACGTTTTTGTGAAAAAGAACGTAGAATAAAAAAATAAGCAGAAAGGAAATTTTTTAATGAAAAGCAAGTATAGAAAAACATTAATTGCCTGCTATTTAGGATTCATCACTCAGGCAATCACTGCAAACTTTGTGCCGCTGTTGTTTTTGATGTTTCACAGGACTTATCAGATTTCACTTGGTAAGATTGCTTTTATTTCAACAGTGTTCTTTTTTTCACAGTTGCTTGTGGATTTGTTTTGTGCAAAGTATGTAGATAAAATTGGATATCGCAGAAGTGTTGTTGCATCTGAAGTATTGTCCGGAGTAGGTTTGATTGGGCTGGCTGTTTTACCGGAGCTGCTGCCTTCTCCTTATGTTGGAATTTTAGTCAGTGTTATGATTTATGCAATTGGAAGTGGGCTTATTGAAGTACTTGGTAGTCCAATTGTAGAAGCATGTCCGTTTGATAATAAAGAGAGTGTTATGAGTCTTTTGCACTCATTTTATTGTTGGGGTTCAGTTGGAGTAATCTTGCTCTCTACTTTATTCTTTGCAATTTTTGGAATTGAAAATTGGAAAATTCTTGCATGTATTTGGGCAGTGATTCCATTGTATAATATCTTTAATTTTCTTTCTTGTCCGATTGAATCTTTGACGGAAGAAGGAGAAGGTATGAGTATCAGCCAATTGTTCCAAATCCCTATTTTTTGGATCGCAATTATTCTTATGGTTTGTGCCGGAGCAAGTGAAATTTCTATGGCACAGTGGGCATCTGCTTATGCAGAATCCGCACTTAATATTCCAAAGAGTCTCGGAGATATTGTAGGACCGTGTCTGTTTGCAGTCATGATGGGAGTTAGTCGTTCATTTTATGGAAAATACGGTGAAAAATTAGATTTGATAAAATTTATGATTGGTTCAGGAGTGCTTTGTCTTGTTTGCTATTTGCTTGCAGCATTAGGTCCATTTCCGATTTTAAATCTTGCAGGTTGTATCGTATGTGGCTTTTCAGTCGGAATTATGTGGCCGGGAACAATTAGTATTACTTCCGGTAAAATTCCGCTTGGAGGAACTGCCATGTTTGCATTACTTGCGATGGCAGGTGATTTGGGTGGCTCCATTGGACCTGGTGTGATTGGGGTTGTGACTCAGAATGCAAATGATAACCTGAAAGCCGGCATGTTGGCTGCCTGCGTCTTTCCGGTAGTTCTGATTTTATCGGTTCTTTTTATTAGAAAAAAGAGAGCTGAAATTAAGCCAATAAATCAAAAAACAGAATCTTTTTTATGAGATAAAGTTTGAGGTGCTCGCAAAAAGCGGCACCTCTTTTTGCGTTATATTATTTTGTTTTGATAGGATTCTGAATTCATTTGATATAATTGCGAAAACAGACTATACTTAGGATAATAAGGTTTGCGTTTGCAAGATAAATAAGCCAAAGCGGAGGAGGAAAACAGTGTCAACTACCCACCTCCCAAGGGAAGTGGGGGTTCGCTTATGATAAACGAAAGGATGTCATGCGGCTTGTGGTATTTTGCAAATGTCTATAGATACCCATGGTAGAAAGGAAACGTTTATGGAGCATTTGCGTTGTGTAGTAGAGCGAATTACATATCAAAATACAGAGAATGGCTACACAGTTTTGAAATGTGCTGTGAAAAATTATAATGACCTTGTAACTGTGGTTGGCACAATGCCGGATACTCATGTTGGTTCCGTATTATCGCTCGACGGTATGTGGAAGATGGATGCCAAATATGGACGGCAGTTTTCTGTACAGAAATTTGAAGAAACTCTTCCTGCAACCGTATATGGAATAGAAAAATATCTGGGTTCTGGTTTAGTTAAGGGTGTTGGACCGAAGTTTGCAAAGAGAATCGTGGAAAAATTTGGAGAAGATACCTTAGATATTATAGAAGAGACACCGGACGAACTGCTGAAAGTGCCGGGAATAGGAAAAGTCAGAGTGGATCGGATAAAAACGAGCTGGCAGGAACAAAAAGAAATCAAGAATATTATGCTGTTTCTGCAAGGTCATGAGGTCAGCACTTCTCATGCAACGAAAATTTTTAGAACGTATGGAAGTGAGAGCATTGCCATTGTAAAAGAAAATCCGTATCGGCTGGCAGATGACATCTGGGGCATTGGATTTAAGACAGCGGATTCGATTGCGCAAAAGATGGGAATTGAGAAAGGAAAATTTGTCCGACTGCGCAGTGGTATTTTTTATACCTTAAATAAACTTGCAGAGTTGGGGCACTGTTATGCTACAAGAGAACAGTTGATTGAAAAGGCCAGTGTCCTTCTGGAAGTAGAACAGCCGGAACTGGAGATTACATTAGACGAAATGCTCCGTACGAATGATATCATTCGAGATGTGTTTGAAGAAAAGGAAGCGATATATCTTCCACCTTATTATTTTTCGGAAAGTGGATGTGCAAAGAGACTGGTTCATTTGATGTCAGGCAGACAAAAAAAGTGTGAGAATCCGGAAAAAATTTTGGAGAAAGTGGCACAATCATCCCAAATTACTTATGATGAAATTCAGTGGCAGGCGGTGAAAACAGCCATTTCATCTAAAGTTATGGTGTTGACCGGTGGACCGGGAACCGGTAAGACAACGACAACATTAGGAATTATTTCCGCATACAAACAGGCAGGGTGTGAGATTATTTTGGCTGCGCCCACAGGAAGAGCCGCAAAGCGAATGTCCGAAGCAACGGGCATGGAGGCAAAGACCATTCACCGCTTGCTGGAATATAAACCACCGGAAGGCTACCAGAAAAATGAAGATCATCCGTTGGAAGGGGACGTTTTGATTTTAGATGAGTGTTCTATGATTGATATCATGCTCATGTACAATCTTTTAAAAGCGATGCCGGAGCAGATGTCTTTGATTTTGGTTGGAGATATTGACCAGCTGCCAAGTGTAGGTGCAGGTAATGTCTTAAGGGATATCATTGATTCGGGACGAGTTCCGGTGGTGCGTCTTAACCGGATTTTCCGTCAGGCACAGGGAAGCCGGATTATTATGAATGCACATCGAATCAACAAAGGGGAAGGGATTGATATGCGTGGTGGAAAAGATGCAGATTTTTTCTTTGCGCCAAAAGAAAGCAATCAGGATGTCGTAAATACGATTGTCCAATATTGTAAGACAAACCTGCCACGATATTATCATGTAGATCCTTTGCAGGACATTCAGGTATTGACTCCGATGCAGAGAGGAGAATGTGGAGCGATTAATCTGAATCAGGTACTGCAGGAAGCAATGAATCCATCAAAAATCTTTTTGCGAAGGGGTGGAACGCAGTATCGGCTGAATGATAAAGTTATGCAAATTCGAAATGACTATGAGAAAGAAGTATTTAATGGAGATATCGGTACAATTACAAAAGTAGACATGGAAGAGCGGGAATTGACCGTTTTATTTGAAACAAGGGAAGTTGTTTATGATGTGACAGAACTGGATGAACTGATGCTTGCTTACGCAGTTACAATTCATAAATCACAGGGAAGTGAATATCCGATAGTCGTCATGCCATTTACGATGAGCCATTTTGTGATGTTACAGAGAAATCTTCTCTATACAGGAGTGACCAGAGCGAAAAAAATTTTGGTACTGGTTGGTGAAAAGAAAGCAATTTATTATGCGATAAGAAATGAAACGACGACCAGAAGAAATACCTGTCTGGCAAGGCGTTTACAGTCGGATAGTGAAGAATCAAAGGAAGTAGAAATACTGCGTTCATGAGCAAGTAGCGAAACGGATTGTGAAAGTCTGCTTTATAGAAATTTCAGAAAGGAGAATTTCGGATGATTTACATTACAGGAGATTGTCATCGTGAATACAGGAGATTTAGTACTCAAAATTTTCCGGAACAAAAAGGAATGACCAAAGAGGATTATGTGATTGTCTGTGGGGATTTTGGCGGAGTATGGAGTTTTGAAAAAGAAGATAAAGAAGAAAAACATCTGCTCGACTGGCTGGAAGAAAAACCATTTACGACGCTGTTCGTGGATGGGAACCACGAAAATTTTGACCGGCTTTATGGATATCCGATTGAAAACTGGCATGGTGGAAAAGTGCATAAAATCAGACCCTCGGTATTGCATTTAATGCGTGGACAGGTCTTTGAAATTTGTAATAGAAGCATTTTTACCTTTGGTGGAGCAAGCAGTCATGATATCAGCGGTGGGATTTTAGAGATGGATACATCGAATTTTCACAGAGAGATAAAGCGTTTAAATCGAGTGGGAATACCGTACCGTATTAATCATTGGAGTTGGTGGGCACAGGAACTGCCATCCAAAGAAGAGATGGAAGAGGGACGAAAGAATCTTGAAGAGCATAATAATACGGTGGATTTTATTGTGACGCACTGCTGTGCTTCGAGTACTCAGCAGCTCTTGGGGAGAGAGAGATTTGAAGATGATATTGAGACAAGATATTTGGAGGAGATACGACAGAGCACAAACTTTAAGAAATGGTTTTTCGGGCATTATCATGACAATCAGAACGTGACAGAAAAAGAAATATTGTTGTATGAGCAGGTGATAAGGATTGCATGATATGATGTGATTAAATTATAAAAAGACGCTGCCCCGTAGAGGTTGATTTTTCTATGGGGTGGCGTCTTTTGTTTGGTTACTGACATCGGTCAAAGTCAGTCAAGATGTTGATTGATTTTAGGTGGTGTCTGATACCGATTTTTGCCGATTCCTTGACACCGATTCCTGTTGTTGTTTGAAACTCTTAACGAACTCAGGATATTCTTTCTGGTGCATTTGATGGTTCTTTATGAAAAGATTAAAGTGTTCAGGTTCACTTATGATTTCCTGTGATGGATATAAGCTGTTTTTGCGTATTTGAAGAAGAACATTCATTCTTTCATTTTCATCTGGAATAAAATAAGAATTACTGCTTATAAAAGATTCAAGGAATACTGAACAATTAGTAAATACAGCTTTATCAGGTGCTAAAAGTCTTTTTAGTGTTTCGTCTTTACGCAGGTCTTCCAGAGTGTCTTGGTCTATGACGATTGGAGTAGAATTTAGTGATAAAATTCCACGTAGCATATTGGTTGTATTAAGATTATCAAGATTTTGTCGGACTCGGAATAATGCCATTTTTTGAAAGAGTGGTTCATGAGTTTTGTTAGTGGAAAAGGTCAGCATACCAGCAGGAATATAATATCGAATATCAGAATTTAAATTTAAATATCGAAACATAAGAGCCATAGCCCTGCGACCAGTATCGTCTGAAATGAAACTATATGCTATAGATGGATTTTCAAGAAGTTTCAAATCACCAGTGAGTTTAAACGGAGGCATAGGGTCTCCACAAAAAGTTGTATTTGTTTTTATTTCTTCAAAAGTTACGATGGTGCGTCCTTCGGTTATGTTAACATTCATTTTAGCTTCTTGAATTTTGCCATCTTTAATAGGTTTTAAATGTTCTTGATGGTGTTTGGGATTAAAATAATAACAATAGTAGTCATAAGCATGATACTGATTGGTAAGCTGATGAATCCCAGAGTCTTTAAGTTTCCCTTTTGTAAGACGGGAAAAGTTAAAGTCAGATGGAGAAGGAGTCTCTGTTGTTTCCGGAAGCTCACAGATACTCCATAAAGGAATATCAAAAATCTGCGCAAGTGCGACAAGCTCTGGAAGTTTTACTTCTCTGTCGGATTCACCATCGAGCATAGCGCGTATTTTACTGGGTGAGGTTTTGATATTAAACCGTTGAAACATCATATCTGCGATACCGGAATAATTTAAAGTCTGTTCCCCGAGAGCCCGTTCAAAATCTCTCTTCCATTTAAATAATCGTTTCTTTACAAGGGAATTATAATCTTGATTTCCGTTTGAATTATCTGAAGATTTAGAGTTCATAAAAATTCCTCCCAATAATAAAAATTTAAAGGAGTATAACTATTTTCATCATATCATTGGTACGACAGGAGTTCAATGCGAAAAAATGCCAAAAATGAATCATATTATATCAAAAATAAAAAATATAAAAATCAAATCTGTTATAAATAAAGTTAATAAGACTAATGATAAAAAATAATAAATGTGATAATATTACAGTACATCAGATATCTGACCTTTCTAAAATCTTTTTAATAATCAGAGATTTTGAATTTTAAAAGAACAGAGTTTCAATTTTAAGATAGTAGAGTTTCAATTTATGGAAAATTAGAGAAAGATGAAAGTATAAAATTATGTTTAAATAACAAGTGTAAAGGACAAGGGATAAGTTTTTAGATGGTAAAAAATAAGGGAGCGTGGTATTATGTATAAGTGACTTTGCAAAAATGGATTTATAAAAATCAGAGATACAAAAGAGAAACAGAAGAAAAAATCTGATAGAGAAGAAAAAATTAAGAAAGAAAATATATCAGAGGGGAAACGGAAAATATGAGCGAATTTTCAACTGTATTATCGCGGTTCGTGAAAGAGAAAGATGTCAACGTATACCGTCTGGCAAAATATTGTGGATATGACAGAGCTAATCTTTATAAAGTAATGCGTGGAGAGCGGAAACCGCCGAGTCTGGAAGTTTTAAATCTGTTGTGTGAATATATGCATCTTTCACCGGCGGAGGAAGAAATTTTAGAAGAAAATTATGAGATTACAATGGTAGGACACGATAACTATTATCGAAGAAAAAATGTAATGAAATTTTTTTCTGACTTTTCAATGACCAGTAACTTGGAAAATGTACTGCCAACAGTAGAAATTAAAGAGGACTTTGAAATTCCAAATTCAAGTTATATGCTGCTTCGCGGCAATTATGAAATTAATTCTGCGCTTTTTCATATTATTGCAGATGAAACAAAAAACCAAAAAGGACATATTCAGATACTGGCACAGCCGGAACATGCGTTAGGAAATTTGTTGGCAATGCGTGGAAATACTTCAAACGAAATAATAATTGACCATATTATCTGCCTGGATAACAAACCGGAGATTGCATATTCAAAATCAAATTATACGTTAGATTGTCTGAAACATATTCTTCCATTATATAATTACAATTACGATTATAACACCTGGTATTATTATGCAGACCTTGGTTCATTGGGAAGAAATTTCTCTGTATTTCCGTATATGATTTTAACTTCAAAATATGTATGTATGCTGTCGGATGATTTGCAGGACGGATATTTAAGTAATGACCCGGAACTGATTAAAATGATGAAAGAGCGTTTTGAAAAATACCGGAGACGGGCTCATCGGTTAGTGGAAAATGTGCAGGGTGAAATTGAACAGCAGTATATGATTATGGGAATGTTAATGGCAAATCCTTATCCGAAATATGCATTTCATATGTCTCCATGTATGATGGCAGTATTAGACAGAGAATTGATTGAAAAATATCTGGTGCCTCAGCTTCCACAAAGAGAAGAATTAGTTGAGGTGTTATGTGAATATATTTCAAATCTTCAAAAACAGGATATGACTTATGTCTGCTCAATGGAAGGAATTTTACAGTTCATTGAAACAGGAATCATCAGTGAATTTCCGAAAGAAATGTATCAGCTTCCGGATAAAGAAGACAGAATGGAGTTAGTGAAGCGACTTTTTGATGAAGAAAAAGCCGGAAAAGTACATATTTTGAAAAAAAACATTGGAGATTTAAAGGCAGAATTATATTTATGCATTACACCGGAAAGCGGATTGCTGCGATTTGCAGTTCCATCTAAGAATGTTTTAAAAGATATTTCCTTAGAAGAATCAGGTTTGGTTTCGGTGTTCTATGACTTCTGTGAAAATTTAAGCCCGGAATTATTTTATTCGGAAGAAGAAGCAAAGAGAATTATTTTCGGATAAATGTAGTTTTAAAATCAAGCACAGAAGAATTATGAGAGTACATATAATCAGAACAGAGTTTTTTGGAAGAAAAAGCCGGAAAGCTCTGTTTTTTGTTGTACAAAAGTAGAAAAACAGGTAAAATAAAAGAAAAATTGTCGAAAACAGGGGGAAATGATTTGAAAATTTGTATGAAATGCAAGAGAGCATTTGAAGACGAAAAGAAAGTTTGTGATTTTTGTGGGGAACCACTAATTGAAATCAGAGAAACGGATGGGGTAAAAAAAGAAAGAATAAAGAAAAATCCAATGGCATTTGCAGTAATAGGGATTGCAATCGCATTGGTGGCGGGACTTGGAATTGGTTCGCTGACAATGAAACAGCTTGTAACTGGAAAAAATGAAAAAAGTGCGGTGCAAAGCGTTGAAACAGATGAGGAAAACGTGCTCGGAGAAGTAAAAAAAGAAAAAGGTGTTTCAATTGAAGATGAGGAAGAGGAAACGGACGAAGATGAAGTGCCGGAAATTAAGGTAGGGGAAACCTGGACTGTGGATGGACTGTGGAAGGTTACGATTAATTCTGTGACGGAAACGGAGGAGAGACATACAGACACAAGTTATGATGGAGATAAAAATCCAGAAGCAGTTTATATTGTAGATTATACGTATGAAAATTTAGGATATAAAAGTGATTCTTCAGGATTAGGTATTGATTTAAGTGGAGTTTATAGCCAAATTGTAGATTCAGATAAAGAAATGGGGTATAGCTATTATGTTTATGTATTATCAAAGCTTACTTCACCTGATTATGTACCAGTAGGAGCAAGAATGACCGCACAGGTAGCGATAGGAGTGAATCATAAGGGAACATTTTCTATTTTATATGAAGGGCGTGTAGAAGATAGAGAAAATTTGTATGATTCTAAAATTTACAGAGTAAAGTTTATTTGTGAAGTGAAGGAGTAAAGATTTAAAGAGTACATTGTAAGAAGAAAGTGAGAAAGAAATATGGCATTAATGGAAAAGTACGATGCATTTATCAGCTACAGTCATGCAGAGGATAATGCAGAGATTGCGGAGGCACTTCATAAAAAACTGGAGCATTATCGGATTCCTTCTCAAATTCAAAAAATAACAGGAAAAAAGAAAATAGAACGTGTCTTTCGCGATAAGGAAGAACTGCCGCTTTCAGCAAACCTCACAGAAAATATTTACACAGCATTAGATAATTCGGAGTATCTGATTGTGCTCTGTTCACCGGAATCACGGGCATCTCAGTGGGTACAAAGAGAGATAGAATATTTTGCAGGGGTTCATGGAAAAGAGCGTATCTTTGCGGTATTAATAAAAGGAGAACCGGAAGATGTATTTCCTCCAATTCTCTGCGAAAAGACAGAAATAAAAACAGATATCAATGGTCAAAATTACATCATTACAGAACCAGTTGAACCGCTTGCAGCAGATGTCAGAGGGTATTCAAAAAAAGAACGGTTAAAAAAATTAGATGCAGAATTCTTACGCCTGATAGCAGGAATCCTGCAGTGTCCTTATGATGAGTTAAAACAGCGGCATCAGGAATATCGAATGAAAATTGCAATTGCAGCAATGAGTGTAGTGATGTTTCTTGGAATCGCCTTTGGAATGTATTCATCATATCAAAAAAATCAGGTGAATACGGCATACCAGCAGTCGTTAATAAATCAAATGAAAGGCCTATCAGAAGAATCAGAACGATATCTGGACGGAGGAGACAGGATAAATGCACTAAAGACAGCACTTGAAGTTCAGTCAGAAGGACAGAGCAGTATTTATCCGATAGTGCCAGAGCAGATTTATGCTTTAAATAAGGCACTTTATACCTATCAACATTCAAGTAATTATATTTATAAGCCAGAAAAAATGAAAACCATGGATGGGGCAGTAACAGAGGTAAATGGCTTCAGTCCAGATGGAAATTTATTTTTTGCGCTTGATTCCTTTGGTCAGGCTTATTTTTATGATACAGCTACAGAAAAAGTGGTCTGGAAAATTAATGCAGAAAAAGTTTTTGAAACGACAGGGGAAAATTTTATCTGGGGCAAATTTAACGGAAACCATTCGATTGTGATGGCAACAGAACATTACTTTGTGGCATTGGATGTAGAAAAACAATCCTGCGGAGCAATTGTGAAAACAAAAAAGAAGAATCAAAAAGACCAGGCGATGGATTTGTATAAAAACAAATTAGCGGTGTGTTATAAAACCAAAAAAGAAAATGCCCAATATGACAGTATCAGTCTGTTTATTTATGATATGGAAAAAGGGGAGCTTTCGGAAACTTATGATTACCTTTCAGAAAAAGAAACAAACGATCCAGGGGAACTTAATGAAGTCAGCAAAATAGCTTATTCTGAAAAGGGAAATTATTTGGCAGTAGCGAAAAAAAGGCTTGGTCGGGAAGTTGATGAAGGGCAAAAATCGACAGTTTATATTTATGATACCCAAAATGGAAAAATAATACAAAAATTCAGTGAAAAAAATGTTTCAAAAATTTGTTTTATAGATGAAGAGGCTGTTGCCGTAATCGAATATGATTGGATAGACTATGATATGGAAGTACAGGAGAAAATCTATAGTCTTAAAGATGGAAAGGCTTTATGGCAAAGTGAAAAAATGAGAACTGCTGTGACAATGGCAGAAGATACGCCAACAGCCGGGTGTGTTTATCTTGGAGAAGCATATATAGATTCTGGAACGCTATATGGAATAGTCGGTTTTAGTTATGCAGGAAATTTGATCTTAGTAAAAAAAGGTTACTGGGAAATTGGATTTCAGCGAATGTTTGAAGCTGATGTTGTAAGTATTCAAAGAATAGATGAATATAATTTTTTAATTGGACTTGATAATGGAATAGTTTATCGGTATATAAGTGGGACATGGGATAAAATTTTAACGGTGAATGCAAGTACGAATCAAGTATATTATAATGCAGAGACAGATAAAATTGTTCAGGCTAAGTCGCACGATTTGATATTTTCGAAGAAAATGTTCGATGAATCCATGAAAAAAGAAGGAACAGAACAACCAGAACTTGAAAATGATGTAACTAATAATGCGGGAGAGAAAGTAGTTGGAACAAAGCACAGTGCAGAAGTCGAAGGCGATTCAATCATTATAACAGACAGAAAAAATAAAGAAATTGTTTTGACAATTCCCATGTATCAAGCGGAAAATACGGTTTATGGATTCTTTAATAATGATGAACAATTTTTGGTGTATAATGAACAGTATGATGAAATTGTAGTATGGGATATTGAAACACGGAGCATATTAAAACAACAAGAACTGAATTTGGAATCTACAGGCAAAACAAAAATTATTATAGATGAAGAATTGCATTTTTTTGCATTAAGTCTTGGACAAGAATTTATTTCATTTACCGATGAAGGGGCACAGTGTAATGTATTAGATATTTTTTACTATGATGATGATTTTAATATTTATCGCTACGCAAGTATTCCGTATGGAGATGTTGATTTCAAAAAAAAGAAAATATATGTAAAAGATTTGGATAAATATTACTCGGTATCATTTTATAGTTATGAAGAACTCGTGAAAAGGGCAGAAAAAATTTTAAAAGAAAAATAAACCAATGGTAATCAATGGTGGCAGGAGAATGATTATAGTTATCCAAAGAATCAGTGGAAAACCATTTACAGAAAACAGTATCATTTTAATT
>ERZ838225.1734-NODE-1734-length-14778-cov-4.010120_pt1 | contig 14778 bp, 8 predicted proteins | sample MGYA00519684_ERZ838225 | MGnify/ENA primary metagenome ERZ838225 (study PRJEB31850, sample SAMEA3708829) | human gut metagenome | biome: human gut; feature: human-associated habitat; material: faeces | place: China | collected 2014 ...
GGCCTGATTTTATCAATCTTTTGAAATATTGCAGGCATATTGATTCCCCTTTCAAAAACTACAGGCACAGAGTTTATTCATTTGCCCTGTGCCTGTCTGATTGCCGCTTATTATTTGTTCATGTCAAGAATCTGCTGATACAGTTCAGCCTGGTCCTTTGTAGAAGACTCGATGATGCCTTTACAAGCATCCTGCCATGGCTTGATATCAGGAACCTCAACCACGTTGATGCCGTCGGCCTTCAGTTCTTCCAGCACCTTGTTCTCAGCTTCCTCAGAAATAGTTCTGTTGAACTGGGATGCAGCCTTTCCGGCTTCCACCAGGATGTTCTGCTGCTCTTCTGTCAGCTTATCCCAAGCTTCATCCGTAATGATAACCTGGATTGCGCCCAGTGTATGGCCATCCAGAATCAGGTTTGGCGCAACTTCCTGGAATGCGTTGGAACTGTAGTTTGCGATTGGCTGCTCAGCACCGTCCACAACACCTGTCTGAAGCGCGGAGTACAGTTCGTTGAAGGAAACTACCGTTGGGCTTGCGCCAAGGCCTTCCACCATACCGTTCATGATCGGGTCGTTGGACACACGCAGCTTCATGCCCTTTAAGTCATCTAAGCCCTTAACTTCCTTAACAGTGAAGAAGTGACGGAAACCTTCCTCGCCGTAGTACAGGCCTCTTACGCCAAGTCCGTTGTCATGCGGTTCCATCAGGAACTCAGGAGCCAGATCGCTGTCAGCAAACTTCCAGAAGTGGTCACGGTTTGCAAATGTATAAGGAATGGACAGAAGCACGGACTTCTCAGCGCCGTAGCTTGTCAAGGCAAACGCGGAAATGCGGGAAATATCAATGGTGCCGCCGCCGCCCAGCATGGTATCCAGAACGTCGTTCTCTGAACCAAGGACACCGCTGGCCTGCAGGTCAATCTTAATCTTGCCGCCTGACATCTCCTCAACGGTTTCCTTAAACTTAGAATCAGTCTGTCCAACAATGGTATCCAGCGGGTTAACCTCTGCCATAACCAGGGTAACCTCCGGCATATCGCTGGTATCAGCTGCTGCTTCGGTCTTAGCCTCCTCGGCTGCATCCCCCTCTGTCTTTGCGGCCTCTGTAGCAGGTGCCTCAGTTGCTGCGGGAGCTGCTGTGGCTGCTGTATCAGGGCTCTTTAAGCCACAGCCTGCCAGGGAACCGGCTACCATCGCTGCACACAATGCGGTGCTAATCCATCTTTTTTTCATGAAACGTGTCCTCCTCTTAATACTTTTTTCATGCTTTCACATGATATTTTTATGTTTTCTTAACACTGATTTTATTATAAGAGTATTTTGCGTTTCTGAACATAGTAAATTTTTGTGAATCATAGTATGATTTTAACTTGTTTCTCCCATCCATTTATGCAAATATCACATATATGGTCTTTATACAATCTTTATCCCTTCTGGAAAATAGACAATCTGTACTCTGTGGGGCTCTGTCCCGTTATGCGCTTGAACACCTTTGCAAAGTAATTGGAATCCCCATAGCCCACTGCCCTTCCAATCTCCTTCACATTGACCGTTGGCTGTTCCAGCATCTTCTTGGCCTCCTTTATCCTGTACCGTGTCAGGTAGGATGTGAAATTTTGGTCAAAACACTGCTTGAACAGCTTGCAGAAATAGGCCTCTGAATAATTCATGGCCCTTGCGGCATCCTGCATGGAAATGTCAAACATATAATTCTCATGTATGTACTGGCTGATTAAGGATGTAACCTTTGACAGACGGGCATGTCCTCCGTCCTCCGGTTCCTCTGTGTCTGGCGGCGCAGGAATTTCATTTTCATTTTCATCCCCATCCCCTTCATCCTGCCGGTGTTCCCCCGCAATATGCATGGCTTCCTCCACCACTAACATCAGTTCCTCCTCGTCGTAAGGCTTCAGAAGGTAATCCAGGGCCCTTACCGTAATGGCCTTTTTTGCATAGGAAAACTCGTCAAATGCTGTCAGGAATATGATGCAGCAGTCCTTGTCCGCCTGCCGAATCTGCTGGGCTGCTTCTATGCCGTTTATACCCGGCATCTCAATATCCAGAATAGCAATCTGTATCTTTTCCTCCTCATAGATTTTAAGGGCTTCCCTGCCATTGGCTGCCTGGAATATCCGGCATCTGTCCCCCAGATTTTTCTGCAGCGTCTTGTAAAGGACCTGTCTCTCAATCATCTCATCATCCGCAATCAGTAAACGTAACATTGGCTCCCCCTTATATCTTCTGATAGTCCTCTTCCCGGACGGCAGGCAGGATAATCTGCACCACGGTCCCCTTGCCGGCCCTGCTGTAAATTCTCAAACCCCCATCCTCATACATGGATTTAATCCTCTGGTATATATTCCCCAGCCCAATGCCCACCCTGGCTGTCCGATGTCCCTTAAGTGCGTCCATAAGCCGTTTCAGCGTCTCTTCATCCATACCGACTCCGGTGTCCGCCAGGGAAATGACTAGCTTATCCTTCTGTTTCCATATCCTTAAAAATATCCGTCCCCCTTCTTCCTTCCTGGCTATGCCGTGTATGATGGCATTTTCCACCAGCGGCTGAAGGGTAAAGGCCGGTATCATAGTCTCGCTGCCGTCCACCTCCACCCGGAAGTTATGACTGACACGGCTGCCAAAACGCATCTGCTGTATGTACATATAATCCTGCACCACCTTAAGCTCCTGGTCCAGAGGCACAATCTGCTCTGAGGTCTTGAGATTATAGCGGAAGAGATTTCCCAGACTGGATATCATCCGCTCTGTGGTCTGGGCTTCCTCCAGTTTAGCCATGCAGGAAATCATGTTCAATGTATTAAACAGGAAATGCGGATTAATCTGGCTCTTAAGAAGTTCCAGGCGGGCCGCGTCCAGACGCTTCTCCATCTCGATGCGCTCCACCTCCTCCTTATGAAGGCGCTCCGCCATCTCATTTTTCTCCTTCAGGGTATTGATATACCCTTCTGTGGCATGTTTCATCTTATTAAATGCCTGGACCAGCTCTCCCATCTCATCCCGGTTTTCCACCACCAGGTCCTCGCCCCCAAAATCATTTCTGGCTATCTCCCTGGAACTGTGGGCCAGTTTTACCATAGGGACAATCAGGGTATTGGACAGAAGCTTGGTCAGGCAGATGACCGTAATAATCATCAGAACGGAACAGGCCATAATCATGTAGGGAAGGTCATAGAGGAGGGGAACCTTTTCCTGATAGCTGCGCTTTCCCTCCTTCAGAGTGGACTGCATCAGCCTTCTGGCATAGGTCTGCAGATACCCCTGCATTCCATATACCCTGTACAACCGCTCCACAAATCCGTCCTCCGACCGGTCCATGTGAAGGACCTGGTCCCGGAAAGTCTGGTAGCCTTCATAGCCATTCTTAATATTCCATGTCCTGGCATACCGCTCAGGCCCAATGACATCATAGTCAAAGGGCAGGGCCTCCAGACTGCTCTCCGTCTTAAAACAGGCCAGCCTGTATTGCTTTGCATTCTCCCAGGTCTGCTCCCTCACATAGAGCTCAAAGGCTTCCGCTTCCTGCTCCATGGACTCCTGCACATCATAGCAGAGGGAATTGTCATTGAGTATCACGTTAAAACTCTCCAGGGAAAAATTCATGACCAGCATATTGAAGGCAATGGACAGACCCATTACCAAAATGACAACCACGGAAAATGCACCCAGCTTTTTCTTCAACGAGATTGAAAGCCACTGATTTTTAATATAAGAAAACATACCCCACCCCAATCGCACCAGAATGTGTCTGCAGCCTGCTTTCTTCCGGCTGTTTATCCAATTTGCGCTCTGCGTAACCGTGTCATGCACCCTTTACCATACCATCCCTCCGGGATTGCCCACGATCCGGCCAGTGTCTTTCGCCATTATACCATATAATAACAGGGAGCGCAAAGCCCCCGGCCTTGCGCTCCAGTTATTTCCATTCGCCTATTTTGTTTTACTATCTTCGGGTTTTGAAGCGGTTATCTGCTTCTGGTTCTTCTTAGCTGTCCCGATCTGCTTCCGGCTCTTTTTGGAAGTGCTTATCTGCTTCTGCTCCTCCTTGGACGTGGTTATCTGCTTCTGCTCCTCCCTGGATGTGGCTATCTGCTTCTGCTCCTCCTTGGACGTGCCTATCTGTTTCTGTTCTTCCCTGGAAGTACTTATCTGCTTCTGCTCCTCCTTGGACGTGCTTATCTGCTTCTGCTCTTTCTTGGAAGTACCTATCTGCTCCTGTTTCTTCTTGGACGTGCTTATCTGCTTCTGCTCTTTCTTGGAGGTGCCAATCCGCTTCTGTTCTTCCCCGGACATGCCAATCCGCTTCTGCTCTTCCCCGGACATGCCAATCCGCTTCTGTTCTTCCTTGGAGGTGCTTATCTGCTCCTGCCCTGCCCCGGACGCAGCCATCCGCTTCTGTCCATCCTTTGCAGCCGCGGCCATCTCTGCTTCCTGTGCCACGGTATCTGCCTTCTTTGGAGATGCTGTTTTACCGGACACCTTTTTCCTGGCCGCAGGCTTTTTATCCGCAGGCTTTTTATCTGCCGCCTTTTTAACCCCAGGCTTCTTTGCCTCAGGTTTCACGGCTTCTTCCACCTGTGTGCATGTGTAGATGCTGACGCTCATTGGCGGTATATAGACTTCAATGGAATTGTCCTTTTCATCCCATTCCAGCTTCCGGGATGTCTTGACACGCCCGTTGACCCGGCCTTCTCCGCCAAAGTCTTTGGCATCAGTGTTGAATATCTCCTTATACTTGCCGTGGAAGGGAACTCCCACGCGGAATTTCTCGTGCTCCATGTTGTCAAAATTGCAGATAAAGAGAAGGGTTTCCTTATTTTTCCTGCTCTTTCGCAGGAATATGATTATGCTCTCATTCTGATAGCTGCAATTAATCCACTCAAACCCATCGGGATCATAATCCATCTCATACAGGGCCGGGTGCTCGCGGTACAGCCTGTTAAGCGCTTTCACGTAATCCTGCATATTTTTGTGAACAGGATACTCCAACAGTCCCCACTCCAGGGACGCGCCCTCATTCCACTCTGCCACCTGGGCGTATTCCTGGCCCATGAACAGCAGCTTCTTTCCGGGATGTCCCATCATAAAGGCATAGGCAGCCCTCAGATTTTCGGCCTTCTTTTCCAGGGTTTCGCCCGGCATCTTGCCAATCATGGAGCCCTTGCCGTGAACCACCTCATCGTGTGAGAATACCAGCACAAAGTCCTCGCTGTAAGCATACAGCATGGAAAATGTCAGCTCCCCATAATTGTTTTTCCTGAACAGGGGATCGCATCTCATATAGTTGGTGAAATCATTCATCCAGCCCATGTTCCACTTATAATTAAATCCCAGGCCGCCCTCTTTCGGATCGCCTGTAATCATTGGCCACGCAGTGGACTCCTCCGCTATGATGACCGTTCCGTCCTTCCTGCCCTTGAATACGGAATTCAGATGCTTCAGGAATTCCATTGCCTCCAGATTTTCATTGCCGCCATATAGGTTGGGCACCCACTCGCCGTCATTCTTTCCATAGTCCAGATAGAGCATGGAGGCAACCGCATCCATCCTGATTCCGTCCGCATGATACTTGTCCGCCCAGAACAGCGCATTGGCAATCAGAAAATTGGTTACGCCGGGACGGCCGTAATTGTATATCAGGGTGCCCCAATGGGGATGGGATCCCTTCCTGGGGTCCATGTGCTCATAGACGCAGGTGCCGTCAAACACAGCCATTCCATAGGCATCCCTGGGGAAATGGGCCGGCACCCAGTCAAGTATGACGCCGATTCCCTGTCCGTGCATATAGTCCATAAAGTACATGAAATCCTCAGGAGCACCGTAACGGCTGGTTGGGGCATAATACCCTGTAACCTGATAGCCCCAGGATTCATCCAGAGGATGCTCCATCACAGGCATGAGCTCCACATGGGTATATCCCATGTCCTTTACGTACTCCGCCAGCCTTGGGGCCAGCTCGCGGTAATTATAGAATTCGGAACCCACCAGGTCCTTTCCTGTCTCATCCTTGACCGTCTCCTTGCGGATCCAGGAGCCCAGATGAACCTCATATATGTTCATGGGCTTGTCCTTTGTATCTGTTTTTGCCCTCTGATCCATCCATGACTTGTCGTTCCATTTATATTTATCAATATTCCATACAATAGACGCGTTATTGGGACGCAGCTCTGCGTAGTTTGCATAGGGATCCGCCTTCAGCATGGGATCCCCTGCTCTTGTCTTTACCTCGTACTTATATATCTCACCTTCATGCAGGCCGGGAATGAACAGCTCGAACACACTGCCGTCCCCCTCTCCCAGGCGGCGCATCTGATGGCGTCTTCCATCCCAAAGGTTGAAATCCCCCACCACGCTGACGCGCATGGCGCACGGCGCCCACACGGAAAAGTACACGCCGGATACTCCGTCAATAGTCATAGGATGGGCGCCCATCTTCTCATAAATCGTATAGTGGATGCCCGCTGCAAATTTCTTCAGATCTTCTTCCCGGTACTGGGGAGCAAATGAATAGGGATCACAGAGTTCCTCCGTCACCCCGTTGTCATAGGTGACCTCCAGGGTATAGGGCGTCTTGCTCTTGCGTTGTATCAGGGCCGCGAAAAAACCAGCCTCGTCCGCCAGCTCCATGGGATATTTCTTCCCGGTGGTGGAAATCTTCACACTGATTTCAGCCGCAGTGGGTACCAGCGCCTGAATCAGAAGTCCATCCTCTGTCAGATGGGGTCCCAGCATGGCATGGGGATTGGATGCTTCCGAATACACCAGTTCTTCAATCCCTGCCCAATCCATCAAATCATATAATTTCTGTTCCATATTATTGCCCCCTTGTAAGTTTATTCATTCTTCGGTCTGATATCAGCACGCCCGCTGTATATCCTACTCCTAAAGGGTATTTGCCCTGTCAGCAATATTCTGTCTGAAATTAACCACGTCATGCTCGTATTCTTCATCCATAAGGGGAGAAGTAATCATGAAATCCGCGCTGGCCTTGTTATTTGCAATGGGAATATCATACACCTGGGCAATCCTTAACAAAGCCTTAACGTCCGGATCGTGGGGCTGCGCTGTCAGCGGGTCGGAAAAGAAAATAACAAAATCAATTTTTCCTTCCACAATCTTGGCCCCAATCTGCTGGTCGCCGCCCAGAGGGCCGCTGTTATACCCCTTTACAGGCAGGTTGGTTGCATCCGTAATCATACGGGCCGTTGTGCCGGTCCCGCACAGGAAATGCCTGGACAGTATATCCTTATGTTCCCCGCACCACTGTATCAGTTCCCGTTTCTTCTGGTCGTGGGCAATCAGGGCAATGTTCTTCTGTTTGCGTATTGTCATAGGTAAATAATCCATTTTCATCTGTCTCCTTTCAGTCTGTCACTTTGTTGGTGATGGTTCCTATCCCTTCTATGGTACACTCCACCACATCTCCCGGAACCAGGAATTTCGGCGGGTCAAAGCCCATGCCCACTCCTGCCGGGGTTCCCGTGGCAATAATGGTTCCTGGCTTTAAGGTCATGCCCTGGGAAAGTTCGCTTACAATGTGACTGATATCAAATATGAGCAGCTCCGTATTACTGTCCTGGCGAAGTTCGCCGTTCACCCTGGACTGTACCTGTACTTTGGGCGGATAGGACAATTCATCCACAGTGGCTATGCATGGTCCCATGGGCAGAAAGCCGTCCAGCCCCTTGCCGAAATACCACTGCTTATGCCGTGTCTGCAGGGTCCTGGCGCTGACGTCATTGATGATGGTATATCCGAATATATAGTCCTTTACCTCTTCCTCCCTGACATGGGATGCCTCGCGGCCGATGATGACTGCCAGCTCTGCCTCGTAATCCAAATCCGTTACAATATCCCTGTGGCTTGGGATGCCTGCCCCGGGATCCGTGGCACGGTTTACCCGCTTGGAAAAATAGATGGCATGGGGCCTTTCCCCGTCAAATGCTTCCTTCTTAAATCTGGCTGATTCCTCTGCGTGAGCCATATAATTGATTCCCAGGCAGATAACATCCTGCCGCGGGTGGGGAATCGGAGCTAAAAGGCTTACCTCCCCAATAGGGGCAGCACCCCTGACCTTATACGGGTCCTGGCCGGACGCGTATTCCAGCAGCTGCTTCTCCGAATCGCTGATGGTCTCTATCAGCTCCTGCATGGTCTTATAATCCATATCCAGGGAAGCAAGGGGATAAACCCAGCTTCCGTCCCTGCTGATGACTCCAAGTCCGGATTTGTGTTCGATTTCATATGTAACTAGTCTCATAATGCCCTCCTGCTCATACCATTACGTGTATCTCATGTTTACTCTATCACATTTTTCCGAATTTTTCTACGATTTTGCCATTATTTCAGAAATCGCTCTTTCTCCCTGTCAGGGGTCTTCTTCCTAATAAATGGATTCCCGGAGTATCTTATGTATCTGGATTACCAGGGTGGGCAGGAATGCGGCCGCCGCCAGGGTGGTAAGCTGGCTCAGGCTTAAGTCGGCTGCGGCAAACATGATTTGCAGGCCCGGCACAAAGAGCACCGCTGCCAGCAAAACCACTCCCAGCTGGAACGCCATGACGCTGTACAGATTGCTTCCCAGCCCCAGACGTATGATGGAGTGACTGCTCCGGCAGTTGAATCCGTGGAACAGCCGGGCCAGGGTGAGGGTGGAAAACGCCATGGTACAGGCCCTGCCCGCGCCGCCCTCATGAAGTCCGGTGGTATAGGCCCACATGGTGGCTGCCGCAATCAGGGCTCCCTGGACCAGGATATCCCGTATAAAGGACGCCGTGAGGATGCCCTCCTTTGGATTTCTGGGAGGCTCCTTTAACAGACCTTCCTCCGGCGGTTCCATCCCTATGGCAATGGCCGGCAGGGAATCCGTTATAAGGTTGATAAACAGCAGATGCACCGGTTTAAAGGGCAGGGGCAGGGACAGAAGGGATGTGTATAATACGCAGAAAATGCCTGCCATGTTGCCTGACAAAAGGAACTGGATGGAGTTCTTTATATTTCTGTACACATTCCTGCCGTTGGATACTGCCTTTATGATGGTGGCAAAATTGTCGTCCGCCAATATCATGGACGCCGCATCCTTGGACACCTCGGTTCCCGTGATGCCCATGGCCACGCCGATATCAGCCTTCTTAAGGGCCGGGGCGTCATTGACACCGTCTCCGGTCATTGCCACAATGTGTCCCCGGTTCTGCCATGCCTTGACAATACGTATCTTGTGCTCCGGCGATACCCTGGCATAGACTGAAATGTGTTCCAGACTCCGGTTCAAATCCTCCTCTTCCATCCGGTCCAGCTCAGCTCCTGTCACCGCCATATTTCCCGGCGCAAAGATACCGATCCTCTCTGCTATGGACATGGCGGTCACTTTGTGGTCCCCTGTAATCATCACAGGACGTATGCCTGCCTGCCTGGCACTGGCCACTGCCTGGCGCGATTCTGGCCTGGGCGGATCCATCATGGCAGTGAGCCCCAGAAACACCAGATTATCCTCCAGCCTGCCTGACAGGGATGATTGTTCCCGGCTGTTCCCGGCCTTCGCCTCTGCATAGCCGGAATTGCCGTTCTCCTTTCCCGCCTCATTTAACGGACGGCATGCAAAGGCCAGGACCCGGAGTCCCCTGGCAGACCACCGGCTGTTCTGGTCCAGTATCCTCTGGCGGTCCGAGGACGACAAGGTACGGCAGGGTATGGCTGCCTCTGGCCTCTGGCCGGATTCCCCCGGCCTCTGACCGGCTAACCCTGTCCCCTGGCCGGCGGCCGGATTAGCCAGGCGGGTGCATTTTTTCAGAAGCACATCCACGGCTCCCTTGACAAAGACGATATCGCTGCCTTCTATCTCATTTATGGTGGTCATGAGCTTGCGGCGGGAGTCAAAGGGAATCTCCCCCTTTCTGGGACTCTGGAGCCGGACCTGTTCCGGGATAAGCCCCGCCTCTCTGGCCATGTTGAACAGCGCTGTCTCCATAGGGTCCCCATCCTGGCCGGAGGCGTTGTTATTAAGAACCGCGGCCATAAGCAGGAGCCTGACATCGCTCCTTCTTGTTTCATTTTCCAGCCATGACGGCTGCTGCTGCGTATGGTTGATATACACCTGCTCCACATCCATGCGGTTCTGGGTCAGAGTTCCTGTCTTATCAGAACAGATCACGGAGACGCATCCCAGGCTCTCCACCGCCTTCAGATCTTTTATGATAGCCTGTTCCCTGGCCATCTTCTGGGTGCCCATGGCCTGGACAATGGTGACGATGGAGCTCAGTGCCTCGGGTATGGCCGCCACGGCCAGAGCCACGGCAAACATCAGGGCATCCAGCACCGGTTCCCGGCGGTACAGGCTGAGCAAAAACACCAGGCCGCAGATGGCTATGATGGCAATGGCCAGATGTCCGGAGAACCGGTCCAGGCTTACCTGAAGCGGGGTCTTTTGTTCCTTGGTTCCGTTCATCAGCACAGCTATCTTACCGATTTCCGTATTCATTCCCGTGGCTGTTACCGCTGCCACGGCACGGCCTGAGGTCACCAGGGAACCGGAAAATACCATGTTGGTCCGGTCGGCCAATGCCACGGTTCCCTCCCGCGCCTTCACCGCCCCGGTGTGTTTCTCCACCCCCAGGGATTCCCCTGTAAGGGAGCTCTCATTGACGGTCAGCCCGTACACCTCCAGCAGCCGTCCGTCCGCGGCCACCATATCGCCGGTCTCCAGCAGCAGGATATCCCCCGGTACAACCAGGGCGGACGGTATGGTCATGCTGCGCCCGTCCCGCAGGACCCTGGCTTCAGGCGAGGAAAGCCGCTTTAAGCTGTCCAGGGATTTTTCCGCCTTCTGGTGCTGGACCGTACCCAGCACCGCATTCAGCAGCAGAACCGCAAATATGACCATGGCGCTCTCCGGATCCCCTGTGAGCATGGACACTGCGGCCGCCCCGATCAGGATAATGACCAAAAGGTCCTTAAACTGCGCAAGAAATACCTGCCACCACTGGAGCCGTCCTGCCTCCTCCAATACATTTTCCCCATATTCCTTAAGACGCTGCTCCGCCTGCCCGCTGTCAATTCCCTGCCTGCCGGAGTCCAGTCCGGCCAGCACCTCTGCCTCCGGCTGTTCAAACCAATCTGCCATCTGTCTCTCCCCTCTTCCCAAATTCATGGTTCTTATGGGCATGCGCCAGAGCGTCTGCTTCCCCGGCATCCCCCAGGCACCGCGTAAACAGATATAAAAATGCTCCCGGAAGCGCACACCCGCGCTGGTTCCGGGAGCACTCCATAAGAGTACCCACTCTAAATCTATGAATTAGTAAGAATCATTATGACCGGCCGTACCCGGCCGGGGCGAGAAAGCTTTACAGCCTGTCCTTAAAATCAATCTCTGCTGCCGAAAATCATGCCGAATGCCACCTTATAGCCTTCCTCAAGGGAATCTGTCTCCACATATTCCTCCCTGGTGTGGGCCCCTGCGCCGCGGAAGCTTCCCACGCACACGCTTGGAATCCCCAAAGACAGCGGGATGTTGCAGTCCGTGGAACCGGCGCAGTGTTTCGGCGCTTGCCCGGTCATCTCCTCCACCACCCTGTGAGCCCAGTCTGACAGGGCCTGTTTTCGTTTCGGGTCCACCGGCCCTTCGCAGGGTCTGACCCCGATAATCTCCAAAGACACATCCATCCCCTCTGATTTTCCCCGGTCAATCACCTTCATGAACTGACGTTCCATATATTCCAGGTTCTCCCTCCGGTCGGAACGGAACTCATACAGCATCTCCGCTTCCTGGGCAATGGTATTGACCGATGTCCCTCCTGATATCATGCCTACATTATAGGTAGTCTTTCCGCCCTCCGGCACCCGGATTCCATACAGCTCTCCCACCAGGGACGCCAGACACGCAATGGCATTATCATTTCCAAAGTTATTGTAGGAATGGCCGCCCCGTGTGCGGACCCTTACCCGGAAGCGCTTGGAACCAACCGCCCTGTCCACGATGCTGGAAAGAGAGCTGTCAAAGGTACAAAAGCGCTCCATCCTGTCGCCGTAGTCCTCACAGATTTTGTGCACTCCCTTCAGGTTTCCCAGCCCTTCTTCCCCTGCATTGCACACCAGCAGAAGTCCCGGGGCATTCTCCCCGCGGATTTCCCTCCACCGGGGGGAATCCACATACCCGGCTATATATTTACCTGCCAGCAGAAGACATACCAGGCACGCCGTGTTGTCCCCCACGCCGGGACAATAGATACGTCCACCCTCCACCCTTAAGGGAAGTTCGGTCTCATCGGGAAACACCACATCCATATGGGCCATGAACACCTCTACCGGCCTGTCCTGCCTCACATCCGCCGGATACACCACATTAAGGGCCTGGTCAATATATACTCCCCTGGCGCCCTGAGCCTTAAGCCAGTTTGCGCAGAATTCAGCCCGCCTCTCCTCATGATTGGAGGGCGCCGGTATTCTGGCCAGTTCCAGAAGAAGACCGTATGCCTCCTGCCTGTGGTCCTCTATATACCGTATCATTTCCTCTGACAGTATCATGTGCTTCCTCTTCCCTTCTTTCCCCTTTTCCCGCTGCCTTTCCCCTGGCGGCTTTCTTCAGTGGGGCAACCTCCTTTCCCATGAGAACCACAATGGCCCTTGCCATGATCATCATGGACTTCTGGTTCTCCAGAACCGGTTCGCCGCCCCGGGGATACATGCCGTTCACCCGGTCCTCGTCCGTATTAAAGGCTATATGCCACTTAAAATCCTTTGGCAGGTTGGGAAGGGCGAACTCATGGGGTTCCCAGTGCATGTTAAACGCAACGTAGAAGTAATCGTCCTCCCTTCCGTCCGGCTTCTTACCGTATTTTCCGCAGTATAATATGCCCAGCTGGCGGAGGAAACGGTCAAACATGGGACACCATGTCTTAAGGCCGTGGTAGGACACGTCCGGCAGGCCCACGCAGCGGTAATCCATCAGAGCCGGCTCCTTCTCCATATGGAACACCGAGTGCTCCTTTCTGAACCGAATCACATGCTTTACAAATTCATGGATGCTGCTGTTGGAATTTAACAGGCTCCAGTTAAGCCATGATATATCGTTGTCCTGGCAGTAGGAGTTGTTGTTTCCCTTCTTGGTACGGCCAAATTCGTCTCCCATCATGAGCAGAGGAGTTCCCTGGCTCAAAAACAGCATGAGCAGGGCATTGCGTATCTGCTTCCTGCGCATCTGCATGATTCGTTTCTTTCTGCTGGGACCCTCCGCTCCGCAGTTCCAGGACTGGTTGTAGTCTGTTCCGTCCCGGTTATCCTCTCCGTTGGCCTCATTGTGCTTTATGTCATAGGATACCATGTCCATCAGGGTAAAACCATTGGTATTGGCCATGTAGTTGATAACGCCCACCTGCTGGGGATTATGCCGGATGTGGTATACCAGACGGTTAAGCTGGTCCTCATCCCCCTTTAGAAAGCTGCGCATATCCATCATGAACCCGTCATTATATTCCGCCAGATGTTTTACCTGCCCCGGCTCCACACCGTCCCACCCGGGCGCCAGCAGCTTCAGCCTGCTGAGGTAAGGGTCCTCACCCAAAAGCTTCACAGGCGCGTATCCCACCAGACGGACGCCGTCCACATGGTATTCCTGAGCCCAGAAGCGGACCACATCCAGCACATAGGAGGGCGCTTCCTTCCCGTCGAAAAACAATTCCAGGACCAGCTCCAGTCCTGCCTTGTGCAGGGCCTTCACCATATCCTTAAACTCCCGTTCAGGCTGCCTCACAGGTCCGCTGCTGTAGGCACACTTGGGCGCAAAATAATAGCCCCTGGTATATCCCCAGTAATTCAGCTTTCCGTCCGGTTTTTCAGCTGCAAAGGGGCTTCCGTCCACACGCTCCGGTATGATTAGCTCCTCAAACTCCACCGGGGGCATCATCTCCACAGTGGTGATCCCCAGGTCTTTGAGATAAGGTATCTTCTCCGCCACGCCCTTAAATGTCCCCCGGCTGTCTCCCTCCACGCCGGAGGAGACATGTTTGGTAAATCCCCTGGGATGGATGTGGTAAATCACACACTGGTCATAAGGGATGCAGGGAAGGACGTCTTCCTCCCAGTCGTACGCGCTCCCCTCTGTATCCACCGGTGTGCGTACCGGCTTGTCCAGACGCACCGGGCTTCCCCAGCGCTCCATACCCGTAAACCTCCTCCCATAAGGGTCCGGCACCTGCTGTCCGTCCACCTCGTACACATACTCCAGACCGGAAAAGTCGCCCAGCACAGTCATGCTCCAGACATCTCCTGTTCTGGCATTTGCAGGAAACCCGATTCTTCCCTTGGGGCTTCCGGCCCCTTTCCTATAAAAAACAACGGCACAGGCCTCCCCCTTGGAGGCGAAAGAAAAATGCACCCCTCCAGAGACAGCAGTCGCTCCCATCGCGTATATCCTTCCATCATTCCTGTCTATCCGGAATCCCTTTATCATCGCTGTTACCGCCTTTCCTAAGACAATCCTTACATGATAAGAAAAGTATATAGTTAGTTCGACATTTTGTCAACAAATCAACACTCTTTGTCAGAAATCGTCATCTTATTTCACACAAAAAAACTGGTTATCAGAAAAATGTAACTCATCTGATAACCAGTTTCCATATTGTGCCTGCTGTTATTTCTGCGCCTCTATCTGCTCCACCAGCTCGTTAAGATACATCCAGCGCTCCATCTTCTCCTCCAGCTGTGCTTCCCTGGCGGACTTTTCCTCCATCAGCTCATTGAGCCTGGTATAGTTGGTGGCGGATTTTCCAAT
>ERZ838225.1736-NODE-1736-length-14756-cov-18.976600_pt1 | contig 14756 bp, 13 predicted proteins | sample MGYA00519684_ERZ838225 | MGnify/ENA primary metagenome ERZ838225 (study PRJEB31850, sample SAMEA3708829) | human gut metagenome | biome: human gut; feature: human-associated habitat; material: faeces | place: China | collected 2014 ...
CAAGGAAACGGCAGCTTTGGTAGAGAAGATATGCAAACGCTATTCACTGAAAAAGGGTGAAGTTGTAAAGTTGGCGTTCGGATATATAGATAAGGCACATATCAACCCATCGGAAGCACCTGAATCTGTAAAATCTGAATTGGCGAAAATAAATAAGAGGCAGGATGATATTATCCGGTTTATCCGTCACTACGAGGAAGAACAACTGAACCCCATGATACGGGTAACTAATTCTATTGCTTTGCGCTTCGATACTATCGGCAAAACTTTGGAAACTCTTATTCTCTCTCAACTGGAAGCCAGCCAGGAAAGACAAACAGCCGTACTGAAAAAACTAAGTGAACAGTTTGGCAAACATGCCGATGTGATAAACAATCAGTCCAAACAAATCAATACACTTTACCAGATACACCAACGAGATTATAAGAAGCTACTTCAACTGATACAACTCTACTCGGAACTTTCTGCTTGTGGTGTGATGGATAGCAAAAGAAAAGATAACCTAAAAACAGAGATTACAAACCTAATAAATACATAGGCTTATGCATATAGACTTTGCTCCACCATCGAACGGAACATATAATAATTCCGGAAGTAGCCGACAGCTAGCCAATTACATGGAACATGAAGATTTGGAACGCATGAAAAGAGGTATCTTTACCGAAGGCTTTTTCAATCTGACAGATGATAACATCTATAAATCAAAAGTTATAAAAGATATAGATTGTAATATCGGGCAACTCCTAAAAACGGATGCTAAATTTTACGCTATCCATGTCAGCCCATCAGAAAATGAGCTTCGAGCAATGGGAAACACGGAACAGGAGAAAGCCGAAGCCATGAAACGATATATTCGTGAGGTGTTTATTCCTGAATATGCCAAGAACTTCAATAAAGAGCTATCCGCTTCGGATATAAAGTTTTATGGCAAGATGCATTTTGAGCGTAGTCGTTCAAATAATGAATTGAATATGCACTGCCATTTGATTATAAGCCGTAAAGATCAAGCTAATAAGAAAAAACTATCACCGCTTACCAACCATAAGAACACCAAGAACGGAATAATTAAAGGTGGATTTGATCGTGTGAACCTATTTCAAAAAATAGAAAGAGGATTTGATTATATGTTTTGCTACGACCGCCAACAATTCGAATCGTTCGACTACCATAATACGATGAAAAACGGTTCTATATCCGAGTTGCTTAAACAACAAGAGCAAGAACTTCAATCCTATGAAAGAAAAATGAAAATCAATCAAGATAGAAATAAAGAAAACTTGTTCGCTAAAAATCATAAAGACAATCATCCCCCCAGTTCACCAATCCCTCTTGTTTCATTAGAAGTGAATGATAGTTATGTACCATTAGAAAAATCTGCACACTTTAAAAAGAAAAAACGGAAAAGAAAAAAAATATAAATAATATTTTCACACCAAGGATATTACATATAATTTTGTAGAAAAAAGAAATAAGATGAATGCTGCTACAGAAATCATTGAAAACATTTTTAAAGAGAAACCTTTAGATTTATATGACTATATATTACGAGGTCCATTCTGTGATATTTATACAGAGTTTAAAAAAACGCATAAAGATGATTGTCAAAACTATTCATCTTTGCTGATTGATAAATTTGCAATCCATTCTGCCTCTTTTTTTCATTTATCTAAGGGTATAATAGAACATCGAAAATCGGGTGAACAACTTAAAATGAGTGGATATGATATTTTCACAGTTAATGCCATTTTTAGAACAATAATGGAAACCTATGCTACGTTTCACAATATTTTTGTCGAACCATCCAATATAGAAGAGAAAAAATTTCGTTTTTTATTGTGGAAAATAGATGGACTTACAGAGAAAAGTCGATTTAATATTGATGAAAAGGATTTCTCAACCGCAAAAAGCATATTGGAAAATGACAAAATTGTATTAAATAATACCATTGCAGAATTTGAATCTTGCGTTTTTTTTAGATTGCTCACAAAGGAACAGATAAATAAAATATATAATCCTGCAAATAAGAAATATTGTTGGAGATTTATATATTCAAGAGAAGAAATAAAGCCTCTAAATATCACAAAATTAATCGCTCACGTATTTAAGACGAGAGCTTTTATTAATACATATAGGTATACCTCAATTCATACCCACTCAAACTATTATGCAATAGAAGAATTCTCCAAGATAAGAGGAAAGCTCTTATCTAATGAATATACAGACCCATTAACACGACTTGCAATAATGACTACTGCAATGCTTATTGATGACATTTGTTTAATTGACAATAATGCCAAACAAATATTATTACCTATCCCAGTCATTCGATTTATTAAGGGAATAAGTCAAGATATTAAAACGTTAAAACCATAAAATTCATACAGTATAAAGAAACTAGTTATTAATCTGCACATAATGCATCAATATACATTTGCTGGAAATCTGCTGGTACATTATTTGTAGCTTGCTGAATAGCCGTTTTAATGGCAGAAGGAGTTGTATTAATTGAGACCTTTTCTCCTTCAATATTGATAAATCCGGGTACTAGAACCAATAAACTATTCAGTAAACCTTTCATATTTGACTCTGAAATTATCACAGGAGGATTCAAATGCTTTAACTCAGACCTAATGGCTGATATTTTAGGTGGTTCTGTATCTTCTTTTTGTAAAACGTATATAACTTCTAACAATTCATCAATAGGACCTCTATCTATAGTTGTTTTTTCAATCTCATCTATCCAAAATTTTACTTCATTAGGAGTATGACAAGTTTCAAACATATCCCTTAGTTTTTTTAATCCAATTTGTTTAGGTACAGCTAATAATAGTAATCTCATCAAATCTTTTGCACGTATTGCTGTGATTTTTTGCTGCTTTAACTCTATATTTAGTGCTCCTTCTGGATTGTCAGCACCTTCATAATCTATTGCCACAACCACAGAATATTGGGCTTTATAAGCTTCTTTATGTCTATATAGTGCAGATAATCTAGCCGTTCCTGCTTGAATTTTATTTTTACCTGTACTTTTAGCATCGTAAGTAAGACTATAATTTTCTGATTTATTTTCCTCAGAAAATCCAAGAATAGCACTTGCATACCCATCAGGATTATTACTTCCACCTATTTTAGTCGTCTCAAAGCCGAGTGTATGAAAAGCCTTATAAATAGCATCTTCTAAACCCGTAGAATCGCTAAGTGCATCCTTGACCATTCCTGCTACAAGAGGTGCACTTGCCCTATCTCCAAAGACTAACTCTCTTAGTATTTTATCTCTTCTTTTCATTATTGCATGTATAGACTCCTCTGGAATACATATCTCATACATGTGAGCTTCTGTCAAGACCTCTGTTATTGCTATAAATTCAATTGGAAGTTTAGATTTAAATTCATCACTATAATTTGCAATAAAAGGATGCATTAGATTTATTCTTAAAGTCCTTTTTTCCACACTAAATTTAGCGATAGGGTCTTCCGGAGGCATTATTTCCCATACAGAACTACCTGTAAACAAGTTATTGTCCTCAACATCTTTCTCTAATTTTGCTATAAAATTTTCTTTTGACTCTTCTCCACGTTCTATTGGCAAAATAAGCCAAGGGCTAATAATTTCATCATTAAAGAATTTCTTTGCAAAGGTCACAATAGGCGTGCGAGACAAAGAAGTAGATGTTTGTGCTAACCTATACGAAATAGAACTCTCATCTTCCTTTTGTTTCTCTTTTTCAAAATAAATCTTTCTTATTTCATTATTAAATTTCTTCTTTATATATTCTTTTAATTCTGAAAAAGGTTTTGATTCTTTTATTATTTCTCTTGTCGAAGCTATATTTTCATCTAACTCGTCTGCATATATTGTAATTCTTGTGCGATTAAATGCACCATGAGAAAACGCATCCATCCCAAGCAAAGGATCGTCCAAATTTATTAAACGATTACGTACCATTAGAAAAATCCCATGACTACGTCCTAATTCACTTGATTTTCCTTCAACTAAAGAATCTTCAAATAACTCACATATCCCATGCACATTTTTTAAATGTGGAAAATCTACATAATAATTTTCACCATCGTTATGTACTATACAATTATCCATCTTTTGCATAGTTTCATCATCACGCCCCACTATCCATGTTTTAACCAATGGGATTTTAATTTTTGACGATTCCAGCAATACACCATTATAAAATAATTTAAATTTAGGATTCAATGGAAGTGCTGTTTTTAAAATCCATTTTAATCTACCCTCTTTTATTTCAGTACTTTTTGCCTTCAATGCAGTCATTATAGAAAAAGTCCAAGAAGGTTCTGCTTCTTCACCAAATAAATCAAATGGAAGAATTGGATTTATTGTTTTTTTTATATATGGTTGTAATAAAGAACGAACTTCATTCTCAGACAATTCTATTTCATCAAGAGTTAAATGCTCACCACTTTTTTTATGAATTCTCGTATAATCCATTTGTGTGGCTAAATATCGATCATTCTTTTTACAAATATAAGTCAAGTTATTAGCTAATATATATGTAGCCAGCTTTCCTATGCCAAAACGTCCAATTGGTAATCGTTCAGAGTCACTCTCTTCATGTAATCTTTTAGTAGATTCTCCTACTTTCCACAAATTTTTCAATTCATCATGATTCATACTATCCCCATTGTCACACACCCACATATATGCACCTTCTGCAGCTAAATCAGAAGAAACATAAACACCTACTTTAGAAGCATGTGCATCATATGAGTTACAGACCAGCTCTTCAAAAGCCTTGTTAGGACTTGAGTATAAGCCTGCAGAAAAAAGTTCAATAATTCTATAACTTAAAGTTACATGTATATCATCTATTTTTTTACCTGTATTAATCTTCATATTTTTTTCCAATGATTATGAATTCCTCTGAATAAACTTGCCGACTATTCTTGTTGGAAGTAAATTTTCCTCTTGAATCCCGGTATGGCGTCAATATCTTTTTTGATATTTTTCGTTGTATTATTTCCAAGTCTCTAAACCCAGCACTATACATGCTTTCGATTAAATGCTTTGCATTGTCTATCTTCACCTTCTTATATTCAGTGTTACCTATCACAAAAAGAGAATAACCATTATTATTTAATAGTTGAAAAGCTTTAGATGTTACTTTCTGCATATCAACAAAATATTTTGACGCAGCCTTTGCTTTTGATTTATCAACTTTATACAAACTACTAACAATATCTAATCCTATAGGGCTTAATTGATTCAAATTATCCTCATAATCAGATTCATGATAAATACTTCCAATAGTACCTTTTCGCAATATTTTATAATCATCAACAAACCCCAACCACAATGTCGATAGTTGATGTAAATCAGCATATTCATAAGATGTTACATATGGTGGACTAGTGACAATTAGGTCAGCAAAAGAGTTTTCTATTTTTTTATCTAAGAAATTTATATTCTCTATCTTAATTTGATTTTCGTTAGATATCAAGTTCTCATTATTAGCTTTAATCATCATATCAACCTGCCTCACAAAAGCGTCTATTACTACTGCAGGAACTTTATCTGGATCAACCTGAGGCTTTATGGACTTCGTTAACCAAACAGATGTTGATTTCAATATATTGGAAAATGCACACAAAAAAAACTTTTTATAAGATACATTCTCAATTAATACAATTGAGATAGCTCTCTTTAAAGCTAATAGATCTCTAATCTGTTGATTTTTAAACCAATATTTAATCCTTTCATTAATATTTTCTATATCTTCATTTGCAATAATCAAGGAAGAGAATACATTAACTATTTCATTACTATATTTTTTTAAAAGATCGTCTTGGTATTTTTGACTTTTAACCTCTGCAATAAGTGTCGCTACTGGATTAATATCACATCCCCAGAAATCAATCCCGTTTTTCTTTGTTTCGTAGGCTACAGTTCCGCAACCGCAGAAAATATCAGCAATGAGATTTACTTCTCCCCCCCTTCTTTTCACAAACTCAATAGCTTTAGTGGTAATAAATGCAGGGAACTTTGCAGGATAAGCATGTATTTTATGCATTCTGCATTCTTTCTCACTCCCAGTGTTCCAATATTCATCTACCGGAATTTGCTCAAAATCAATATTATAGAAGTTATTTCCAAGTTGCATATCATATAGTCTAAATTATTCATTTACAAAGATAGTAGATAGAGGCTAATTTCTAAAGAAATAAGTGAATAATTAAAATATAGCAAGCTATTTCTTTTTTTCTAATCTTCTCATAAAGACTAGAATAAGGTACACCAATCATCAACTATAGTTAATCAATGTTATATCACATCTCGACTTAAACAATATAAAATTGAAACAATTATCTTTGTCCTTAGTATTCTCCATGAGCAAACTACAGCAAAAGCACGTAGCAAATTAGTGGGATAAATCATGGGATATGCTTGAAGTTAAAACATAAAGTTTTAAATATCAGCATGGTAACTCTGCAAGGAGAATCCCAGGCGGATCACTGAGAACAAAAGAAAAATCAATCAAATCCCTGATAATCAAGCATTATCAGGGATTTCTTTTTTCTGGTAGGTGGCAGAAAATAGCCGTTTCAAGCATATTATCGGTGGATAAAATCAAAATTAAGACTTGCAGCAATCTGATTTTCAAAATATTACAAAAAACAACAACAGTACCTTTTAGGTATTTTCCAATCTCACCGGAACTCTAAACAAATTGCACGAAAATCAACAAAAAGATTTCAGTATCCATAAAGGAAATAGAGAAACTGATCTCCGAAAAGGAAACAGTAGTGGAATATCCTCTTTTCAGTCCGGACAAATAACAGTTCTTATAGACGAACTTTACCACAACTTATGTGATAGACCTCAGCCTACGGAGAAAATACCGCAAAGAATAACAAATGTGAAGGAGGAGTTGAGACAGCCTATTCAAGAACCGGACAATCGGCTACATCTGTATTCCAAAGGAGTAAGTCCGAACTTTCGCTTGAAAGCAGTAGAGAAATGAGCATGATATTCATAACCGACACACGCCCCAATCTCCTGTATCGTCTTACTGCTGTCCAATAGATAGCGACAAGCCATCTTCATGCGATACTCAAAGATGTGACCAAATACGGTTGTACCAAATACTGTCTTAAATCCTCGCTTAAGCGTACATTCATTGGTACCCACCCGCAATGCCAGCTGGTGAAGTGACGGAGGATTTAGATATTCCTGCTCAATAATGGCCCTAGCATGATGAATTTTATCACATGTTATCCCGATAGTACATGAGCAATGAAGATAATTTTCTTCTTCCTGCCCGGCCAAAAAAAGTGAAAGGATCTCCCGTATCTTAGCATCTGCATACATAGATGCCATATTGCCATTGAGCTGTGAAAATCTGATATCGTGTAACGCTTTATAAACACCCGGACCAAACGGACGATTTTTCCGGTACGCCCTGTACTGACCATCACAAAGGACGGTTTCAAAATCTTTACCGCCCAACAAATCGGGATAGTGTATGGCAAGTTCACGGAGATAATCATGTGACAGCATGATTTCCATCATATGGAATGGCGTGTTTTTAGGAAAGTGAACACAAGAGTCTACCCCGTCACATTTTAACAAATTGGCATCTCCTTTATTCCACTCCTCACTTCGGATTACAGAATTATAACAACAGGTAGCATGCCCTGCAAAAGTGGCACAAAACCAAACGGCATGATAGTCGTCAGCCCGAGTATATATTTTAATAGGTTCTTCACTGGATATATGTTGATCCATAATCGAAAACAACGGAGTAGATATCTCTTCAAATGTCGCTTTCAAATACGTATTGTCAATCCGGTAGTTATTTTTTTCCGTCCGTTTTCCTTTTACGATGTTCGGCATGGGCCATTCCAACACCATTTCACACAAATCATGTTTCATTAACCGAGTAACCATCATTATTCCTTTAAGTTAAAGTCAAGTTCCTTTTCGCGTAAGCAGTAAAAGCCGATAAGGCTCTACTTTTGTCCCCAATTGGAGAACTAATACAAAATTACGATAACCCATACATCGGTACAATCCCCATTAATAGGTAAATTACAGTAAATCATAAACATCAACCCAAAACATAAAAACTAAATATGAAAGTAAATTTATCCGGAGTTCCCGAAACTCTGTTTATCACCTTACGGGTACAGGCTGCCGAAACCGCCAAGCCTAACAGTAGCACCAGGGCCCCTTATACCATTGAAGTTCGACCGACATTTATCGAAATAAGGAGAGAAAGCCATGAAATATAGGATACTTGTTTTAACCGCCATCCTGTTTACCGCATGCAACTTACTTCATGCACAAGTGCAGACAGGAAAATTAAGCGGAGTCATCATAGATGCCAATAATGAAGAAACACTGGTGGGGGCCAATATATACGTAGAGTCACTGCAAAAAGGGACTTCCACCGATAAGAACGGTGAATTTTCAATAGAAGTCCCTGCGGGACACTATCGAATTGTTATCTCCTATATGGGATATCGTACCCGACAAGAAGAGGTCAGAATCTCCGAATTGAAAACCAAGAAGTTAGTGATTCGTCTAGAACCGGAAACTCAGTCGTTGGGTGAAGTTGTCGTCACAGCCAAAAGCGAAGCCCGCCAACTGCGCGAACAGGCTATGCCCATGTCAGTGATAAGTATGCAACAGTTGCAGGGAACAGTCAGTAATGTTCAGGATGTTCTGTCGAAAACGGTAGGTGTAACTATCCGCAACACAGGAGGGGTAGGCAGTTCATCCCGTGTTTCCGTACGTGGGTTAGAGGGAAAACGCATCGGCTTTTTCATAGACGGTAGCCCGATGAATGACAATTCAGACTTCATCGATATCAATGACATACCGGTAGACATGATCGACCGAATCGAAATCTACAAAGGAGTGGTACCGGCCAGGTTTGGCGGCTCTTCTGTGGGGGGAGCCGTAAATATTGTCATCAGAGAGTATCCGCCTAAATACCTCGATGCCAGTTACAGTATCGAAAGTTTTAACACACACAAACTTTCGTTAGTGACCAAACGCAACATCGCTACCAAAGGATTAGAATTCGGAGGCGGAGGATTCTATACTTACTCTGACAATAACTATAAGATGGAATCTCCTTTTGAAGAAGGGCTTATCATTAAGCGCAACCATGACAAATTCAAGAAACTGGCTGTTGCAGGTAGCCTGAAAGCTCGTAAATGGTGGTTTGATTTGGTAGAGTTCGAACCTGTCTTTATACACACTTTCAAAGAGATACAAGGTATTGAATATAATATTGAGAAAGCCCACACTTACTCAGACGCCTTCATTTTCGCCAACAAACTGGAAAAAGAAAACTTCCTGACAGAAGGGCTAGATATGGAATCGAATCTGGCCTATGCCTACACGGTATTCCACATGGTGGATACCGCTGCTTACCGATACAACTGGGACGGTACGACTTATCCTGCTGTATCCGAATATGGAGGAGAGATAGGCAAATGGGCCTCGAATGCCAGAAACGAGAAACACACCATCACCCACAAGTTGCATCTGAACTATGTGATCAATAATAATCATTCTATCAACTTGAACTCACTGTTCAGTTTCGCATCCGGACACCCGAAAGATGACCTGAAAAATAAAGTTGTTGGTTATAAAACCAATTTCAGAAGTACGATGGCAAGCTGGATTGCCGGACTGGGATACGATTTCCGCACCGACAATGATATCTTCCTGAATTCGCTCAACGTGAAATATTATATGTATGGTATGAATACTCACATGAGCAGTATCATGTCTTCGGAAGCCGAGAAAGTGGATATGTTGAAACGGGATTTTGGCATCAGCAACGCTCTACGCTATAGATTTACTCCGGATTTCATGGGTAAACTCTCGGTAGGATATGACGTACGCCTGCCGGCCGAAAGCGAACTTTTGGGTGACGGATATACAGTCGCCCCTTCCGGAAACCTGCTTCCTGAACGCAATACAAGCGTAAACCTGGGTTTTCTTTTAGACCGCACCGGAAAGGATGCCAGCAACTTACAGGTAGAAGTAAATACCTTCTATGGATATCTTGAGAATATGATCCGGTTTACAGGAGGATATCTTCAGTCTCAATATCAAAACTTCGGCAAAATGCGTACCCTTGGAGTTGAAGTAGAGGTCAAGGCGGACTTGACTCATTGGCTTTACGGCTACTGCAACATGACCTACCAGGACTTACGGGATGTGCGGAAATTTGAACCGAATACCCATATAACCAACCCGACCAAAGGTAGTCGGATGCCTAACATTCCCTACCTTCTGGCAAATGCCGGACTAGAATATCATAAAGAGAATCTGTTCGGAGGCAAGGGACAGAACACCCGTATCTTTACAGACGGTTCTTTTGTTGAAGAATATTTCTACGATTTTGAACAAAGCCGGTTTCAGGAACGGAGAATCCCACGCACCTTCTCGGGCAATATCGGAATAGAACACAGTTTTATGAACGGACGGTTCATCATTTCGGCACGAATGAATAATCTGACTGATGCCCGAATGATGTCTGAGTTCAATCGTCCCCTACCCGGACGTAACTGGGGAGTAAGGTTAAGATATGTATTGAAATGAAACAAGATTATTTATTTTAAAAACCCAAAAACTATGAAGATTAGAAATTTGATGCTGGCACTTGCCGGCACTACACTCGTATTTTCTGCATGCAAAAAAGATCCGGACCCTAAAGTCCCGACCACCGATGCCAACATCGCTCTGGCAACCATCCTGCCCAATCCCGACGGAATGACAGGAGCAGCTTACCTGCAACTGATCCGTGACGAGTTTCCACAAAATACAAATAACAACAACGGAATTCCCATTCCGTACGGAGGATCATACCCGATTATCGAAGGGAACGATATTTTCGTTTTTCCGGGATACATGGGCGATAGCAAGAACGAGTTAGTGAAATATACACGGAACAACGGGCAGCTGTCAAGAACGGGAACAATGAAATTGCCACCCAACTCTTCCGCCACCAATATCGTTTTTGCGTCCACCGGCAAAGCTTATCTATCCATGGCAGGATTAGGCAAGATCGCTATCTTCGATCCCACTACCATGACACAGCAAGGAGAGATAGACCTGACTTCATTAGGAGTATCCGACAGCAATCCGGATCCATCCGCCATGTTACTGCGCGACGGACTCCTATTCGTAGGCCTCAGCCAGATGGTGGGTGGATGGATTCCCCCACAGGATCGCCCGTACAGCGACATTGCCATCATTGACACCCAAACGGATAAGTTGCTAAAAATGATAACAGACAAGGCCAGCGGCATCTCTATGCCAACCCGCCCAATCGACCGCTATTCCATCTTCATGGACGAGAAGAAAGACATCTACATTTCGTGTATGGGAGGCTTTGGTATGGTCAAAGGGCATAATGCCGGAGTTCTGCGTATCAAAGCCGGAGAAACGGAGTTCGACCCGACTTATCAATGGACAATCACAGGAGCCGCCATCAGCGGAGAAGAAAAGACTGCCGGATTTATCTCCGCCATCCGGTATGTAGGTAATGGAAAAGCGTATGCTTACATCAATATGCCGGGTTACTACAAACCGGGCGAACAAGGACACACAGCCATCGCCGATCTTGCAGTGGAAATAGATCTGTACAATAAAACCATGAAAAAGGTGCAAGGACTTGACTTGTCCAATGGTTTCGGGGTTATGCTTTCCCTTTATAAAGGGAGTATGTTGATAGGTAACTCATCGGCTAAAGCAAAAGGTATCTACTCACTGGATATACAGACAGGTGAAGTGTCTAAAGAACCGATACTGACCACGGTAGGCAATCCGATATTATGTTACTATTTTGAAAAATAAGGATAGTCACCTTTGGATGATTTTAAGAAAGAAGTGCTCTTGCAGGATACACAGAGTTACCGTATCTTTGCAGCCGTTTTAAAAAAGAATAATTATGGAACTTCCTGAAGATCCGATGATGCTGTTTAGCGTCATCAACATGAAACTTCGCGATTGCTATGCATCGCTCGACGAACTCTGTGAAGATATGAATATCAACAAGGACATACTGATCGGAAAACTGGAATCGATCGGGTTCGAATACAATGCCGAACAAAATAAGTTCTGGTAAATGTGCCATATACCTGAAATCGCCACAGATTGAAAGTATGTCGAAACTCGCACTCATCACAGCTTACACGGATTTATACTAATAAATATCATTAGCTATCAATAGGTTAAATTCGTTCTGTGGAACTCTGTGTTACTCTGCAATGAGTTTCGGCACACTCCCAATCTATGGCGAAAAGGTTATCCCCGCCTTTTATTATTTATTGGTGAAACGGAACCAATTAAAATCGGCATATCCGTCTTCTCCCGCTTTCTCCTTACTAAAATTGAATAAGGCAAAACGATTGGCAGTCCAGACCAGCCCAAGCCCCATACTAAGTTTATTACCGATGGGAAGGAAATACTTGCCATCGGTAATGTAATAGAAGAAACCGCTTCCAAATCACGCAATACATGGTCCACATTCACTTTGCTGGTAGATAGAGTAAACCTGTTATTCAATAGGGTGGAATCACGCACCACAAAATGAACATCATACTGCCGTTCCATGACCTTTATAATATCTCTCAGCGGAGTAAGATAAAAATTCAGGCTATTGGAACGCCAGGATGAGATCTGGCTCATATCATCCGGTTTGGTTATCTGGCAAATTCCGGATGTCCGGTTGTATTCGGCACTTTCACCCGGTACGAGAGGATATTCCTTGTTCTTGGTATCTTTCAACAGCACGCCTCCTTCTTCCAAGGTGACCCATACATTGGGTTCTGACGGATATGCCTTTACATTAAATTTAGTTCCGGTGACCTTTACTTCAACACCTTTCAAATCGACAATAAACGGACGCTTCTTATCCTTAGCGACCACAAAAAAGCCTTCTCCCCATAACTCCACACTCCGACTGAACAGACCGAACTTCTTGGGATACCGCAAACGGGTATCCGAATTCAACTGTATAACTGTTCCATCTTGCAGAACAACCTGCATTTGCTCTCCGCAAGGAACCTTTAATTCAGCATATTCTGTGGCAGAAAAGACTCCGGTTCTGTCAGCCAGAAACCAAAGAGATATACTAAGGAATAAAAAAGGAATCAATACCGCTGCCGCTATCAGTCCACGATGATAAGAAACTATTTTTTTCTCAGGTTTTATTTGCCCGATGAAGCGTTCCCGCATCCGTTCTTCCGGCACCGGATGGTCTAACCATTCCCGGGCCCGTTCTTCGGTGAGCCGTGCAGACTCGCTCTCCAAACGCCCCGACAAATATTCGCTACCCTCTTCTGTAGCAAACCATTCCGCAACCAATCCCGCTTCTTCCACAGAAGCTTCCTTATTGAGCACTTTATCTATAATCGCATCATCTATTTTCATTTCGACTTTTCTTTATCTAATAATAAAAACACTTCATCAACTTAAAAGTATGAGTTGCTGCTCACTCTAAAAAATGAATCCACAATACATGAAGTAATACAATTAACGATTCAATCTCCGCACGGAGTATCTTAATGGCCTGAGTATAATGGGACTTTACGGTAGGCACCGTGATATGCATCTCGTCCGCTATTTCCTGGTTAGAAAGTCCTTTTTCTATTTTCAGGCGGCATATTTTCTGTTTTTGAGGAGGTAGTTTACCGATGGCAGTCCGAAGATGTTCCCTGAAATCTTTATCTTCAAAATTCTTCAGAAAACTGTCGTCCGCTTCTTCGTTCCGTTGAGCCATCTCGTAATGCTTTTCAAAGACAATCTGCCGATGTCTCAACTCGTTCATAATGTAGTTTTTCAGGATGGTGAACAACAGGCTTCTGATGCCGGATTGAAATTCAAAATTGGAACGTTGCTCCCGCAATTTCATAAAAGTATATTGCACTGCGTCTTCAGCCTCTTCACCCGATTTAAAATACCGATAAGCCAGCGCATACAACAAGCGGTTATACCGTTCGAAAACAGTAACAAAAGCGTGCTCGCTGCCTTTACGGAATTCAGCATACAGTTTCTGGTCAAAATCTAAAAATTGATTTATTATCGAATATTTCTCACTTGGTGATCTAAGGTCCTGCTTTTAGAAGTGGCAAAGATAAGAAAAAACAGTTTGAACCTTATCCTCTTTGAGAATGTTTTAACTGTAGAATCTTAAAACAATAACGGTTATGGAGAAATATCTTATTCACAGTAATGAGCTGCACCTGATCGATCAAGAAAGAATCCACCAGGCAGTAGAGCAGATGGTAGAGTCATTGGATATGGCCGCCGGATCTACATTCAGTTTTGACCTTTACAAAGTGGTGGAAACCTATTTCAAGGATCTGGATAAACGGAGAGAGATAAACCATCTGTTAGGCATCACAGACAACACGTATGATCCTACAGAAGATTTCGGAGTGTGTTAATTGGTTAAATATAAATTTGCAAAAAGAGGTTGTGTCAAAAATGCTGGCATAACCTTTTTTTACGTTTTACAGTCCTGCTATATTTTCTTTTGGCTATGCCGCTTTTTTCTCCTTCACTTGGTAACAAGTTGCTATATTTCCGTTGTATCGGGTTATAAATAGCCCCATAAATATATATTTAGCAAGTGTAATAAGTCTTTCTCCTGCTTTTCGCATTTTTGCACACATCTTTTTGATATTAAACGCTATGGCAAAGAAAGCAAAGTCCATTGTCACCTTGTCTTCTCCCACATGCCGGAACCTTCTGTATGCCA
>ERZ838225.1744-NODE-1744-length-14684-cov-2.829653_pt1 | contig 14684 bp, 6 predicted proteins | sample MGYA00519684_ERZ838225 | MGnify/ENA primary metagenome ERZ838225 (study PRJEB31850, sample SAMEA3708829) | human gut metagenome | biome: human gut; feature: human-associated habitat; material: faeces | place: China | collected 2014 ...
CCGCCGCCACCGAACATGAGGCACCAGCCAAACCGGCCAAGCGTAAATCAGGACGTTCGGCCGTACCAAGCTGGGACGAGATTCTGTTCGGAGACTGAATTTCCGAATCAGGCCATATCGATCAGGCAGGGAATATCCATTTCCAATGCTGTTTGGGAGCCATGCACGCTCGGCAGGTGGGTGGCCTTGTCTCCTTGCGTACGCGAATCGACGAGGGTCACGGCTCCCGCTGCCTGCACGACCACATCGCCGAGCATTGGCCGGACTCGCTCGCAGACCGGTCCAAACAATCCGTCCGCGATGGCCTCATCCTTGGTCCGCACCAAGGCTCGGTCTTGCAGACAATCGCGCCACCGGCAAGCTATATCCTCAGGTCGTTCATCCGGCTCGGCATACAGCATCAGCGAGCGCGGCTCCCCCCCGACCAGTGACACGCCTCGGGTGAGCTGCGGTTCAACGGCGATGTCAATCCGCTGGTCCATGTCGGTTTGCACCATGCCGTGGTCGGCTACGATGACGATCAGCGTGCCTTTGGGTGCGCTGCGTTTCAGGAGCGCGAGCTGGGCGTCGATATGTTCGAATGCGGCCACCCAGTGTTCGGAATCCCACCCGTAATTGTGGCCGACTTTGTCGGCGTCACGGATGTACAGGTAGGTCAGGCCGGGGGTGCGGGAGGCGCGTGCGGCGGCCAGCACACGATCGCGTGGGGTGACGTTGCCTTGATAGTCGGTGCCTAGCAATGCGGCTTCGGTCAATGGCGATTTGGAGAACTTGGGCAACCCCGAGCTCGTGACGCGCACCTCTTGAGCCGCAAGTTTCTCGAACACCGTCTCCTCGCGCTGCAAGTCGAGCGGATCGACCATGGGCGGCACAGGAATGTGCGGATTGGCTGGTTTGGGTGCCAGCGCGTCTTTGAACTGGATGAGTTGGATGAGCTTATGGCTGGCGGGTTCGAGCTGCGTATAGCCCGCCATTGCGGTCAGTCCCGGGCAGGTTCCGGTACCGAATGCGGCCATGGCCGCCACAGTGGTGCTTGGAGCGCAGGTGGCGATGGGACGCTGATTGGCGCGTTCGTTCATCAGCGAACGCAGATAGGGCGCGTGGCCGAGGCGCATGGCGAGGTTCCAGTAGCCCAGGCCGTCCACGAGCACCACGATGGCCGATTCGGCATCGGGCAGCCCCAACGCGCGCTGGCATGCCTTGGGATCGGCGTGGACCTTGGTGGGAGTCGGATGCCCAATCGCGGCGGACAAGGCGGGCAGCACGGCGGACAGGTGCAGTGCTCCCCCACGCCGATCGGCCGGGGCGTCGTCCCCATAGCCCACTGTGGGCACCAGCCGCAGCAACTCGTCCATATCCGGCGTCTCAACACTCATAGTTGCCCATTCAAGTAGCACCCCTCCCCTTGGCTCAGTGCGCAGAGAACGGTTCTCAATAACAACTGTGCGCTCCAACGCACATAATCAAACAAACGCACATCGACTGAAACACTGGAATCACGCCGTTTTATCGGCAAACATGTGCGATTGGCGCACCGAAACCAGCGCACAGTTGTTATCGAGAACCGTTCTCTGCGCACTGTTTCGCGCCCTCCCGCTAATATGGGGGCGTTCGAAAGGGAGTTTCATGGCATCACACCGCAAACCGTCCGCGCAAACCTATGATCCGCGCACGGTCAAGGAGCATATCGTCGAGACGCCGCTGAACGAGGAGATGAGCAAGTCCTTCCTCGAGTATGCGTATTCGGTGATTTACGCACGCGCACTGCCCGATGCGCGCGATGGCTTGAAGCCGGTGCAGCGCCGCATCGTCTACCAGATGGGCGAGATGAATCTGACTCCCGACCGCCCGTATATGAAGTCCGCCCGCGTGGTGGGCGAGGTGATGGGCAAGCTCCACCCGCACGGTGATTCCGCGATCTACGAGGCCATGGTGCGTTTGGCACAGCCGTTCGCGATGCGTCTGCCGCTGGTAGACGGCCACGGCAACTTCGGCTCGCTGGATGACGGCCCTGCGGCCTCCCGTTACACCGAGGCCAGGCTTGGCCCGGCCGCTCTCGGCATGAACGCGGATATCGATGAGGACACCGTCGACTTCACGCCGAACTATGACAACAAGCTCAAGGAACCGGCCGTGCTGCCGGCCGCCATCCCGAATCTGCTGGTCAACGGCGGCTCGGGCATCGCCGTGGGCATGGCCACGAACCTGGCCACCCACAATCTGGGCGAGGTGGTAAACGCCGCCAAGTTCCTCATGGCGCATTCGGACGCCACCCTGGAACAGCTGATGCGTTACGTGCCCGGCCCCGACTGGCCCACCGGCGGCACGATCATCGGCCGCGACGGCATCCGTGAGGCCTATGCCACTGGCCGTGGTACGCTCACCACGCGCGCCGCCACGCATATCGAGCATGTCACGGCCCGCAAGCAGGCCATCGTGGTCACCGAGCTGCCGTACATGGTGGGCCCGGAGAAGGTAATCGAACGTATTTCCGACGGTGTGAAGAACCGCAAGCTGGAGGGGATTTCCGGCGCGTTCGATCTGACCGATCGTCATAACGGCACGCGTATCGTCATCGAGATCAAGACTGGTTTCGACCCGCATGCGGTTCTGGTGCAGTTGTTCAAGCACACACCGTTGCAAGACAACTTCGCCATGAACAACGTGGCGTTGGTGGAGGGCCGCCCGCACACGATGGGTCTGAAGGAGATGCTTCAGGTGTGGGTGGACCACCGCCGTGTGGTGATTCGCCGCCGCAGTGAATATCGCAAGAAGAAGGCGCTGGAGCGCCTGCACCTGGTCGAGGGCCTGCTGCTGGCCATGTTGGACATCGACGAGGTGATTCAGGTAATCCGCACCTCGGATGATGCGGATGCCGCGAAGAGCCGTTTGATGGTCGTTTTCGATTTGGACGAGGTCCAGGCTCAGTACATCCTCGACCTGCGTCTGCGCCGACTGACCAAGATGAACCGTATCGAGCTTGAGGCCGAACGCGATGATCTGAAGAAGCGTATCGAGGAGCTGACCCGGATCCTGGCCTCCGCCGAGGCGCTCGACCAGGTGGTCACCGACGAGATGGACGAAGCGGTCGCCAAGTGGGGCTCGCCGCGCCGTACCGTGCTGCTGGATGCCGACCCGGATGGCACGTTGACGCCGGTCGCGGCGCAGGGTGCCGGGGCTTCGGGCGTGTCCAAGTCCGCGCTCGAAGCGGTGAAGGCCGCCACTACGATCTCCTCCGCCGAAGCCGATGTGGCCGCAGCCGCAGCTGCGGCCAAGAAGACCGGCGAACAGTCCACGCTGACCGGAGCCTTGAAGATCGAGGACGAGCCGTGCGTGGTGATGATGAGCGCTACCGGTTTGATTGCCCGTACCACGCCAAGCGCGATGGACGTGTTCAATGCACGATCCACTTCCGATGAGCGTTTGAGAGACGATCAGATCACCACAATCTTCGAGACTTCCACGCGCGCTACGTATGGGCTGGTCACGTCGGCCGGCCGCCTGGTGCTCGCGCATGTGGTTGATTTGCCTGCCTTGCCCGCTACCGCCACATTGTCGCTGAAGGGAGGAGTTCAGGCCGACGAACTGATCGGCATGACCGAATCCACCGATCCGATTCGCGGTGAGCGTGTGATTACGGCGATTGCCATGGAGCAGCCGACGTCCGGCAAGACCAGTGCCAAGGACGAGAGCGAGGATGGCGGGGCCGCCGAGGCCAAGCCGTTGCCGTCGCTGGCTATCGGTACCCGTAACGGTGTCATCAAGCGTTGGAATCGTGAGGCACCCACCACCATGGATTCTTGGCCCGTCATTGATCTGAAAGATGGCGACGAAGTGGTATTCGCCGCCGTGGCCGAGGATGACGACCGTCTGGTGTTCATCTCCTCCGATTCCTCGCTACTGACCTTTGAGGCGAAGAACGTGCGCCCGCAGGGTCGTACTGCGGGCGGTATGGCCGGCATCAAGCTGGCCGAGGGCGCCCGTGTGGCGGCCTTCAACGTGGTTTCCGCCGGCAAGGTGGCATGGACCTATGAAGAGGGCGAGAACGGCTTGACTTCCGGATCCGGTGCAGTGGTGCTCACCGTGGCCGGCGATTCCGATGCACTGCCCGGCACCGAAAACGGCGCGGCGAAGGTCACTCCGCTGGAAATGTACCCCACCAAGGGTCGCGCTACCGGCGGCGTGCGTTCCCAGCGATTCCTGAAGGGCCAGAACACGCTGATTCTTGCCTGGGTGGGCCTCTACCCGTTGCACGCCTCTACATCCGCAGGCTCTCCGGTCGAGCTTCCCAAGCACGATATGCGCCGAGACGGTTCCGGAGTAGACCTCGCCTCCCCCATCGCCTTCATTGCGTAACCTCAATTAAGCTCCCTCTGATGGGCCGAGCCGTAAAGCAAACACCCCAGTGGGGTGTTTGTAGGCGAGGAGCGAACGATAGTGAGCCAAACAATAGAGAAGAGACCCTAAACCCGGCCTACACTAAGCATTAAGGAGGTGGCGATGAGACTACTGGTTGCCGTATCCAATGAACCGTTGGCCCACGCCATTCATGGTGCCCTGCTTGCCGGTCGTCATGAGGTGTCTTTGGCAAGCACCGGTAGTATCGCGCTCGCCGCTGTCGCCAAGGAGTCATTTGACGCAGTGATTCTTGATGAATCCCTGCTCGGCATTTCCACCGAGCAGCTCATCGAATCCCTACGCAATGCCCGTGTCTCCGTCAAGATTCTGCTGCTGACTTCGACGCCACTCAGCAAAACCATTGGTGAAGGCAGCCGCTGGCGAGCGCTGCCTGACGAGTACGCCCCTATCGAAGAGACGCCCTACAGCTCCTTCAGCGCGAATTCACGCGCAAACAACTCAGATGCCGAAGCCGAACAACGCTCGGACAATGCTGCCTCTAGCGCACAAGCTAACGTACGACGCCCAGATGCCGCGCTGAGCAAACCATTCTCCGATGGCGAACTGCTCTCATACGTCGGCTCGCTTGCCACCGACTCCCCCGCCATGATCATTCGTGGCAATCTCACGTTGGACACCACGAATCACAAGGCCTACTACGCATCCACTCACAGCGCAATCTCACTGTCCCGTCTGGAATACAGTTTGCTTGAAGCGCTGGTCAAGGCTGATGGCCAGTTCGTCAACACCAGCGAGTTGGTCAAACTTATCGGCGGCCCATTCTTCGAGCAACAGGGCTTACTCAAGAACGCCCTCTACACACTGGATAAGAAGCTCACCCGCGCCGGCCTCATCATGACCCAACGAGGCTCCAACTACCGCATTCGATAGCTGGGCTCAATCAGTACAGCCGCATGCCTTGGGGAACGGGGGTGAAGCCGGACTGGTGGAGGATGCGGGCGAAGGGGTGACGGGCGTTGAGGGGTTCGCCATTGATGTCGCTGAATGTCACGGAGCCGGTGCCATTGCGTTTGAGGGCGTAGGCCAGTTCTGTGGCGGCCTTGCGCATTTGTTCGTCGGAATCATTGACAGCGGCTTCATGGCCGACCGATTGATCGAACGCTGTCAGGTGCTTGGCTTTGGCGGCCGCGTATAGTAGCGCGCCTTGCGCATTGAGCACGACCGTGGCTCCGATACGGCGTGCCGGTTTACCCGCACCGGCAGGCGCGTCCGGCCACGCGATGGCGGAGCCACTGAGATTTGCGGGGTCGAGCACACTCAATGCCACCACGGACTGGCCACGATGCTCTGACGGATGACGCAACGCATCCACGGTGTCGCGCTCGGCAAATTGGGCCGCGCCGAAACCACGGACGAACATGCCTCGTACCAGTCGACCATGCTCCTCCATGCGATTCAATACCGGATACAACGCTGAGTAGCCACCCGGGATATTTTCCTTGTCAATCACCGGCTGCGCAATGACGCCATACCTGTCCAGCAACGTCTCGACCAGTGCGAGTGCCCGTTCGGTCTGGTCGGTGTCTTCGGCTTCAGCTTGCCCGATTACGGCGGACCACAAACCTCCTAACGTCATATCCGTAGTGGCTCGGCGAATCGGAGCGACACGCCCACGACGACGTGATGTAGTGGATTTACGCGGGCTTGCTGCGCCTGCGGTTAATGCACGCACCGGCGCGAAGCTGGAATTGGTGACCTTACCTTGCCAGACCAAGCTCCACAAGGCATCCTTGAACTGCTGTTCGCTCCACTCTTGCGGAATGATTTCGCCGGTGTTTGGATTGATGTCCGGCTCCGCGGTCTCATTCCACGCACGTTTGGCGGCATCCATCAGTTGACGGGCATGGAACGCTCCCCCTGAGTCCAGTGCGGTCAGAATCGCTTCCGGCATGGTGGCGTCTGAGGCGTTCGATGTCGTACCATGTTCCACACCGCTGAACAATATTGAATCCGCCGGATAGAAAGCAACCTCACCGGGGTCCATCGCACTGGTTCCCCCGGTTTTTGAGCCGACCCAGACCACATCGCCGCTGGTCAGCAACTTATCCAGCAATGCAGGTTGGTAGTCTCGTACTCGTGCGGGGAATACTGCCGACTCCCAGAGTGCAGTGGGCAGTGATATGCCCTCCAGCTGCTCGATAACGCGCATGAGCCCGTCAGCACCTTCATATCGTTCGCCGCCGACCGGCCCGATACCTTGTCGGTCGATAAGAAACATCTGGAACGCCTCTGATTCTACTGGCTTGACTGCTTTACGCGCCTTGGCCAATGAGCGAGACCGAATACGGCGGAATACGTCCTTATGGAGCCACTGTTGGCCTTGCTCGTCATCATCTACAAAGTGGCCTTGCAGCAACTCGCCTTTGGCAGCCAGCACATCCAGAGTGTGCACGGCATCCGTAGCATCGAGGTGTAGATCGGCTATGAGCTGATCGGCGGTGAAAGGACCATGGGTTTTGGCGTAACGGGTCACGCGACCAGTCACATCATCGTCGGCAAGCTCATTCCAGAAAGTGTGCTCCCCCAGTTCCTGTTCGACTTCGCGAATCACGTCCGGGTTGAGCACTTGTGCCATATCGGTGGTGCCGAGCAAGCGTTCGAGCACGTGCGGATCGAGAGACAGCAGTTGCGCGCTACGCTCGGCCTGAGGTTGGTCATACTGGTACATCACCACGCCGACGAAGCCAAAGAGAATGTTCTCGGCGAAAGGCGATGGCGACTCGGTTTCCACGTCCTTCACGGTAATGGTGCCGGCTTGCAATCCGGTCATCACCTCGTTCAGGGCGGGCATGTCGTATACGTCTTGCAAACATTCGCGCGCGGTTTCCAGCAGCAGCGGAAAGTTCTTGGCCATACGTGCGGATTGCAGGAGCTGTGCGGCGCGCAGTCGCTGCTGCCATAGGGGCACGCGACGGCCCGGGTCGGATCGCGGCATGAACAGTGATCGGGCGGCGCATTCGCGGAATCGTGCGGCAAATAGCACGGACTCGCCCACTTGACGCTCTACATCTGCTTTGAGGTCTTCTGGGTCGAAAAGGAACAGGTCTTGAGCAGGAATATGTCCGTCACCGTCCGGTAGCTGAATGACGATACCGTCATCGGCGGCATATACCTGCCCGTCGAAACCGTAGCGTTGGCGCAGTCTGCGGCTGATGGCCATGGACCACGGTTCGTGAACGCGGCGGCCGAAGGGGCTTAACAGCACGATGCGCCATCCGCCGTCTTCATCGCGTGTGCGCTCCACGATAAGGGTTTGGTCGCTGGGGACTGCACCAGTGGCGGCTTGTTGCTCGGAGAGTAGGCGGGCCAAGTTGGTGATGGCGTTGGCATCTAGGCCATCGTGGTGGAGACGGGTGAGGATTGTTGGGATGAAGGTTGGGACAGCTGGACCTTCTGCGGCAGACCTCCCCTCAGTCCGCTTCACGTCTAATCCGGCGGCGATTTCTCGGGTGAAGCGGGCTATGGTACGGCTGAAACCGTAGTCACGGCCAGCGCCTTCACCGTGCCAGAACGGCAGGCGGGCGGTGCGGCCCGGAGCCGGAGTCACGACCACACGATCACGGGTGATTTCCTGAATCTGCCATGTGGAGGTGCCGAGCGTAATGACATCGCCCACGCGCGATTCGTAGACCATCTCCTCATCCAACTCGCCGACGCGACGCTGGCCTTTGCCGGCGTCCGCCTCAGGCAGGACCACGGTGTACAGCCCTCGATCGGGAATCGTACCGCCAGAGGTAACGGCCACTTTCTGCGAACCGGGACGGGCGGAAATCAGGCCATTATCCCGATTCCATACCAGTCGCGGCCGGAAGGCCGAGAATTCCTCGCTGTTGTATTCGCCGGACATCATGCCGATTACCGCATCGAACATGTCACGTGGCAGTTCGGCAAACGGCGCAGCACGACGCACTGTGGCATACCAGTCATCAGCGTTCAAATCGTGCATCGCGGCAGCGGCCACGGTCTGCTGGGCAAGAATATCGAGCGGATTGCGCGGCACGGCCAATGGTTCTATATCGCCGGCAATCATGGCTTCCAGACTTGCGGCCCCAGTGACAATCTGCTGACGGGTGAGCGGGTAGAACAATGCGTGAGAGACGCCACCGACCTGATGATCGGCACGGCCTACACGCTGCAATCCGGAGGAGACCGACAACGGCGTATCGACTTGAATCACCAAGTCGACCGAGCCCATATCAATGCCGAGCTCCAAACTGGAGGTGGCCACCACGCAACGCAATTCACCACGTTTAAGCCGTTCCTCAATCATTTTGCGACGGTCTTTGGAAACCGACCCATGATGAGCCATGGCGATGACATCATCGCCCTCATGTGAGCCGACAAGCATGGTGGTGGAGCCGACCACAGCATCGTAATGCGTGGAGAACCCTTCGCGGCCTTCCGGAGAGCCCAGATCCCGCACAGTGTCGGGATTGGTGCCATGCCGGGTCTGCGCATACAGATCGTTCAAGCGCGCAGTGAGTTTCTCAGCCACACCACGCGAATTAACGAACACCAATGTAGTGCGGTGCGCGAGAATCTCATCCAAAATACTGCGTTCCACCACGGGCCAAATGGAACCGGAGGTACGGTCGCCCGCCGCTCCAACCAACGCGGAGGAATCGAACGCATCACTCGCATCAGAATCGTCCCCAGAAGTGGAAGAAACATCTCTATCATCCACCGGCACAATGCCCCTGCGTTCAGCAAGTCGCTGCATGGCCGGCGTGACACCACTGATATGCGGAGCGGACCGTTCAGCATCCACGCCACCGACACGCTGCTTGGCATTCACGGACTGCAAATCACGCATGTTTTCCAACGGCTCAATCATGCGCAAATCCATTGCAGGCCGCCCACCGGGATTCACGATGGTAACCGGTTGCCCGCCGCCCAGGAATCGCGCCGCCTTTTCAGGCGGATTCACCGTAGCGGATAGACCAATGCGCTGCATATGACGATCGCCACGGCCAGCATCGACGGCGGCATCACCGCCCTCATCAGCATCTGCATCGATTGCATCTCGCTTGCGCGATTCTGTGACAAGGTTCTCCAGCCGTTCCAGACTTACCGCCAAATGTGCGCCGCGCTTGGTGCCCGCCACTGCATGAATCTCATCGACGATCACCGTATCGACAGTGCCGAGAATCCGCCCTGCCTTCGAAGTGAGCAACAAATACAACGATTCTGGCGTGGTAACGAGGATATCCGGTGGATGGGAGGCTATGCGTCGCCGCTCCTGTGCGGTGGTGTCGCCTGAACGAGTGGCGACCGCGATCTTCGGCACGGGCAGCCCTTGCGCCTCGCATTGTGCAGCAATGCCCTCCAAAGGCTGTTCTAGGTTCTTGGCCACATCGGCCGCGAGCGCCTTTAACGGCGAGATATACAGCACACGCACACCGGCACGCCGCGTGCGTGGCACGGTCATCAATCGGTCGATGGCTGAGAGAAACGCGGCCAATGTTTTACCGGAACCGGTAGGGGCGATGACCAAGACATTGCGACCGGAATGGATTGCCGGCCATGCCTGAGCCTGTGCCTCGGTCGGCTGACCGAAGGCATGCTCGAACCACATCTTGGTGGGTTCGGAAAACAGGCTCAGGCTTTCGTACATATGTACGATTATAGGTCAGCTGAAGTAGGCGATGACTTCTTCGGCGGTACCGTAGGCACTTTGGGCACCAAGCTTGGTGGCCGCATAGGCGGAGACGTAGGAGCCGATTTGCGCGGATTGCAGCAGCGTATGACCGGCGGCCAAGCCAGCCAGCACGGTCCCCATGAACGAGTCGCCGCAACCGGTGGTGTCCACTGCATTGACTTGCGCGGCGGATACGCGATGCCAACGTCCGTTCTCGATCACCACCGATCCCGACGCACCAAGCGTCACTATCGCCCGGTCGAATCCGTAATCGGTGAATCGTTCGGCGACCTCATACCAGTCGAGTGATTCCACGTCATCATCCGGCAGGCCCAGCAGTTGAGCCACTTCATGCTGGTTGACCAGCAGAATATCCGTGGCTTCCACCAGTTCGTGAGGCAGCTCGTCCATAAATGGCGAGTCGTTGAGCAGCACGGTCACGCCAGCGTCATGCGCGGTCTGCGCGGCGGCGATAACGGTGGCAATCGGGCTCTCCAAACACAGTCCCAATACCGCGCATTCGGCGATGGTCGTGCGATGTGATTGCACATAGCCGGCACTTGCCTTGGCATTGGAACCCGGCGAATAGACGATGGTGTTCTCGCCCTCAGCGCTCACGGTGATTACCGTGGTGCCGCTGGGGCCTTCGACATGCAGGATATCGGCGGTGTCGACGCCGGCCTCATCCAGCTTGCTTAATAGGAAGTCCGCGTTGGAGTCCTCGCCCACCGCGCCCAGCAACTGGACATTGACACCGAGACGAGCGGCGGCAGACGCCTGATTCGCGCCCTTGCCGCCCGGCAGCACTTTCATGGCACCACCATTGACGGTTTCACCTGGCTTGGGTAGTCGTTTAGTGGTTACGGTGTAATCGGCGTTCATCGAGCCGACCACGATTACCGAGCCCGGCGCATCCTTCAGCGCTTCCAATCGTTCCCGTACGGGCTCGGGCATCTGTTCATGTTCTTCTTCACTTATCACCATGGGCTCCAAGCATAGTAGGCGTCGGGCCCAAATGCGCATATGATCAGCCGCGCAACTTGCGAAGACGCTCGTGCATGGCCACCATCAGCACCAAGAGCACCAGCAAATACCACGGGTAGAGACTGATTGTCGCATATTGCGCGATGATGCCGAACAGTGGCGGCATGAGCAGTGAGCCCACATAGGCGCAGGCCATCTGCACGCCGACGATGGCCTGCGATTTGTCTTCGCCGAAGTAGGCCGGCGTCGAGTGGATGACGCACGGATAAATCGGCGCGCACCCGAAGCCGATGACCACCAGCCCAACGACCACGCCAAGGTGGTGAGGCAATGGCACGAACATGGTGAGGATGCCGGCGAACACCAGCACTTGGCCGAGGCGAATCATGACCGGGTCCTTGAATCGCATGGTCAGGAAGCCGGAAAGCGCACGGCCCACGGTGATGCCTACGTAGAATAGGCTGGCCCAGCTGGCGGCGGTGATCTTGTCGATGCCGCTGTGCATCACCATATAGCTGGAGGCCCACAGGCCCGCCGTAGATTCGACGGCGCAGTAGCAGAAGAACATCACGAGGATTTCCTTGGCACCGCGAATGGCGAGCACGCCGGCCACGCCGAGCGGTTTGCGTTCGGCAACAGACACCCCTTCAGCAGTGCCAAATCTCTCGGCATTGCCGTCAGATGATGCGGTGTCATCGGTCGATTCGCCGACCGCAATTGCGCCACGTTTCTTCCACAGCGGCAGGCTCAGCACCAGGATGACGGTCAGCATCACCTGCAGGATCGCGATGTACCGATAGCCCCACGGCCAACCTTGGCCTTGAGAGAGCGCATAGCCCATGATGTAGGGGCCGACCGATGCGCCGACGCCCCACATGCAGTGCAGCCAGCTCATATGCCGGCTTCCGTAGTGAATGGCTACGTAGTTATTGAGCGCCGCATCCACTCCGCCCGCGCCAAGGCCGTATGGTATGGCGATGGCCAACAGCACCCAGTAATTCGAGGTAACGGAGAAACCGGCCAAGGCCGCCGCAGTCAACGCCACCGAAACGGCGGTGACCTTGCCTGCCCCGAATTTCAATGTCATTCGGTCCGAAAGCAGCGCCGAGACGATCGTGAACATGGAAATCACCGCGGAGATGCCGCCGGCCCACGCCACCGGCACGTTCAGATCCTGGCTCATGGTGGGCCATGCGGATCCGAGTAGCGAATCCGGCAATCCCAGACTGATAAACGCCACATAGATGACGGCAAGCAACAGACTGGCCATGTCCCATCTCCCATTCACAGTACGGCACCGGTTGTGATAACGATGTCATCAGTCTATCGAATAGCGCTTCAGCAACACGCAAACATCACAGTTTGGAGTCTTGCCCGCAGTACACCGGCGTGGAATCGGCTACGCCGCGCGGGTCAAAGCCGATGATGTCGTAGTTGTCCTTGAGATAATCGGCGGCGGTGCACTCGATGAAATCCTGATGATATACCGCAGCACCCTCTGACGAAATAGCTGTCCGCCAAAGACGGACTGAGGGGAGAGAAATACGAGTAGCCCGCTACCACCCGAGGCCTCTCCCCCAGTCAGCTTCGCTGACACCCCCTCATCAGAGGGAGCTTGAGATAGGACGGTCAGGTATCGATCTTGGAGCGGTCGAAATCGTCGGCGTTGTCGACGATGAACTGCTTGCGCGGCGGCACGTCGTCGCCCATCAGCAGGCTGAAGATCTCGGATGCCTGGGCGGCGTCCTCCATGCGGATGCGGCGCAGCATACGCGTGCGCGGGTCCATGGTGGTGTCCGCCAACTGGTCGGCGTCCATCTCGCCCAGACCCTTGTATCGCTGAATGTCGTCGTTGTATCCGATGCGCTTCTTGTCGAGGTCGGCCAGTTTGCCGGCCAGCTCGTCATCGGAATACGTGTAGATATATTCGCCCTTGTGCGAGCCTGTCAACGCGATGCGGTGCAGCGGCGGCACGGCGGCATACACGTAGCCGTGTTCGATAAGCGGCCGCATGTACCGGTAGAACAGCGTCAGCAGCAGGATACGGATATGAGCACCGTCCACATCAGCATCGGTCATCATGATGATCTTGTGATAGCGCGACTGTTCGATGTCGAAGCTCTGGCCGGAGCCGGCGCCCACCACCTGGATGATGGCCGCGCACTCCTTGTTGGAGAGCATCTGCGTGATCGACGCCTTCTGCACGTTCAGAATCTTGCCTCGAATCGGCAGCAGTGCCTGGAAACCGGCGTTGCGGGCGGCCTTGGCGGTACCGAGTGCGGAATCACCCTCGACGATGAACAGTTCGGCCACGTCGTCATTGCCCGGCTGGCAGTCGGAGAGTTTGGCCGGCATCGAGGCGGATTCGAGCGCGTTCTTGCGGCGCGTGACCTCCTTGGCCTTGCGCGACTGGATGCGTGCGTGCATTTCGCCGACGATCTTCTCCAGCACGCGGCCGGATTGTTCCTTGTACCCGCGCTTGGAGCCGGTGATCATCTCGCCGAATTGCTTGTCGGTGAGCCGGGTGACGATCGGCTTGACCTGCGCGGTGCCGAGCACATCCTTGGTCTGGCCTTGGAACTGAGGTTCGGCCACGCGTGCGGTGACCACGGCCACGAGTCCGGCTTGGATATCGTCGCGCTCCACCTTCATGGCGGAGTCCTTCATGTTCACCTTGAGCTTGCGGGCGTTGTCTTCCACCGCCTTGCGAATCTGCTTGGTGATGGCGTTCATGAAACCGTCCACGTGAGTACCGCCGCCGGGCGTCTCCACGATGTTCACGAAGCTCATGATTGTGGTGTCATAGCCGTTGACCCATCGCAGGGCGATATCCACGCCGCAGGTGCGTTCGATTTCCTGGGCGTGCAGTTCACCGCCCTTGCCCACGGCCTGGGTCTCCTCCTTATAGGTGCCCTCGCCTTGGATGCGCCAGATGTCGGAGATCGGCTCGCCTTTGGACAGGAAGTCGACGAAGTCCTTGACGCCGCCTGTGTGCAGGAATTCCACGACGCGCGGGTGCGCGGGCTGTTCGCCGAACGCGCCATCAACGACCTGGTCGCCGGCCGTCAGTGAGAAGTCCTCCTCGGCCGGGCTCTCGGCATCGTCGGACGAGACATCCAAGGCCGGTGCCTGGTCTTGCGCAGGTTCGACTGTTGCGTCATCAGTGGCCTCGACGGTGTCAGTCGCCGCCGTTTCCGGTACGTTTTCGTCGATGATGGTGATTTTGAGGCCGGGCACCAGGAAGCTGGTCTGACGCACGCGGTCGATGAGCTGTTCGTATGAGAACTCGGCGGTTTTGTTGAAGATCTCCGGATCATACCAGTAACGAATACGGGTACCAGTGGTTTTGGGAGATACCTTGCCGATGATTTCCAGCTCGGTGGGTCGGTTCTTGCGAGTGCGCTTGAACGGGGAATCGGGAGACGGATTGGCCGGGTCGGCATCCGTGTATACGCCAGGGTGACCTTGGTGGAAGGTCATGTGGTGCGTCTTGCCGTCACGATCCACTTCGACGTCCAGTCGGGAGCTCAGGGCATTGACCACGGAGGAGCCCACGCCGTGCAGGCCGCCGGACACCTTGTAGCCCTCGCCGCCGAACTTGCCGCCTGCGTGCAGGATGGTGAGCACCACCTCGACGGTGGGG